>JAEEGG010027404.1_pt1 | contig 10803 bp, 7 predicted proteins | sample 9134161 | NCBI WGS metagenome assembly JAEEGG01 (sample SAMN16246543, study PRJNA631951) | gut metagenome | biome: gut microbiome; feature: rumen; material: CR-attached | host: Bos | place: Iran: Karaj | collected 2018-10
GTGATCACTCTGGTTTCGCGGAAAGAAGCAGCCGATATCCTGAAAGAACTGGAGAAAGAGGAGTATCTGGGCAATCTGTTGCAGTACGCCAGGTACACCGTGTCCGGCAAGGTTCAAAACGAAGATTCCTATCTCGACATCGAATGGGAGATTGTCCGGGAATGTCCCGTGGGAACCGACTTCCTCCAGATAACGGAAGAAGAAATCAAGGCCTTTGCCGGATCCCGGGAGCCGGACGAACTTTTCTCCATCGATACCCGGAAGGCGGTCATCGCCAGCCGGGTGTATGCCCTCGGGGATGTCATAGACAATCTTCCCTATGAGGACATCCACAGTCCCGGACGGTACAACCGGGCCCTGGATACTTTCCAGTTTAAAGTGTTGCAGGACAAGAAGGAACTGCAGCTTGTCACTTCGAAATGGAATGATCCCGTAGTCGTCCGGAATGGCCTTTCAAATGTATTTTGTTCCGATTGTTTTGAATCCCGGAAGCTTGCCATCAGGCAACTGTACCCTGTCGGCAAGAAGATCGGCAGCAAAGAAAGAAATGCGATCTGGGAAAAATGCAACTTTGCCTTGTCCCTGAGTGAGCACAGCCGCTGGGTAGTGGAAAAACTCATTCTGGGTTTCAGCCCGTTGGGCCTACGGGAGCGTACGCAATATGAAAGCCTGTTCGGAAAGAAACGGGCGGCCTACAGCAAACTGTTGAAAAACGATGCCCTCCACCCGGCCCACATCGATATCCGTTCCTACCGCGATCTCTGCCGCATCGATCCCGACAGCCTGAAATACGACAGTTTCCTGATGCTCGCCATCCCCCTGATCCTGGACAAGGTCCGGGAATAAAGAATCTGGCTTCTAGCCTAGCTTACAGCTGGAAGACATCTCTCTGATTTACTGCCATTTGTGAAATATCACCCTTTGGTCGCAAATGGGAGTGATATTGTGCTATTTCCTGACTGTCAGCGAATTGCCCTCCAGCTAAACCAGATTCATTCCTTCACGACAACACGGTGCCGGATCCGGTTGGTTTCCTTTCCCCGGAAGCCGAATATTTCCACTATCTCGAAAACACCGGTTTTTCGGGGCTTGAATTCATAGACAGCCGTTCCCGAATCCGCGCCACACAGGCCAGCCGCCACCTTTGCAGGATAGTCATATTTGATCTTTGAGCAACAACTGAAAGCCGAGGTGTCATACTCCACGCGATAGGTATACCCGACCGAAGGATACACATTGCCTTCGTAGGAGAAATATCCATGCTTCAGCGGAACAACCACCGTATCCACAGGCGTCTCCTGCGCATACAGCGCAGTAGTCGAAAGGAAAAATGACAGGAGCAAGAGTACAATCTCCCGATTACGAATTACTGACATGATGACCCTCCAAATATTTTTTCTTCCATGCGGCTTTATCGCTGGTCCGGGAGCATCCGGTGTACAAGTCGGTAGCGACCTCCTCAAGCACAGGCAGCAGCTCCAGATGCTCTTTGAAATAGTCCGGGATGGCATCAAAGCCGTGAATCAAACCCATGATATTACCACAGATGGCACCCGTCGAATCACTGTCACCACTGTGGTTTACCGCAGCCACAACGGCATCCTCAAAGCTGTCGGTATGTTTCAATGCGCAGTAAACGGCAATGGCAAGAGCTTCTTCGCCTGTCCAGCCTTCACCGAGTTCGCGGATGCATTCCTCATCGGGGAGGTCTCCGGAAGCTAAGTCGACGGCAAGCATCATCAGGCGTCCCAGCGTGCCGATGGCGGCCGGAAACTTATCATACGTATTGGATTCTCCCCCACCTTGGAGCTTTACCATGCTCAGCTCCCGGACACAGATAAACACCAATTTCTCCAGCTCCTTCCGGCCAACGACCTGGCCACACTTGGTAATCTTGTCAAGCAGCATGATCAGGAAGGCAGCAGGCATGAACCCCAATGGGTTGTTATGGGTAATATCAGCGACGGCTCCTCCCAGTGAGTACATGAACTCAGCGCCCATTGTCTCTCGAAGATCATGGCACAATGCAACCGGCGCGACACGCATCACGCCGCCACAACCTTTGCTGTTGTTTTCATGGTCAATGCCCTGCACAATGTTGCGGAGAGAGCCCATACAGGTAATGCCGGGCGCACGGAGCGAATGAAGTTCCTGTACCTCGAAAAGCCAGCTGGAATGTTGCTTTTGTAACTGGAAATTCTGTGGCTTGGTCAAATATTTCAATATTTGCAATGTTTATTCCCGGTAACCTCTGGATAGATCCAAGTTATCGGGTTTCGCATTTCTTGTGCTAAGATACAATAAAAACAGCTTTAACGTAGCTGGAGGACATCTCTCTGATTTACTGTCGTTTGTGGAATATCGCCCCATAGCTGCAATGGTGGGTGATAGTGTACTATTACATGACTGTCAGCAATTTGACCTCCAGCTAAATGTCGGAGACCACAAGGGGACAGACAACTGGCACCTCTAAATTTCCGCCAGATATGACGGAAAAAAGCTAAATTTGTATTTGAACGAATCCGACGACCATGAAAAAACTATATCTCCTAGCCCTGCTCCTGTTTTCCTGCAAGCTTGTGTTCGGGCAGGAGGTGGAGGCGATCAATTTGGGGGAGAGGGACCAGAGCATCACGGCGATGAACAGGAATTACTACGGAGCGGCGGTCCACATCCAGAGAATGGACCACGGTTCGGTCTGGTCCGTCACGCCGGAATATGGCCGGATCATTAACAATTATATCAGCATGGGCGTCAACGGGAAATTGATGTGGTACAATACTTCGGATTCCGGGATGGGTATCGTTATTCATCCTTATGCCCGATTCCATACTTCTTTTCCCAGGCCGTTTCCCAACCTGTTCCTGGATCTGGGATACGACTTCAGCCGGCGTTCGTACGACAAGGCCGGGCGGATGCCGACCTACTGCCACGATTTCGGCCTGCGTCCCGGTCTCATCGTCCCATTCTCTTCCCATTTCGCCTTATTCATGCAGATTTCCTTCTGGGGCTACCAATGGACGCAGACAGACGGTGTCAGGACCGGCTCCTGGAAATTCTTCCGCCACGACGCGAACGACATCGCGGTCGGATTCTGTTTCTATATCTAAATACAATCTATGAAGACGAACAAGGAATTTATGACGCCGCGGATCAAGTATTTCGTGCTGCTGCCGCTGGTGCTGGCTGTGACGGTCTTTCTGCTGGCCGTGCCGACCGGTTTCTTCGGGATTGACGGCCTGACCGTCGTACAACAACGTGTCATCGCGCTCTTTGTCTTTGCAGCGCTGATGTGGATGACCGAGATCATCCCGAACTGGACAACTTCCCTGCTGGTCGTCGTGCTGGCGTTGCTCACGGTCTCAGACAAGGGCATCAGCTTTGTCTGTGATCCCAAGTTCGGGCAGCTTGTCGACTACAAGCATATCCTGTCGTCTTTCGCCGATCCGGTGGTGATGCTCTTCCTGGGCGGGTTCGTCCTGGCCATCGTGGCGCAAGAATACGGGCTCGACGTAACCCTGGCCCGCTACCTGCTCAAACCCTTCGGCAAACGTCCCCGGATGGTCCTGCTCGGCTTCCTGCTGGTCATCGCCATCTTCTCCATGTTCATGTCGAATACAGCCACCGCCGCGATGATGCTGGCGCTGCTGACGCCCGTTCTCGCTTCGATGCCGGCCGACGACCCGGGTAAAGGAGCGCTGGTTCTTGCCATACCGTTGGCTGCCAACCTGGGCGGCATCGGCACCCCGATCGGCACGCCGCCCAACGCGACGGCCGTACGCTTCATGGCAGAGGCCGGAAACAATGTGACCTTCATGGAATGGTCTGTCCGCATGATCCCCTTCGTGCTGATCATGGTGCTGGTTACCTGGCTGATCCTTCCGCTTTTCCTGCCCTTCAAGTCGAAGACGGTGGAGCTGCAGATTCCGGAAAGCAAGCGGTCCGCGGACTGGCGTACCTGGGTGGTATGGATCACTTTCGTGGGTACCATCCTGCTCTGGGCAACGGAAAGCCTTACCGGCATCAGCTCGAACATCGTGGCCATGATTCCACTGGGCGTTCTCACGGTCACAGGTGTTTTCGGGAAGGATGAAATCAAAAAAATCGACTGGACGGTGCTCTGGCTCGTCGCCGGCGGCTTTGCGCTCGGAACGGCGATGGAAGAGAGTGGCCTCGCCAACAAACTGCTGACTGCCATTCCTTTCGGATCGATGAAGGTGGTTACGGTGGTCCTGCTCTCCGGATTTGTCTGCTTCCTGCTTTCGGTTTTCATCAGCAATTCCGCAACGGCCGCGATGATCATTCCGATCATGCTCGTCGTGGCCAAAGGCATGTCTGATCCTTCTGCAGCCAACCAGGATGCCTTCCTCGCCCTGGGCGGAACCGATGTGCTGATTGCCTTCGTGGCCATGTGTGCCTCGCTGGCCATGGTCTTCCCCATCTCTACCCCGCCCAATGCCATCGCTGCCGGTACAGGCCTCATACGCTCTCGCGACATGGCCCGCGTCGGCCTGCTCGTCGGCATCATCGGCTTTCTCTTCGGCTTCGTCTGGCTGACGAAGATATTCCCGTTCTGATCTTATAAAGTGATTAATCCATATGCGCAGATTGATCATACTAACCGTATTACTCGGGTATACACTGGCTGCCTTTGCCCAGAATAGCACAGTCTCTTTCGATGATTTTGAAAACCCGCCCCGTGAAGCGCGACCATATGTGTGGTGGCACTGGATCAACGGGAACACATCCCGGGACGGCATCCGCAAGGACCTGGAATGGCTGGACCGCAGCGGCATCGCGGGCTTGCACCAGTTTGATGCGGGCGGTGCGATGATGCAGGGACTTCCGCCGGTAGTGAAGCAGACACCTTATCTGGGAAAGGATTGGAGAGATAATTTTGCATACGCGATCCGCCTGGCCGATTCGCTGGGCATGGAGACCGGCATCGCCTCTGCGCCGGGCTGGAGTTCCACGGGCGGGCCGTGGGTGGAACCTGCCGATGCCATGAAGAAGCTCACCTGGCGCACGCTGGAAGTGAAAGGCGGCAGCCGCCAGACCATCACCTTGCCTGCGCCCTACACTACGATCGGCAAATTCCTGAATGCCGATCCGGGCATGTATGCCACGGTCTTTGAGAAAATGACGCCCTGGTACGAAGATATTGCCGTGGTGGCGGTCCGCGTACCTGAGGAAGAACGCACCCTGGCCGAACTGGCCGCGACGGTCTCTTCCAGTGGCGGCAGCTTTATGCTGGAACAGCTTACGAACGGCGATATTTCTGACGGTGCCGAGCTGCCGCTCAACGCTTCCGGCACACATGCCTGGATCCAGTACAGTTTTCCGGAACCGGTCACCATCCGTTCCTATACGCTGGCCGGCGGAGAAATGAACGATACCTTCGCCACGGAACGCAGCTACAACAACTATCTGCTGTTCAGCCAGGACGGTGAGCATTGGGAAGAATTGTGCCGCATCCCGTCCAGCCCGGTTCCGCAGCTGACGGCCGATATTCCGGCGACTACGGCCCGCTATTTCCGGCTGATGGTCGTGAATCCCGAGCCGGATTACAGCCTCATCTATTACGGTTTCCCGATGGTCTATCCTACCGGCACCCGCATCCATGAATGGAAGCTCCATACGGTCCCCAAAGTGAACCATGCCGAGGAAAAGGCAGGCTTCGCCTCGCCCGTGGACCTGGGCGACTATCGTACGCCGGCATCACATGCCACCGTTGCGGAGACCATTGACCTGACCCCGTTGCTCCGTCCCGACGGAACGCTGGTCTGGAATGTGCCGGCCGGTCGCTGGCGCATCTACCGTTTCGGCACATCCCTTACCGGTAAGCAGAACCATCCCGCCCCGCCCGAAGCGACGGGCCTGGAAGTCGACAAGCTCGATCCCGACGCCTGGGACCGGTATTTCCATCAGTATCTGGACCTGTACAAAGACGCCGCGGACGGCATGCTGGGTCCCCGGGGCATCCGCTACCTGATGATCGACAGCTATGAAGCCGAATGGATGACCTGGACGCCCCGCATGGAACAGGTATTCCGCAACGCCAGAGGTTATGAGCTCAGGCCCTGGCTGCCTGCCCTGGCCGGAGAAATCCTCTGCAGTCCGGAAGAGACCGAGGCTTTCCTCTTTGACTGGCGGGAAACACTCGGGGAGCTTTTCGCTGCCAATTACGACCGCGTGAACGACATCCTCCGGGAATACGGCATGGCCGGAAGATACACCGAAGGCCATGAATCCAGCCGCACCTTCGTCGGTGACGGCATGGACGTCAAGCGCAGCGCCACCATCCCGATGGCGGCCATCTGGACCTCCGATACCCATACGGAGATCATCAACACGGCAGATATACGGGAGTCCGCCTCCGTAGCCCATCTCTACGGGCAGAACATCGTCGCCGGCGAAACTTTTACGGCCAATGGCATGTACGGGAACGCCTACGGCTGGTATCCCGGCAATTTGAAGATCACTGCCGACCTGGCGCTGCTCAGCGGCCTGAACCGCTTTTTCATCCACGAAAGCGCCCATCAGCCTTCGGACGAGCTGCAGCCCGGCCTGGGCCTGCTGATCTTCGGCCAATGGTTCAGCCGGCACGAGACCTGGGCTGATTATGCGAAGTATTGGACGGATTACCTTGCCCGAAGCTGCTACCTGCTCCAGCAGGGCCATTACGTGGCGGATGTGCTGGTCTACTACGGGGAAGGCACCAACGTCGTGGCCGAATACTGGCGGGCCCATCCGGAGGTGCCGGCAGGCTACTCCTACGATTTCTGCAGTCCGCACGCCCTGCTGAACTGCCTTTCCGTCAAGGACGGACGGGCCGTGACGGAAAGCGGGATGGCTTATCGGGTGATTGCACTGGGTAAGGGTGCTCGGACGATGAGCCTGGAAATCCTCAAGAAGATACACCAGCTGGTTTGCGGCGGGGTGTTTCTGATCGGCGAGGAGCCGGAACGGATGGCCGGTCGCTGTGACGATCCGGCTGAATTCGAACGCCTGAAGGCCTCCATCTGGCACAGCGGCCGCAGCAATGTCTATACCGGCAGCATCGCTCAGGGGATGGCCCGTTCCGGCGTCGCGCCGGATTTCCAGTCGTCGGCCGATGGCGTCCGCTTCGTGCATCGCGCGGATGGCGACAAGGATATCTACTGGCTCCGTAATTTCAGCGGTAAAGAAGTGGACACGGACATCGTCCTTCGCGATGCCCGTGGCACGCTCACCGTGCTCGATCCGGTAAGCGGAAAACCGTTGTACGGCGCTTTACGGGATGGCAAGCTGCATCTGGGCGCAGACGACGCGCTGTTTATCGTAGCGGATCCTGCAGCCGCACCGGCTGTGGAGCCTGAACCCTTGCGGCCCGTCGGTGCAATTGCACTGAACGATCCCTGGACGCTGTCCTTCAAGGGGATGGATGCACCCGAAGGTATCCGGCAATGGCAGGAGCTCCGCCCGCTGAATGAATCGGAAGAACCGGCCGTCCGGTATTTCTCCGGCACGGCTACCTACACGAATACTTTCACGCTTCCCCGTAAAGGCATTCCCGCCGGCCTCTCCATCGACTTGGGAGAAGTGGGCCAGATGGCTGATGTTTTCGTGAACGGCGAGCATGTGGACTTCCTGTGGAAAGCCCCGTACAAGACCGTTTTCACCGGCACGCTGAAGCCCGGCAAAAACACTATCGAGATCCGCGTCGTCAATCTCTGGGTCAACCGCCTGATCGGCGATATGCAGCCCGGCGCCGAAGGACACAGCTTCTCGCCTGTGCCCTTCTACAAAGCAGACAGCCCCCTGCTTCCTTCCGGCCTCATCGGCCCCGTCCGTCTGGAGGGGCTTCGCTGACGCTTCCATCCTCACAAAGGGACTCCAGTGAGGATGGGAGGCCGAAAAACAAGCTCCCGTCCTCATTTCTGGCTGAAATTGAGGACGGGAGATGTGATGAGATGCCGGATCAAGTCCGGCATGACGTCAAGTCAAGTCCGGCATGACGGAATTCTACTTAAACAGCTTCGGAACAAATTCGCTGAGGTAGATGCGCCAGTTGCGCCAGATGTGGCCGCCGTCGGTACCCATGAAGGTGTACGGATATTTGTTGTCGTCGAGCTTCTTCATGAAGTCGCGGTTGGCCTGGATCAGGAAGTCGGTGTCGCCGCAGCCGATCCACAGGAGTTTCGGTTTCTTGGAGAAGTAGGTGGACAGCTTCTTGTCGAAATCCTGGTAGATGGGGCTGACGTTCGGGTCGTTCACGCCGATGGCGGCGGAGAACATACCGGACCAGCCGAACATGTCAGGATAGTTGATCGTGTTGTACAACGTGTGGAAACCGCCCATCGACAGACCGCAGATAGCGCGGGAATCCTTCTTGGCGATGGTGCGGTAGTGGCTGTCGATGAACTTCACGACCTCGGGGAACGAAGTCTCAAAGGTACCTTCCATGGTCTGGGGCAGCTGCATCGTCGGACGGGTGTAGTCCGTGGAGTTCTCCAGCGGAGCGGCCTCCTGCGAGATGTTGCCGTTGGTGAAGACCACGATCATCGGCTTGGCTTCGCCGCGGGCGATCAGGTTGTCGAGAATCTGCGTGGCACGACCCTGCGTGACCCATGCATCCTCGTCGCCGCCGATGCCATGGAGCACGTACAGCACGGGATATTTGGTCTTCGTGTTCTCCTCATAGCCGGCCGGCGTGTAGACGGTCAGGCGACGGTCGAAACCGGCGGTCTTCGAGGGATACCATACCTTCGACACTGTTCCGTGGGGAACGCGGTGGATGGCATAGAGGTCGCTGCGCTCACCGGCCTTGGGGACGAGCAGGACGCTGGTCAGCGAGGCGATGTCGCGGTTGACGAATACGTTGTTGTTGTCGATGACACTGTTGCCGTCGACGATCATCGTGTAGGTGTACATTTCAGGAGCCACGACGAACGGCGTGGTGTATTCCCATACGCCGCCCTGCTTCTCCACGAGGTCGGCGACACCCGGAGCGTCATAAGTCATCTTGTTGCCGTTGAATTCGACTTCCAGTTTCTGCGTAGGAAGGAAGTCACCGGTAACCTGGACCTTGACGGCCTTGGGGGCACGGTAGCGGAACGTCACCGTTCCGTCGGGATTGATGACGGGAGATTCCACATTGGGGCCTCCCCAAAGGGCCTGCTGTGCAAAGGCCGAAACAGTCAGCATAAGAGCTGCGAAAATAACAGTGATTCTTTTCATTTTATTCGGGTTAGATTCCGGATCAAGTCCGGAATGACGAGGCTATTATTGAATGACGAGGCTATTTAAAACTCTCTCCAGCCTTCTGCAAGGCTTTCGGAAGACATTCCTGCCAGAAATTCCAGTAATGAATGCCGGCGCGGGCGATCCATTCGCAAGTCAGGCCCTGTTCCACCATATAGTCGGCCACGGACTCGGCATCGGCGTTGTTGACCGTCGTGTCCTCCGTCCCCACCTCGATGGTGAAACCCGGAAAGACCTTCTTGTCGGACTGGTCGTCGATGAGTGCCTTGAACGATTTGACGTCGGTCGCCGGACTCATGGCATACGCATATGTGAACTTGGCGGGATACTTCAGCGCGTGATACAGCGTGCCGTAGCCACCCATCGAGAGACCGGCGACAGCGCGCTTGCCGTTGCACTTGTAGAGCTTCTCCACCTGCGGAATCAATTCCTCGTGCAGATAGGTCTCATAGTCTCCCACATAGAAAGTGGTCAGCGCATCGGGCATCACGACAACCATCGGAGAGCCCCCCCGGGCCACATAGTCGCGGTAAATGTTTACCAGGTTGCCCTTTTCCGCCCAGGCGTTCTGGTCGTCTCCATAGCCGTGAAGCAGATACAGGAAAGGAAGCGGATGCTGCGGCTCGACGCCTTCCGGCAGCCACACCGTGTACTTCATCTCCCGCTTCATCACCGAGCTCCGGATGGACTGGTTCTTGAGCAGCAGGGCGGTGACTTCCGGCTCAGGTTCCGGCACCGGGTCGCAGGCACTGAGCGTGCAAGCGCCCAGTGCCACGACCAGTGCGGTCAGCCATAGTGTCTTCCTGAAGAATCGGATCATTACGGAATTTCGCAAACAAAGGTATAACCCGTTGAGCCTACGAACGTGTAAAGGCCATTCGCATACGATACGGTAACGGTCTCACCGGCATTGATATCGATACGGGCACCGTCCTTCATATAGAAGGAGCCACCGGAAATGCCCCAGTCGGGGAAGTTGTAGCCGTTGCAGACCAGACCCGGCTCGGAAGCATACTCCTGGCAATCGTACGTTCCCGAAAGATCCGTTTCGCCGTCAGCCAGCAGGAGTTCGAAAACCGCGACGATGGCATCACCGTCAAACATCGTAACCGTATGCTTCATCACGGTGCTGCCTTCAGCCACAGGCGCGATGCCTTCCGTGGCAGGGAAAACAACCGGCTCGTCGCCGCCCGGGGTATAGTCCGGACCGGCAGCTGAGAAGGAATAGCCCGTGGAGCCCTTGAATTCATAGGCGCCCTTGGCCAGTTTCTTCACTTCGAGGGTCTCACCGGCATTGATGTCCACGCGGACACCGTCCTTCATGTAGAAGGAGCCGCCGGAAATGCCCCAGTCAGGGAAGTTGTAGCCGTTGCAGACCAGGCCCGGCTCGGAAGCGTATTCCTTGCACTCATACGTGCGGGCCAGTTCGTTGTCACCTTCTTCGAGCAGCAACTCGAACACGGCGATCAGGGCGTCGCCCTCCGTAATGTGGATGGTGTGTTTCATCACCGAGCTGCCTTCTTCGATCGGAGCGACCGATTCAGTATAATCATACTCGAT
>JAEEGG010027411.1_pt1 | contig 10802 bp, 6 predicted proteins | sample 9134161 | NCBI WGS metagenome assembly JAEEGG01 (sample SAMN16246543, study PRJNA631951) | gut metagenome | biome: gut microbiome; feature: rumen; material: CR-attached | host: Bos | place: Iran: Karaj | collected 2018-10
CACCTTGCCAGCCAACTTGCAGGCCCTCGGCGCTATGGCCTTCGCCAGATGCGGTCTGACATCCATCACCTTGCCTGCCAGTTTGGAGACCATCGGCATGAGGGCATTCCAGGACACAAAGATAACATCTGTCAACATCCCTGCCGGCGTGACGAGCATCGGTGAGCTGGCCTTCGGATACTGCAGTTCCTTGGCTGAGATTACCGTGGCCGCCGGCAATACGGTATATGAAGCTCCCAACGGCTGCAACGCGCTGATAGTAAAGGCTACACACACATTGTTACAGGGTTGTAACGGGACGGTGTTTGCCAACCTACCCGCCGACCTGACAAGCATCGCTGATGCCGCCTTCGCTGGTTGCACGGGTTTGACGACGGTCACCTTCCCCAACGGCTTGGAGAGCATCGGCGGCAATGCCTTTGAAAGTTGCGAAAACCTGACGACGGTCACCATCCCCGCCAGCGTTACCAGCATTGGCGAGTATGCCTTTGGGTGGTGTGACAATCTGACCACAGTCACCATCTATGCCACCAGTCTGACGACTTACGGTGAGGAGGCTTTTGGCGATTCCTTCTCAGGCACGATCTACGTCCCTGCTGGCTCGGGCGAAACCTACAAGGCCGGATGGGCTGCCTACGCAAGCAAGATTGAGGAGATGGCAGCTCCCGCCACCCACAACGTGACCTTCGCCGACGGCCTCACCGACTGGACAGCCGATCCTACCTCTGCTGCCGAGGGCGAGACCGTGACCCTCAACTACACAGGCAAGAAGAAGGTGAAGAGCATCACCATCACGAAGAAGGCTGCGGCTCCAGCTGCCAAGGCACTCTCTGCCGCTGCTGTTGGCGATGTAGTAGGCAGCGATGGTTTGGCTTACGCCGACATTGCCAACCTGCCCGAGGGCGTGACCGCAGTGGCTAAGGTTGGCTACGTCAACGGCTCCAACGGACTGGCACTCGCAATGGCTGACGAAGCCAATAAGCTGACTTGGTCGGAGGCCATTGAAACTTGCGCCGCACACACACCGGCCATTAACGGCGCCACATGGAAACTGGCTAACAAGGCCGAGTGGAGCAATATGATTGAAGCAGGCGTATTCGGCGACACGGATTTGAATTTGAAGAAGGGCAATTGGGATACCTATTGGTCAAGTGAGGAGAAAAGCGCCGACCAGGTGTGGGGCTACTGTTACGACCCAGGTGAGTGGTCTGCCAGCTTCAAGGATGCTACCTTCATGTATACCCGTGCCTGCCTGGCTTGGTAATCCTCACTCGCGTGCGTAAATATATAATGTATAAAACAAAATAAAAACAGAAAAGATTATGACTAAAAAGATATATTCAATCATCGCGCTGCTCTGCCTCGCAGTCAGCAGCACATGGGCCGACGGCATCGGCGTCGCCGCTGACGACCTCGGCAAGGTGCTCTGCACCGACGGCAGCTTATACGCCACAGTATCCGATGCCACCTCAGCAAGCAAGACGGCTGCGGCCATGATTGCCTACATCGACACGGAGAACAACAAGGGTCTTGCCATCGCCCTCAGCGACGAAGCCAGCACGATGGACTGGAGCACAGCCAACGGTGCAAGCGGAGCTGCAGCCCACACGCCTGCCGTCACGGGTCAGACATGGAAACTGCCCAGTCAGGATGAGTGGAAACAGATGTTCGGTGCTAACGGCGGTAACCAAAGTAGTTACACCGGCCTGAATACGGCTCTCGGCAATGCCGGAGGCACAGCATTGCAGGCGGACGTCAACTACTGGACGTCTACGAGCAGTACAAGCACTATTGCCTACCGCGTGAACATCGCCGGTGGCCATGCCACCATCAACCCCCTCTTGAAGACCCAGACATGCAAAGTCCGTGCCTGCCTCGAATTCGACATCGCCGTTATCACCCCGACTCCCACCGCTAATGCCAACGAGTGGACCTTCACGATGCCCGACTATGACGTGGAGGTGGGCGTGGTATATGACACCGAGCTGGCTCTGAACGAAGCCGACGACAATGCTGCTACGCTCGAAGAGTGGGATGGCTACGAGGCTGATGTAACGCTGACACGCACACTTCAGACAGGCGGCTGGAACACGCTGGCCGTGCCGTTCAACGTCGAGGCTGCCACGCTGACTGCCATCAATGCCAAGCTCGCGCTGATGGGCGGCAGCATGACCGTGAAGGAACTCACCGGCTCGTCGTTCGAGAACGGTACGCTGACGCTGAACTTCGGTGATGCCACCAGCATGAAGGCCGGCACGCCCTACCTCGTGAAGGTCACACCGGCGGCCGTAAACCTGGCCACCATGCCTTTCGCCGGTGCAGAGGTCAGCAAGACTGCCGTGACCGTCGAGACTACCGCTGTCGATTTCGTGCCCACACTGGGTCTGACAGCGGTTTCGGGCGACCCGAAGGAGATTCTCTTCGTCAGCAGCGGCAACAAGCTTCTGCATCCCACGACGCTGCCTGACAACATGAAGGGGTTCCGCGCCTACTTCAAGCTGAAGGGCGACGCTGTCAATGCAAGCAGTTTCACGCTTGACTTCGGCGATGGTAATACCACAGGCATCCAGACCATTGAGAACGGAGAGGTGAACTCTGAGAGCATCTACGACCTGCAGGGCCGCCGCGTGAACAACGCCGCCCAGAAGGGTGTATATATCGTGAATGGTAAAAAGGTCGTGATTAAGTGAGAGAAGAATCGAGCATGCTCGAATTCTTCCGAACGGGAACGAGCTCGAGCAAAGCTCAAGGTAATCGTAAAGTAATAGGAGACATAACTATGAAGAAGAAAGAATATTTACAGCCCACGATGGACGTGGTTGAAATCGATATGAATGCGCAGATTCTGGCAGGTTCTGTGACCAGCGTCACCACCACCGGCCTTGGTGACGACAATCTCGAACTTCCCTCAGGCGACGATCCCATTAGCGGTGTCCTTAACGACGCAGCTTGGTAAACAAACCACAGCAAACATCAATCGCTAATCAATGAAAGCGGTGCATCTAACACAATGGATGCACCGCTTTTTTAGACCAAAGAAGCTATGTGAGGTTGTTCCCATGAAGGAATAAAATCCGGTTTCGACCGACCGCTCCAAGATATTCGGGCGGGGGCTCCAAGAAATAAGGGCTCCCGCCCGAATTGATAGAATGAAGATATGAAACTTTTTTGTTAGTAACAAACTTCTTACTAAGAATTTAATTACTTTTATGAATTCAAAGTAACAAGGGCACGCTGTGAAGTTGTTCCCATAAAGGAATAAAGTAACTTTATTTCTTTTTGAGCCACCAAACGGAGTGGTTGGAGAGTTGGACGCTTCCCGATACATCACGCAGGTAGCGGATGTTGCCTGTTTTTGCGTCAATCTGGTAGAGCATATACTTGCCGGGCTTCAAATCGAGCGTATAATCGGCGTCGTTATAGACCAGGAAGCCATTGGGTCCTTCGAGTGAATAAACACCTGACTGATTGGATGCGTGGGGCGTCATCAACGACAATTCCTCGAGGAAAGCATTATCCGTAACAGGGATAGCGGCACAAGAACCGCCAGCCATCAGTGAGGCCCAGCACATTTCGGGATGCTTCTGAGCGGAATAGACAACAGCCTTGTCAGGATACTGCTGGCGGTATTCGCTGACAGCACGATAGACATCCTCGAAACGGGCTCCACCAGCACGAATCTTACGGGCATACTGACGTGGTGCCATATTCACACCACCTTCAGGGGCATATTCGCCCTTATCGTGATAGAACCACTGCTCGATGTCGATGATGTCGACGATTTTGGAGCGTACAGGGTCGTTTAGGATGGCATCCTGCACGTCTTTAGTGACTGCCAAGTCAACCAACACGGGGCCGTTCTCCTGTTCCCACTCAGCAATGACGTCCAACCAGAACTGAACGAAATGCAGAGGACCCGTAAACTCCTCGCCAATGGAGTGTATCACGTTAGGCTGGCCCTTGAAGGCATCCAACGACTGACGGATATACTGACGGTGCAATTCACGCATGGTGGGATTCGTCACGTCATAGAATAAGGTGGCAGTAAAGATGCGTTTGTCACCCGTAAAGTTGACAGGCTCCAGGAAAGGCGTATTGTTCACATTGTTTGCAGTTCGCCACGGACAGTCAACCCAATGGGCACCAGCCTCAAGGATGTTGTGCTGGAAATAGTGCTGATTTTTCAGCAGCATGCCGATGGATTCAGTCTTTTTTGCAAATTGCTGCAGGCGGTAGAAGTACCATTTGTTGAGTGTGGTCAGGTCGTATTTCGACATGCCGTCCCAGGCCAAGGCGGGGTAACCGCCTTGAGCATGCCCTATGCGGGCGAAGGGCTGTTCGAAGAAAGGAGCCCAGGCATCACCATCTTTACGGCGGATGCGCTCATGATCGTCGCGACGACGGTCTGTCCAAAGGCCATAATTCTGACTGAACAGCAAGGTGTGATCTCGCTGCATCTGTGCCACCACAGAGTCGACACGATCAGTGCCACCCGTCGTTTCCTGACCAGGAACGAAGCGCGTCAAAGCATACTTGGCTTTTGCCATATAAGCATCCGTCGTGCGTCCGTTCCACCAAGGCGTCTGGTGCTTTCCGCCCACCAGAACGGCCTTGTTCAGCGTCAGCCAACCATTCTGAATGGCATAGTGATAGGTGCGAAAGTCGCGATTAGGAGTTTCCTTATAAACAAAAGGCTTCAATTTCCCCTTCGAAATATCGCCCACGAAGACGGCTGAATCAATCCACATTTGCAAAGAAATACGCGGTTTCATCGCTTCTTCCGCCAGTTTGATGGCTTCCTCGATGGTTGGCGAACTGCTGGCATTACAATCGCGAAGCAGCGTACGGCATTGCTCATCCACACTGCGTCCCAATCGTTTCTCCAATTGAGAGGCAAAAAGCGAATAAGGCCGTACATGTTCATTCATCTCAGAATAATCACCATTACCCTGTATCTGTCCCCAGCAACCATGAGAAATGTTGCGGTTCAGGGAATCTGGCGAATAGCAGAAAAGTCCCGAGGCCGTAGATTGCCACATGGTGCTATTTGCTGTGCTCCAGCCTGCGCCGAATTTCTCCAGTTCCCAATTCTTGAAGACAATGTCGTTGCCATCGATATTCACGATATCGAACAAGATGCCTGGTGCCCACGACGAAATGGCACCACTTGGACCAAAGCTCTCGAAACTCTCGCATTGTACAAAGGCATTAGGGCCTGGGGCCGTATGACCTACAGCAAAGTCGTTAATACCATGTTCAGAGTAGCAACGCTGAAAAAGAACCATTTCACCGAGAGTCAGGAATGTGCGACGACGGAATCCGCCTATCTCTGAGACCGGTTGCAACGACTGACAGTCCTCGACAGTAATCTGTTGTGCAGTTTTTTGGATAACTACTGCCGAACCAGCAAAATGGCGGAAGTTCACCATACGCACCCAGCAATCCTCGGCATCAGCCACATAGACTCCATCCCAACAATGGTCTTCATCCATTGCAAGGGCATGGTTGTAATCAGATTCCAGCGTCAGGTTCTCAACACCACACTCCTGAATGAGTCCACGATGCTCGTAGACAATGGCCTTTGCCCCACCCCAACGAGCGTCAATATTGCAGGTAATAGGAGCGTCAAGGGTGATTTCCGTGCCGTTGATTGCAGAAATGCGTCGATTCCATCGAAGATCTATATCGCCAGGATGCCAAGCCCAATAGCCCATGCGCTTGCCGCCGCCAAAGGAAGAACAACCCAACGCATCGATCCATTCCTGCGTAGAAGGGCGACAGACGGCAAGGCGTTGGCCTTGTTTCAAGGCGGCAAAAGCGCCTTGCACAGTAACAGAAATCGAGCCAGCCTTGGTGTCGGACACGGTGAACGTATCCTTGACGAGGATGTCGTGCGTGCCTTCTATGTATAGAAGCGCACCACGATCGTAACCCTTCTTGCGGAGAATCGTCTTATCACGTCCACTACCGCGCAGGATAATGCCACTGGTACGAATGCGAAGCGGTTCGCTCAGTTCATAGGTTCCCTCAGCCAAAAGAATGGCGCCACGCAGACCCGTCTGCTTGTCGGCCTTCTGCATACTCAAGTAATCAATAGCCCCTTGTATCAAAGAAGAGTTATCACCAGCCACTGGTTCTACACACACCGCGACTTTTGCCGATGGAATGGGTATTTCCGAACGATGATAACCACAATAGGAATAATCCATCGGCACCTTTTGCGCCCTTACAGGGCTAAATAAGAAATAAAAAATAAAAAATAATAATACCGATGAGCTTATGTTTCGATATAAAATCATGACAGTCCTTTATTATAAGTTCTTTTATTTCTTATTTTATATTTTTTATTTAGGCGAAGCCGCAGTTCGCTTCATCCATGCGTCACGTTCCTTTTTCAGGTCGTAACCGCGAGCAGAGAGCCAGTTATTGGTGCGTCCACGATACTTGTCGAACCAGAAATGCTTACCCTTGGAATCGGCAGCGTCCATTGCATATTCACGGGCCTCGCGGAGCCAGATAAGCACCTGCTTTTTCTCGTATTCAGAGAGCGAGGGTATCATGTCCTGTGTAGCCTGATAGTCGCGCTTCAACCTGCCGAACGTCATACCGTCCTTCACGGCATCAATCTGTTCTTCAGTCAGATAGAGTGACAAAGCAGACGCCAACTCAAAATGGTGCTTGTAGAGTTCTGCATCGCGAGCGTCCTGCTGACTTTTATCGTACTTGGCATGGATATCGTTTAACAGGAAGTAGCGGTTGGCAATGATGTTACGCACATTCTCTGCCCTTTGGACATCCGTCAGACCAAGTCCATCAACGATTTTCTGTGCACGAGCCTTGATGGTCTCCACATAGGCAGAGTCACGTCCTTCGCTCTTGAGGGCAACTTGGGCGCCTGCTGTGATGGAGAGCAACGACAAAATCGTTGCATACAGTACCTTTTTCATAAGCGTTGCTTAATTGATTCGCTTCACCAAAGTATCGTGATTGTTCTTTAGGTCAGTCCAGTCTACCTTGACATTAGTAGGAATGTCGTTAATATATTTCTCGATATTCGTATATCCGTCACCCGTGCAGTCCTTGTTGGCATCCGAAGCATCTTGGGGATTCAGTCCATTTTCTGTCTCCCACTCGTCGGGCATACCGTCGCCATCGCTGTCCTTCCAAGGCTTCCAGTCACCATATTCGGGATATCCACCCATCTGACGCGGATCGGTAATAATACCATCTTTATAGCTATCTTTAGGCAATCGACGATATTTAAAAAGTCCCTCCTCATTCTGAGAACGTTTGTTCAGTCCCCACATATCTCCATAAGGGTTGTCCTTGACTTTTTTCTCATAATTCTCGACATAGTAGGCCTTGCCGGTGCGTACTTCCTCACAAATACGCTGGTCGACAATGTCGCGGCACGGAATAGTTGCTCCGACATAATTCAACACCCACTGGTATGCCCCTCTTGTATCCATAATAGAAACGTAGGGCATATTAAACGGTTCGTTAGAGCGCATCAGTGCCATGACCGTTTCATCAATCTCTGCATTATGGTCGTCTGTCTGTATACCTCCTTTCCAGTTATCCTTTGTAATCTCAGGATAGCCCTCCATGATATTGCCGTTGGCATAGACGCGTCCGAACTGCTTGAAGGGGAACAATCCCTCTGAACGGCTTTCTGCCTTGATGATGCGGTGACCTACAAGACTTTCCTTTGGAGTCAGAGGACCTGGTTTGTAGTAGTTGTTGATGAAGTTGAACATCGATTTAAACTCACCACCGTCAGCCGTTCGGTGTACCCAGTTGTAGACCACATTGTTGATGAAATTGAAGACACCAGCCCATCCTACACTCGGATTACGGCCCGTGTTATCAGCCCAAAGGTTGCGCATAAAAGTGGTATTCTCTCCACCAATGGTCGAACCGAAGGCATGATTCCACGTATCGAGTGCCTTAGCCGATATGGTATTCTGAATGGTTACGTTGACCGTGGGTGTCTTACGTTTGGGTTTGCCGTCGTTCAAGTCGAACATGTGACGATAGAACGAGATGTTCTCGTCGAGTCCCCACTCACACGAGCAATGGTCAATCATGATGTTACCCACAGGATTACCTCCAAAAGAGTCCTCGCGATAAGTCACCTGTGTCTCGCCACGACGGAAGCGCATGTGGCGCACAATGACATCATGTGTATCAACCTGGAACGACTCACCTGCTATACAAATGCCATCACCTGGGGCCGTCTGTCCGGCAATGGTGATATAGGGTGCACGGACATAGATGGGCGACTTCAGACGAATGATACCACTAACGTTGAATACCACAATACGAGCTCCACCCTGCTCGCAAGCCCAACGGAACGAGCCAGGACCGTCGTCATTTAAGTTCGTGACTGTCAGCACCTTACCTCCACGACCACCAAAGGTATACATACCACCACCCTCGGCACCAGGAAAAGCAGGAATCTTAGCCTGACGCAGGTCGTAGGGCATGCTGGCCCAGGGTACATAGGGGCGCCCGGCCTTTGCCTCTTCCACAACTATCGGAAAGGCGACAGCCCATGCGGAATCGCTATGAGCCTGCCACAGTTTCTTTTGCTGTTCGATATAATGCTTGGCCTCGCTTGTCAAGTCTGGATACTGAGCGCTGGCTGAAATAGTCATTATCAGCACAGCCATTACAAGAAATAATCTTTTCATCTATATTTGTTTTTGAGTCATTATTATAAATAAACGACGAACTTCAATTATCAATGTCCTCACAGCTAACATTATTTAAGATATAATGTAAAATAATTCGCAATTCATTTTGATTTTCGGCAGATTTGCACTACCTTTGCAGTCACTACTAAATAAACCCAACAATAATGGACCAGCAGAAGAAAGATTCAATCATCTCCCGTGACGGTGTGAGCTATCTCATACCTTTTATTCTTGTTACTTCGTGTTTTGCCCTTTGGGGCTTTGCCAACGACATCACCAACCCGATGGTGAAGGCATTCTCCAAGATATTCCGTATGAGTGTCACTGACGGAGCCTTAGTGCAGGTGGCTTTCTATGGCGGCTATTTCGCTATGGCATTCCCTGCCGCCATGTTCATTCGCAAATATTCCTATAAAGCCGGTGTGCTGATGGGACTGGGACTCTATGCAGTAGGTGCCCTACTTTTTCTGCCCGCTTCATGGACAGGCATGTACTATCCCTTCCTGGTAGCCTACTTTATCCTGACCTGTGGACTGTCGTTCCTCGAGACATCGTGCAATCCCTACATTCTGTCAATGGGCACAGAGGAAACGGCCACCCGTCGATTGAACATGGCCCAATGTTTCAACCCGATGGGTTCTCTTTGTGGTATGTATGTGGCCATGAACTTCATTCAGGCACAATTGAATCCGGCCTCTACTGAAGAACGTGCTATGCTCTCCGACACTGAGTTTGCCGCCATGCGCGACTCCGACCTCAGCGTGCTGATAGCCCCCTATCTGGCTATCGGAGCCGTTATTGCCATTATGTTCTTGGTCATTTATTTCACCAAGATGCCCCATAATGCCGACAAGAATCACGACGTTCACCCCTTGGCCACGCTGAAACGCATTTGCCGTATCGACTACTATCGCGAGGGAGTCATTGCCCAGTTCTTCTACGTGGGTGTACAGATCATGTGCTGGACCTTTATTATCCAATATGGTACACGCGTATTGATGAACGAAGGGATGTCGGAGCAGGCTGCCGAGGTCCTGTCACAACGCTACAACATCATTGCAATGGTGATTTTCGTGTCCAGCCGATTCATCTGCACTTACTTCCTCAAATACATCAATGCAGGAACACTGCTGGGTGTCCTCGCTGCTGTGGGAGCCTTGCTCACCTGTGGAGTCATTTTCATCGACGGGCGCATGGGACTTTATTGCCTAGTGGCTATCTCGGCTTGTATGTCGCTCATGTTCCCCACGATTTATGGTATCGCTCTGCAAGGGTTGGGCGACGATGCGAAGTTTGGTGCTGCCGGACTGATTATGGCCATTCTCGGTGGTAGCGTACTGCCTCCATTACAGGCAAAAATCATCGATCAGCAAGAGGTCTTTGGCATGCCGGCAGTCAACTTTTCGTTCATCCTGCCCCTGCTGTGCTTCCTCGTCATCATCGTTTACGGCTATCGCACCTATCAGCGAACCCGTTAAAAAGTATAGCATAACAGACGGGGCTCCCACCTGCAAAAGATGGAAGCCCCGTTCTTATTTATTGTCAGCTTAATAATTCTCGGCCTTAACCTGGAAATATGCCTGAGGATGATTGCAGACCGGGCACTCCTCTGGTGCCTGCTTGCCAATCACGATGTGACCACAGTTAGAGCATTGCCAGATGACGTCACCATCCTTTGAGAACACACGTTCCTTACGGACATTGTCTAACAGCTTGCGATAACGCTCTTCATGTTCTTTCTCAATAGCAGCAACACCCTCAAACTTCTCAGCAATCTCGTCAAAACCTTCCTCACGAGCCTCACGGGCCATACGAGCATACATGTCCGTCCACTCGAAGTTCTCACCACCAGCAGCAGCTTCCAGATTGGCAGCAGTGTCCTTGATGGCACCACCCTCTAAGAGTTTGAACCACATCTTGGCGTGTTCTTTCTCGTTGGCTGCTGTCTCTTCAAAGATAGCAGCAATCTGCACATAACCGTCCTTCTTGGCCTTTGAAGCCCAATAGGTGTACTTGTTACGAGCCATTGACTCACCTGCAAAAGCTTCCTGCAAGTTCTTCTCTGTTTTTGTTCCTTTCAGTTCTTTCATTGTTGTATTTGCTTTG
>JAEEGG010027413.1_pt1 | contig 10802 bp, 13 predicted proteins | sample 9134161 | NCBI WGS metagenome assembly JAEEGG01 (sample SAMN16246543, study PRJNA631951) | gut metagenome | biome: gut microbiome; feature: rumen; material: CR-attached | host: Bos | place: Iran: Karaj | collected 2018-10
CTGAAGAGATGGCGTCCTGCCTTGAAAGGGGCTTCATAAGGACCGAGATAAGGGACGATACCCTTGTCTGCGAGATACCGCGCTACAGGATCGACATGGAAGGAAAGGCTGACATCTCTGAAGAGGTGGCCAGGATCTACGGGTACAACAATATCCCTGAGACCCTTGGAAACGTCCACTTCATGACAGATGAGATGCCCGACCCGGATAAGATGAAGAGCCAGATCAGAGACTATCTTACTCTCCATGGCTATTTCGAATGCGTCACATATTCCTTCATGGGAATGCAGGACCTCGACAGGATCGGCATAGATGAGGATCACCCGCTCAGGAAAGCAGTGAGGATCATCAATCCGCTCGGAGACGACAGAGCCTTCATGAGGACCACGATGCTCCCGTCGATGCTGGACACGGTAGCACTGAATCTGAACAGGAAGAACGATGAGCTTTCCCTTTTCGAGATAGGAAGGACGTTCATGCCGGAAACAGTCCCGGTCACGGATACTCTTCCCGTTGAGCATAACGTACTCGTCCTTGCAAAGAGCGAGAAGGCAGGAGATTTCTACTCTCTCAAGAACGATGTGGAGAACGTACTGTTCGCCATCTCGGGAGAATTTCCGAGATTCGCTTCCGGCGGAGCAGCTTGCTGGCATCCGGGAAGGAAGGCAGTGATCTACATAGGCGGAAGACCGGTGGGAGAGATGGGAGAGCTCCATCCGAAGATAGCAGGAAATTACGATATACAGAAGCGGATAACTCTTGCACTCATAGAACTTGACGGAATGGAAGTTTACGAGAGGAACTTCAAATATGCTCCTATCGCAAGGTTCCCTGCAGTGGAGAGAGATATAGCAGTGATAGTCGGGGAGGATACGGAAGCAGGTTCCGTAAAGGAATGCATCGAAGGCAACGGAGGAAAGTATCTTGAGTCCTGTGAACTGTTCGACGTGTTCCGCTCCGAGAGCCTCGGAGAAGGGAAAAAGTCCCTTGCATTTTCACTTAAGTTCAGGTCTCCGAGCGAGACCCTTACAGACGCCATAGTCCAGGAGAGGATGGATACCATAATCCGTAAGCTCAGCGAGGACCTTGGCGCAGAATTGAGGAGCTGACAATGAAAGCCATAGTTACAGTAATCGGTAAGGATCAGGTCGGCATAATCGCAGGAGTATGTGCGCTTATGGCTGAGAGGAACATCAACGTACTCGACATATCGCAGACGGTCATGCAGGAGTATTTCACCATGATAATGATGGTGGATCTGACTCTTTACAGCGGTTCCTTCGAGGAGCTTCAGTCATGTCTGGACGTATGGGGAAGAGAGAGGAACCTCTCGATCAGGATCCAGAGAGAAGACATCTTCGAAGCCATGCACAGGATTTGAGGAGATACGGCAATGCTTAATACCGGAGAGATATTGCAGACCATAGAGATGCTGGATCAGCAGCATCTCGATATCAGGACGATAACGATGGGCATAAACCTTCTTGACTGCGCCGATGCCGATCTCGACATCTGCGCAGAGAAGATCCATGAGAAGATCACCAGAATGGCAAAGGACCTCGTAAAGACAGGGGAGGACATCCAGAGCGAATTCGGCATCCCGATAGTGAACAAGAGGATTTCCGTGACACCCATATCTCTCGTTGCAGCTTCTACAGGAGCCGACGACTATGTAAAGATAGCTCTTGCCCTTGAGCAGGCAGCCCAGGACACCGGAGTCAACTTCATAGGAGGGTTCTCCGCTCTCGTCCACAAGGGCATGACTGCTTCCGACAGGGTGCTCATAAACAGTCTCCCGAAGGCACTGTCCCTTACTGAACATATTTGTGCAAGCGTAAACGTTGCAACTACCAGGGCAGGCATCAACATGGATGCGGTCGGCCTCATGGGTGAAACGATCATAAGGATAGCCGAAGAGACTGCTGACAGAGATTCTCTCGGATGCGCAAAGCTCACTGTGTTCGCAAATGCTGTGGAGGACAATCCGTTCATGGCAGGAGCATTCCATGGCACCGGAGAGGGAGATGCAGTCATAAATGTCGGAGTATCCGGTCCAGGAGTCATACATCATGCCTTAAGATCCATAAAGGGGAAGAGGTTCGATGACGTTTCCGAAGTCATAAAGAAGACTGCGTTCAAGATCACGAGGATGGGAGAGCTGGTAGCTCAGGAAGCTGCCAGAAGACTGAATGTCCCGTTCGGCATAGTCGATCTGTCCCTTGCGCCTACACCCGCCATAGGAGACAGCGTTGCAAGGATACTTGAAGAGATGGGCCTTGAGACCTGCGGTACACACGGTACCACAGCTGCCCTCGCACTGCTGAACGATGCCGTAAAGAAGGGCGGAGTCATGGCCTCGAGCCATGTCGGAGGACTTTCAGGTGCCTTCATCCCCGTCAGTGAGGATGAGGGAATGATCGCCGCTTCTCAAAAGGGAGTACTCAATATGGACAAGCTGGAAGCCATGACGTGCGTATGTTCCGTGGGACTCGACATGATAGCGGTCCCAGGGGATACCGATGCTTCCACCATAGCTGCCATAATAGCCGATGAGGCAGCAATAGGAGTGATAAACAACAAGACCACCGCATGCAGGCTCATCCCGGTAATAGGGAAGGGCGTGGGCGAAGTGGCAGTGTTCGGAGGCCTTCTGGGAACGGCTCCCGTCATCCCCGTGCACAAGGAATCCAGCAGGGATTTCATAGCAAGAGGAGGAAGGATACCGGCACCCCTGCACAGCCTCAGAAACTAAAAATATGGATTCAACTCATATATTGATATACAATATAGAGAGATTAATCATATTTTCGAAAGTATCATTATCTGAAGAAAGGAATGTATATGGAGAACAATCAGTTTCCTAATTTTGATCAGAACGTTCAGAATGCTGAACAGCAGATCAACAATACTGCCGAGAATTTCCAGAACCAGTTCAATCAGGCAGGCGCAGCCTTTGAGCAGGTAAAGGAAGAAGCGACAGAGAGTGCTGAACAGGTTCAGAATCAGTTCCAGAACCAGTATCAGCAGTATCAGCAGCAGGCGAACCAGTTCCAGGCAGACGCACAGAACCAGTACCAGCAGTATCAGCAGCAGGCAAACCAGTTCCAGACAGACGCACAGAACCAGTACCAGCAGTATCAGCAGCAGGCGAACCAGTTCCAGGCAGACGTCCAGAACCAGTACCAGCAGTACCAGCAGCCACAGCAGCCGCAGTATCAGCAGTACCAGCAGCCACAGCAACCGCAGTACCAGCAGCCACAGCAGCCGCAGTACCAGCAGCCGCAGTACCAGCAGTATCAGCAGCCGCAGTACCAGCAGTATCAGCAGCCGCAGTATCAGCAGTATCCTCAGTACGGACAGGCTGAGCCGAAGAAGAGCAAGGGACTTGCAATAGCATCCATGGTCCTCGGAATCGCTTCTCTCGCATGCTCGATGTTCTTTATAGTAGGAGCACTTCTTGGACTCGTGGCAGTGATCCTCGGACTCATAGCTCTGAAGAAGGGCCAGACGAAAGGCTTTGCCATCGTAGGCATAATCCTCGGACTTGTGGGCTTCGTCCTTGGTATCATCTGGGGTATCCAGTATATCAAGTATATCCGTAATGTCGCAGAGAACGTGGCAAGCGGATTCAATTACTATTGATACCATTGAAAACGAAAGAGAATGGCCGGTATTCCGGCCATTTTTCTTTTGCGTTCCAGTGTTCAACAATTATTTAAAATGTTCGGAGAAATGGCTTTATCTCCTATGCTATAATGGAAAAAGATATTTGAAACGGAGAGGGATAAATGAAGATAAAACTGGTGATATTCGACCTTGACGGAACGATAGCCGATACTATCCCGGACATAGCGGCAGCCATGAGATGGACTATACTCAAGTACGGGGATTTCGGCGATCTTACCGAACTGACCAGGAGGAGCATAGGCAACGGATCGAGAAAGATGCTGGAAAGGATCCTTAAGGGGCTAAATGTCGAACCCGTCGATTTTGAGGATGATCTCAGAAGATATCTCGATTATTATGCCGCTCACAGCTGCATATACACAAAACTGTATCCTGATACTCTGCCGGTGTTCGACGGTCTGGAGGAGAGGGGGATAAAGATGGCGGTGGCCACCATGAAACCCAGGAATGCCACCATGAACATCCTCGAATCCTTCGGTCTCGACAAGAGGCTCATCAAGGTGGTCTCGAGCGATGACATGGAAGAACCGAAGCCTTCGCCATGGAGCCTGTATGCATGCGCAAATGAGATAGGTGCCCTTCCGGAGGAGTGCGTGGTCGTCGGAGACAGCATGACAGACGTCGGCTGTGCCATAAACGGCGGTGCAGTGAGCGTAGCCCTCATGGGCGGATACTACGATCAGGAAAAGATGAAGAACAGCGGGGCGATGTTCAGCACATATGAACTGAAGGACGTGCTCGACATAGTCGACAGTTTTGAAGGATAAAAGGAACCGAAGGTAACAGTAAAATGGAATTGAAGAAGATTTTGATCGACAACGATAATACGACAGAGATCAGTCTCATCGGTTATCTTGATCTCTATAATGTACCGGAGCTCCAGAAAGCTTTGGAAGATGAAGACGGAAGGAACATTGAACTCAACTGCGATGAGCTCAGGTATATAGACTCAGCAGTCATAAAACTGTTCTCGGATACCGCAAAGAAGCTCCGGAGCGAAGGGCTCGTCTTCAGGATCAGGAACATGAAGGACTATATCCTGAGGATCATGGATATGGTGAACGTGACCGGTGATTTCGAACTTGTAAGCGAGGAGAATCAGAACGAATGAACGAGCAGTCTTTATCTGAACTTAGAATGCCTGCGGATGCCAAGTACATCCTGCCGATAAGGCTTTTCATAGCAGGAGTGGCGGTAAGACTTGATTTTCCCGCCGAGACCATAGAAGACATCAAGATGGCTACAGCTGAAGCTTGCTCGATACTCCTGGGAGGAGTAAGAGAAGGTTCCAAATTGCTGTGCGTAACTAAAGAGATAGATAAGGGCATGGAGATCACTCTCACTATAGAGGGGGAGAAGGATCCGTCCCAGGTCGACGATATTTCCGTTGCCGTTCTGCAGGCAATGAGTGACGAGTGTTTCATCTCATACAAAAAGAGCTCTGTGGAAAGCATAAAAGTCGTATTTAATAACTGAGGTATACAATTGTCTGTTAACGGTTACGAGAATTATGAAACATCTCAGCTGATCGAGATATATAAGGAAACCGGAAACTTGGACGTTCGAAATATCGTGATCGAGAGGCATTACAGGCTTGCAGAATCGCTGGCAGCCAGATTCATCGGAAGAGGAGTGGACTATGACGATCTGAAGCAGGTAGCTCTCGTGGCTCTCATTGGCGCAATAGAGAGATTCGACCCCACTAAGGGGTACAAGCTTTCGACCTTCGCAACTCCGACTATAATCGGGGAGATAAAGAACTATTTCCGCGACAAGACCAGGATGATGCACATCTCAAGGAGGGACAGCGAACAGCTGATGGACTTCCAGGAGATAAAGGAATCTCTGGAGAAGAAGGGAAAGATGGGAGTCAGCGACATAGCCGAGGCTATGGGAGTGAGTGAGGAACGCGTTCTGGAACTGATGGAGATACAGAGGTCAGTATCGGTATCTTCTCTTGACCGTGCCATCTTCGATGACAATTCCGGTACGGGGCTGAAGGATGTGCTTGGTGTCGAAGACGAGAGCTTCGACCAGGTAGAACTTAGGAGCGTCCTCAACGACGCCATGAATCTTCTGGATGAAAAAGAAAAGATAATACTGAAAATGCGGTTCTTCGAACACAGACCTCAGGTGGACATAGCGAGAGAACTTGATGTTTCCCAGATGTACATCTCCAGAGCTGAACGAAGGATACTGAAGAAACTCAGGGAGTATATGGACAGATAATGGCAAGGACAAGGATCAGATCGTCCAGCCGGAGAAGAAGGAGACTCGGGTCACAGAGGATGGAGACCTCCAGGATCAGCGCTTCTTCAACGGGAAGAAAGAAACTCTCTCTTCGCAAGAAGAGGAGCAGAATGGACCTGAACAAAGCAAAGAAGTATCTCATCGGAGGAGCAGCTGCTGCCTTCGTTCTTCTCGTGGCCGTCCTTCTCATCGTCCTCAGACCCGGAACATATATCATAGAAACGGGGAACATCTCTTTTTCGGTAAATTCCACGGGAGTAATGATCAGGAACGAGACTCTCTATTCTGCTGAAGGATACAGAAAGACCGAGTTTCTGGCAGAAGAGGGACAGAATCTGTCCCAGGGCTCTCCGATAGCTGATGTGTACAGCAGCGACTATTCTGAGAAAGATTATCAGGACTTAAAGGAACTGCAGGAGAAGATCCTCGACTATCAGCAGTCCAATGCCCAGACAGGGATCATCGATGAGGATATGAAAGCCCTCGATGAGCAGATAAGGAACAAGACCGAACAGATAAGAAAGGTCATTACCAGGGAGGCACAGGGTAATCTCCAGAACCTTCAGAGGGAGATCGCTCAGCTCATGGATGAGAGGGCCAACATAATGAGGAACGCATCCCTTGAGGATACGCAGCTCTCTGAGTTCTATGCTCAGGAGAAGGAACTCCTGAACAGGATACAGAACTACAAAAAGACAATAGTCGCTGAGAAGAATGGTATAGTGAGCTTCTATTTCGACGGGACTGAGAATATACTGACCCCCGGAAACCTTGATAAACTTACTGTCAAGAGCATAAATGACATCGTGAACGGAAAGTTCACCGATACCATGGAGGGAAGCGGGGCCAAACCTCTCTACAGGATGGTAGAGAGAAACGAGTGGTACATTGCACTTGTATTCAACAAGCCGGTCCCGGAGTTCGAAAATCAGGGACAGTTCACGCTCAGCTTCTCATTCGGTAACGACTATACATATGACGCAGAGATATTCGGACACTATACAGATGCAAAGAAGGAGATATATATCTTCAGATCCGAAGAGGACGTTGACAAGCTGATAAGGGCAAGAAGAGTGGAATGCACGGTGTCTGCCCGCTATACCGGTCTCCTTGTGGATGAGAAGTCCGTGAAGGAGGTAAACGGCCAGAAGGGAATATATGTCGATTATGACGGGAAAAAGACCTTCGAACCGGTTATAATCCTTACTACAGAGGATGGAAAGGCTCTCATACAGGCTGCAAATGAGGATTCTCCTCTCCATGCAGGCCATGAGATCTACAGATGATGGGAATAAGAGAGAATATAGAAAAAGTAAGGCATATCATAGCCGACAGTGCCTTAAAGAGCGGAAGAAAGCCTGAGGACATAACACTGGTCGCAGTGTCAAAGACAGTGGAGGAAGAGAGGATAAGGGAGGCCATTTCATGCGGCATCTCTCATCTCGGGGAGAACAGAGTCCAGGAGATGATGGGAAAGATGGAAAATCTTCCTTCAGACATCCGCTGGAATATGATAGGACGTTTACAAAAGAATAAAGTAAAGTTTATAATAAATAGGATAGAATTAGTGCATTCTTTGTGTTCTGTGGAAGTCGCAAAAGAAATAGACCGGCTGTCCGGAAAACAGGGGGTAGTGACCGATTGTCTGATACAGATCAACATCGGACATGAGGATACGAAAGCAGGCATAGAAGAGCATGAACTGGAAAGGTTCATGGATGAAATGACCGCTTTCCCCGGTATCAGGATAAGAGGACTTATGGCGATAGCACCGAATGTCGAGGATCCGGAACTCACAAGACCTTATTTTGCGAGGATGAAGGAACTTTTCGACAGGACCGCGTTGAACTGTCAGGGAAGCATGGACTATCTTTCAATGGGAATGTCCCATGACTATCACGTAGCCATAGAAGAAGGCGCGAACATAGTCAGAGTTGGGTCAGCAATATTTGGAGCACGAGTGTATTAAAGGAGAAAGGCTATGGCATTTTTCAAGAAGAATTTCGGCAAGAGCAACAACAACAGAGATGAGTACTATGAGGAAGTAGACGATCGTTACGAAGATTACGATGACGATTATGAGGATTTTGATGACGATGATTATTATGATGATGATCGTTCGTACAATCAGCCCCAGTATTCCAATCCTCAGGAACCGAGTCTGACGTCCAGAAGAGGCCGTACAGGCGGACAGGCCAAGGTAGTTCCTATGCCCGATAACGTACGTCCTGTAGCACCGGTCCAGGACAGAGATATGAAAATGGTCATCTACAAGCCGTCTTCATATGATGAGACAGACAGCGTCATAGACAGTCTCAGAGCAAGGAAGCCGATCGTCGTGAATCTCGACGAGATCGATCCCAAGGTTGCTCAGAGGATCCTTGACTATATCAGCGGTGCAGTCTATGCCCTTAACGGAGACATCCGCCGTGCTGCTAGAAACATATTCGTAGTCGCTCCTTCAAATATAGAAATCTCCACCACCGGTCTTGATGACGATACCGTAAACGGAGACCTCTGATAAGGGGTTCTGATCAATGGATGAACTGAAGAAGCTGATTGAGACCGCAGGTTTCAAATCGATCCTTGGTATGTATAAAAAGGCAGAAGTCGATGCCTTTATTTCCCGACTGAAAAAATTGCTCCCGACCGTCGAACAGGAGATGGAAGGTCTGAGGCAGACCAACAGGGAATATGAAGCCAAGGAGAAATCCCTTGCAGCAGCTCTCATAGCTGCTGAAAACAAGTCATCCGAGATCATCGAAACCGCAAGGGGAGAAGCTGATGCGATTTTGCTTGATGCAAAGAAACAGAGCGATGATACTCTGCAGGCGATGACCGAGAAGAAAGACAGCATGGAGCAGGAGTTCAAAGACAGAAAGAATGCTCTTGTTGATGAGATATCAGGGATCACCAGTATCAAGGAGAAGTATCAGAGATCCGTACAGCAGTCCTTTATGGATGCGCTGTCAAAGATAATGGGGATGGATGATGAGAAGATTCTTGAAGAACTTCCGGAGGAGCAGAGACAAAAACTGATGCTCAAAAAATCCGAGTACAGCATCAATCCTGAAGATTTCCACAAGGACTTGCCCGAATCGGATGAAGAACTTAAAAACATGATAAAGTCTCTATATGAATGAGACTGATATAAACCATGGGAAAAGACGGATAAGAGTCAAGCTTATCCGTCTTTTCTGTTGTCCTGTTAATATATTTCTCGTCTTTCTCTTTCAGAGTATATGCATCCACAGTAGTCCTGGCGGTAGAGTGAGTACTGTTTTGAGAGCTCTATGGATCTCTGATATCCGCCTTTCTTCTTGAAATCGGACGGAAGCCATTTGACGGAATACAGTTTACCGAGACTTTCACCTATGGTATTCAGCCTTACCGCATCCTTGAGAGGAGAGATGGACAAGGTGGTACAGAAATAGTCCGCTTTCATCTCTTCAGCCTTCCTGACTGCAGCTTCGAGCCTGAGAGAATAGCATATCGTACATCTGTCTCCGCCTTCCCGGCAGTATTCATATCCTCTGACTCTTGAGAAGAATTCTTTCGGGTCATATTCCGGCTCCAGAAGCTTCACATTATCTTCAAGCCCCATCTCCTTTATCAGCCTTGAGAGCTCAGCATATCGTTTTTGGAACTCTTCTTCTTTTGAGATATTGGGGTTGTAGTAAAGGATAGTGATATCGAAGAATGGAGACAGGTACTCAAGGACATAGCTGCTGCACGGAGCACAGCAGGCATGGAGAAGAAGCCGGGGCTTTTTTCCCGTCATGGAGATGTCTTCAATGATCCGGTCCAGTTCTTTCTGATAGTTTTTTCTATTCTCCATAGCTCGATCCTTTCAGTGTTTATATATTATATATGAAATGAGTTGTAATTGACATATCGGAGTCAGCCTTATATATTTATAGATACCCGAACGGAGGTTTACATGAAGAAGCTTTTTTTAGTGCTCTTTACTGCATTGTTCATATTTATGATAGTGTCATGTGCAAAGCAGACTCCTGAAGCAGGCAAGTACAAGCTTACCGAGATGGTAAAGGACGGAAAGACCACGTCAAAGGACGTTCTTGACTATATGGAAAAGAACATGAACCTTGTCTGCACAATGGACCTCCATGAGGATGGTACCGGAGAACTCCTCCTTTTCGATGAGACCAGGGATTTCAAGTGGGATCATAAATCATTCACCATCATATCGGGGAATGAGAACCTTTCATACACTTATAAGAAAGGAACCCTGACCGTTACCAGCAAGGGAATGACCCTCATTTTCACGAAGATCGATCAGTGAACTTTGCACTATACTATTTTTTTCTTCGTTGCACACAGAAAAGTAATCTTTATTTATAGATTGTTAACATTTTGATTTCTCTGTGATATCATTAAGACATGAAATCAAATTTCATAGTTGATAAGGAGAAGTAAAAATGAAAAAGGTTTTGGCAGTATTATTATCTGTAATGATGATTCTGGCTGTAGCTTCCTGCAAAAAGAAAGCTGAGCCTCTTGCAGATGATTCTCATGATGCATGGGTATTACATGGAGCGCATCTGCTGGCAGACGGTACGGAGAACAGCTGGAACGGCAAGGATAACGCTATTTATGAGAAATCCGCCCTCAAGGCAATCTCCATCGAAGATGTCAAAGAGATAGATGAAGAGCTCTACAAGGCTCTTTCCGCAAAGGAAAAGGATATCAAGTATCTCTACACCATAGATGTTATCTTCGGAACCAACGATGCCGGATGGCCTGCCCCCTGTCTCATCGACGGTGTCCTCTACAGCACCAATGGTTCATATTGCTTCAAGGTAGCACAGTGCAACATAGAGGTCGACGGAGACGATAAAGTCTAC
>JAEEGG010027416.1_pt1 | contig 10800 bp, 10 predicted proteins | sample 9134161 | NCBI WGS metagenome assembly JAEEGG01 (sample SAMN16246543, study PRJNA631951) | gut metagenome | biome: gut microbiome; feature: rumen; material: CR-attached | host: Bos | place: Iran: Karaj | collected 2018-10
CTACGGATAAATAATAGAATCACATGTACGACGATAAGAAAATTAAGAGAATAGTAAAAAAGGTTTGTGATGAAGCGAATGTAACCACGAACATCCATCCCAATGGGGAACGTGCTGAAGGTTACTCTTTCATCGTAACAGGAATGTTGTATTCCTGGGTTATCGATGCGCTTATCAAGGCTATCAACGAGGCTTTTCCCGATGCAGATCCTCTTGGAACTTGGAGGATACAGAACGGAAGGTTGCAGGTTCCGTGTTCTGGAGTCAAAAAGGAGCAGTATGACACGTGCATGGAAATCCGGTTGATGTGGGCACACTACAAAAAGTAGTATTGCTGGATTGTTTCAGAAAGAAGGGAGTAGAAGGCCTCGCGGTGTTCTACTCCCCAATTGTTGGGTTAATTTTAGCGTTTGCTATTTATTCGGCATCCGAAACCTGGCCATTTCAAAGACATAGTCCAAGAATAAGTAAGCCAACGTCCGCGCGAATAGAAAAAGAGTCTCACGACTCGTATATTGCTCTTTCAGGAAGAATCATTTGATAGGAACCTGTAGGAGAGTCCCAAGGTCTGTGCCCAGAGACAGGCCATTTGCCGCCAGAACCTTCTCTATATCATCGACTGTTTTACGGCCACAATGATCTACATTCATTAGTCTTTCCTTCTGAAGACATGCCACCTCGCCAATGGTCTTGCAGCCAAGGCCCTTTAATATCTTGATTGATTTCACTGCAAAATTGAAATCGACCAATGGTGTGTTGACCAGTTTTATTATCAGTTCATTTTCTGTTAGGGGAGGTGCAACAGGTATTGATGTCTTGCGATTAGCTTCCTCCAATTGTTTCCTGAGAGTGGTCGTAAGTAGGGTTAAGCGTTGATTCTCCTTTTCGAGTTGTTCCCACTTATCATGGCTCTTTTGCAGATTGATGGTATCTGCAATCTTTTTAAGGCACCTCATGAATATCTGTAAAACCCTACTACGAGTCAATCCAAGTTTTTCAGCGGCATAATCGGTGTGACCAAACCCCATCATCTCGCTATAGACTTTTTGTTCCTGTTCGGTGAACATTTCATAACAGGACATCGTAGCATATTGAGTTACCCATCTGTAGAAGCCATGCTGACCTTCCTTCAATTCCTCTCGTGCTTCAAGATAGTCTCTAATGTCATCATCAAGTTTGAATTCTTCCGCACGCAGGTGTTCCTTCTTTTCAGCCACGGCTTTTTCCAAGTGGGCAAGGTCTTGGAGAGAATCAAAATGTTGCTCAATTGTTTCTCGATCAATCATCAGATGATTATCCAACATGTGAGCCTTGATATAGCCTTTCTCTATCCAATTACTCACAGTCTGGGTTGACACATCAAGTATTCTTGCCGCTTCTTGTCGTGTAATTAGTCTTGCCATCCTTTTTCAATGCTCAATGCTGATTACTTGTCCTTAAAATCGTCCAATGTAAAAGGAGTCTGGATTTGTCCAAAGGTTACTTTATCGTCATCCGGGGCTATGTCACCTTGTAATGGAACTCCAGCCAAAGGCTCTTCTCCATCATATTCAAACGGCTCCACAGCCAATAAGCCAAATCCTTCGATACTCTCAACATCAATACGTATAGGAGAACCTGATGCCTCTTTTTTTCGTAGAGCTGCTAGCAATTGCTCAGCTTCTTGATCGCAAAGTGAACAAGTACCACAGTTGCACACTTCTTCATCGCATTCTCTTGGATGATATTCAATTCCATTTAAATCCGCTATGGTTTTACGGATTTGCTTTAAACAGTTACATTTTTCTTTACCAGTCATAATTCGCTACTTTTTATAGGTGTTTGTTTTATAAGTAAACAGGTTAAAACGGGTGATACCCATTCTCTCTAAAGTCTGTTTACTCTTTTGTCTATCTTCATCTGTATTATAGCCAGGTATCAATGGTAGTCTTACCAGAATATGATCAGCTTTTCCTTTTTCTATTAGCCATTCCAAATTTGAAATTACAACGTTGTTATCTTGGCCTGTGTATTTTTTGTATATCTCAGGATTCATATCCTTCACGTCAACAACATAGTCATCAATGTATAGTGACATATCATGTAACATCCAAGGAGTTACATGAAGGGAAGTTTCTACTGTCACATGCCACTTTTTGCCATAGATCTTAAACAAGTCGTTTATCAGGAAATCATGATGAAGCAGAGGCTCTCCTCCTCCTATAGTAATTCCTCCATTTGTAGCCAAATAGTATAACTCATCTTTCTTGATGGTGTCCACTATGTCTTTAGCTGACATGTATTTTATCTTATTCCCAACATTAAGACTTTTACACTGAGGATTGATGCAGTATTTACAATCAAGTTCACAATCGTGGAATGCTATAAGCGTTCTAATGCCCTTTCCATCAGTACCCATACGCAAACGGCCAATGCCTATTAATGGTGCATATGATAACGTTTTTGCTTTATCAGCATCAACAACATAGACCAACAAATCAGTTTTCCCAGTATTGGTAATCTTGTACCATACATATTGGGGAGCTGCTGTTTCTTCTAGTTTGTCGTTACCTTCCGAGAAACCCCATTGATCTTTTGATAGTAGCTCAACTTCCTTACGCTCTTTCCACTTGACCTCTTCACCGTTGTCTTCATCATCAATAAAATAACCATATTGCCACTGAGAGCATTCAAAAGTACATTTACCTTTAATAACATAGCATGTCACACGCCCTTTTTCATTGAGAATCTGACCTGTACTGTTACCTGCAGGAATTCGCCATAATTGAAGTTCTCTTGTATAGTCACAATCGGAAATTCTTGGATATTGGTGGTGGTCCCATTCTCGATGGCGATGTGTTGTTTCATATTGTTTGCGTATGAAGAACCTTTCTTTTCCCTCTGAATTCTGTTCTATTTCAGGTACGTTTTCAAAGAAATCAAGAAGATTCTTCTTTGATCTGTAGACTGTTGGTATATTATGCGGTAATCCCAAACATAATCCATGAGTATCAGATCCATCGACGATGAAGCCAGTTTTAGTCGCCTTTTTTGTAAACAACTTAAGCAAATCAAATCCTTGTGAATAATCTGGATCCCATATAGCATTTTTAAAATCCCATTTTATCAACTTACTAAGATATTCTCCAGTTTTAAGCTTGAAATCAAGAAGCTTTAATCCATGAATAGGGTAGCCCTCTTTGTCTTTATCCTTTATAAAGACTGATTTTATAGTTTCACCAAATAATTGTATAACAGAGATTTCTGATTTGTCGGGCAGAGTCAGAAGAGTCTGCACCATCAAATCTACAATTATATTAAGTTCTTTCTTTGAGAATATCCAGTATTCCATAACAGTTTACTTAGATGTGACTTTAGCTCTATTCATTATGATAGTCTCCTCAATAGGAGCACCCATCGTCCAGTATTTATAATCGTCAATATAGAGGTAAGGATGGAAATACTTCCCCCAATGCTCTTTTACTCCGTGTTCTCGTTGCATATTGACGAAATATACGAACTCCTCTTCTGTCAGCGGACATTTGCCTCGCACAATATACTCATGCGGTGCCCAGGGCATCGTCTTAGCAAATGTCCATTGACAGCGAGAAACCATCTCCCGAAGCTTATTGTAGTCCAATTCCGCCATAAAGACAGTTATCCTTTCTCGTTTCTGACAATACGGATTGTGAGACGAATCTGGTTCTCATAGTGTGCATCAGGATTAATCTTACTGATACGGCACTCAAAGATGTCTTCCCAACCCATTTCCAAAAGTTGAGCGATAGTCTCATTCTCGTCACCGGGGATATAACCAAGCAGGTATTCCTCGACGATTCCCGTGTCCACATCAACGGTGCGATAAACTACAGCCACGGCGTTTTTGTCATGCCTGTTGTCCAAATCACGCTGAAGTTCCAGTTGGGTGCCTACGTGCAGCTCGTCCCAAACTTCATCAACATCGTGGTACTGGCGACCTGCCAGATGACACTCCTTAAAAAATAACTTCTTAGCCTTCATAACCATTCATTATTTAGCGTTTAACTTCAATTTCCACTGCAAAATTAATATAAGGTTGCTTCAAATTGTGGGACAGCCTCCGGAAAAATTAGTTTTCAGCTTTAATTTTGCCTTGCATCCATAAGAAGCCCCTTATCAATGTTCCTTTCTTAGCATAGGGCAGATACTCCTTCTTGAAATAAAGAGGCACATAGGTTTCCTCCGGCTCGTGACAGATGGAAATCTCTGCCTTGATAAAGTCTATGCCAAAGAGAGAGACCTGTTCAACCGACTTGATGGGAGAAGCAAACTCAGCTTCGTCAGGGAATTCCTCATCATGCGACAGATAGGCTACCAATTCATCGTTACAGAGAATCATGGGCTGGACGTTACCGTCCTTGTCATATTCAAGCTCAATGCCCATGTCGCTGCGCATCTTGGCCGAAGTTTCGGCATCCAGCACTGTTTCAGATTCACCTTCCACGATGTTATATGCACTTGCAGCCAACTCGATGTCAAGTTCTGCGCCAGGAACATATTTGTTCTTGTTGGCGTAATAGTCCGTGGCGAAGAAAGCAATGGGCATCTCCTCTGTCTCGGCATAGACAACGGCTTCCACATGACTGTCCCATTCTGCCACCTTCTTGATCTTCAGTTTATGAGGGATACCTTTGTGAAAAGGGTAGGTGCAGACGAAATCCACCCGCTTGGCCTTCTCGTTGTTCAGCATCAGAGCCACCATACCCATGTCTCCACCAGTCTTGACAACAAGCAAATCACCCTCGTCATCATCGTACTCATCGTGTGAGATTTTCACATGAGCAGTATCAAAGAAAGTCCAAGTGCCAACTTCAGGCAGATGATTCTCCAGGAACTCCTCCGGTTCCATGATGGTCTGGATATGACCGCCGTGTCCCTGGTAGCACTCCGGTTTCTTCCAACCCTTCTCCTTGTAGAAGTCGTTGAAGTCACCCTCCACGACCTCCTCAGAAGACATGGCATGAGTCCGCTCGATATAGTCCTTCCAGACTCCTTCCAGTTTGTCAGCCTGACTGTCACTGAGAATCTCACCAGAGTGGCCTTCCTTCCAGTTGAAATCGGGGATAGCCTCGGTCAACTCGTCCGTTGTCAATAGCAGCGGAGTCCGCTCAGGATGAATCATATTCGTCAGGCTCATTCGGATATAGTACACTTTGCGACCTTTACCACTCCAGTCCTCATCTGGGTAAGGAGTACCAATGATGGTACCACGCATGACTACGCCATTTTTGCCTTCGCCAGTGCGAATCATATAGAATTTGTCACCTATATGGGCTTTCTGATAGTCCCAAATGCTCCAGTCGTAGTAGAATCCGTCATCGAAGAAGTCCTCCATGGCATCCTCAAACTCAGACAACTTATAGTTGCTGATGTCCGTGTTCCAGCGCATGATGAAGGTCTTGCGGAAGTTCTCACGAACGATACCCGCAGCCTTATTAAACAGTTCATTCCACTGTTCATCATCCATCTTGTCAAGCAGAGCCTGTGCGTCATCCAAGAGCTGGAATTCATCCTGTTTCTCCATCAAGTGGCAGAAATCCTCGAATTTCACCATCTTGCAGGTATTACCCTTCATCATGCCTACATACTGGCAGACTCCGATGAACACATCCTCCGTATTGTCAATCACTCGGATGGTGCTCAGTTCCTCTTCTTCAGTAATATGTCGTCTTTCTTCCCTGATGTTGACAGCCTCCAGATTCGTCCATTGAACAGTAATGAAATCAGCAAAGGCATCCTCGATTCTGTTGGCAATTTCGTCCCGTCCAATATATAATGCTGGATTCAAGTGAAAATCTCTCATAACTCCAGCTATGACAGTCTTCTCACCCCTATTGATGATTTCGTCCATATTACTACGACGCAGATGCCATTGTTCTTTAGCTTCATCCTCAGTCAGTTTGACACTTTTATCTTCTTCATCTATGACATGAACGGCTCTATGTACCTTCTTAATAGCTTTAAGAAAAGCATAGCACAACAGGACATCCATCTTTGATGCCAACCAAGGCAGCTCAACAATGATGTTACCACCAATCATGTGCTTAACGTTCACACCCTGTGTGGAAACCTTCTCCGTCATGATTGTGTACGACTCCTTTTCTTCACCAGTTTCTTGGTGGTAGCGAATCTTAACTTCGGGATCTCCTTCCACACCTCTATACAACGCCAAGGTTCTCTCAACGACTTTCTCTTCGTTGAACCTACGGATTCCTTTTATTGTGAATTTGTATGCCATATCTTTTATTCTTATAGTTATTAGTTACTTGGGAAAGAGACATCCAACAGACATAGTCAACTGTTGGTCGTGCAACATGACACTTGAGCAATGCATACGAATGCTATCGTGCTGAGCCTGCACCGTGATTCTCCCATGAGAAATATGTCGGCTCCGGACAACAAGCTACATAAAATGTATCTCCAAAAAATCAGTTCGCCCCATGAATTTGGATGTCTCCATAAAGTCAGATAAGATCGGTCTGAAAATTCAGAGCCTGAATCTCAACGTCCAGTCTTCGCAACTTGGAAGCATAATCATCTATTTGCTTGCTGAGTTGCTTAACATCTATCACCGTCACCATCTTTATTTCAGAACGTGAATAACGTTCTCTTTGCGATGATGCAGTGTCGTAGGTGTCACGCAATACGGACAAACGCAAGGTAAGCATGTCTTTCTCTGCCATCAGTTGAGTCACAGTCTTACCTGCCGCGTTCATGGTTTTCAGATTCGTCTGGTTGATGCGCCATATCAGATCTTCCAGATTGACCAGGCACTCGTCCAGTTCCTTCATCAACTCTACAGGATTCTCTGCGGGTTCATCCCCCTCCTGAATCTTCACATTATCACCCAAACGCCTCCTTATTTGCTGGATGCGTTTCTGTAGATCCTTTCGGATGCTTAGCGCTTCTGCTAGTTTCATAATCTTACTTTTTTTGTTTACGAGTGCAAAATTATATCTACGTTGTGCCAAATCGTGGGACAACATCTAGAAAAATTATTCTTTTGCTAATTTTTTAATCTCTTCTTCTTTCATTTTTATTATCAAATCACGCGATTTATGGATGTTTGAGATAAACGTTTCTACAAACGGAGACTTAACTATATTATAGAATATGTCCCTTACTCTTGGATTATCCTCTTCCAGCTGTCCCCATTCACGATTATATGCTCTCTCTATCCAGTCTTCTACAAATTCATCTTTCAATCGCGTCTCTTTTGCAAATGTGATAATCGGATTATAAATGGACTTTACGAAATCTTGTATCTCACAGAATGCACTAGCAACAATCTGCTTCACACTCTCGTCGTAGATATAGAACAATCCCACCAGATTCGTGTGAAACTGGTCGTAGAATTCACTTATATCAGAGATTATTGGCTCATAATACAGATTGTAATTGTACACCTCATCATAGATCCTTACTCCAGATGGAGTAAATGTAAACACATTCTTTGCCATTAACTCCAGCCATTCCCTGATTTCTTCAAATGGTTCATAAACATCAGATGTAGTAATAAGTATCTTCTCTTCACCATTGACCTTGAAGTGCATATCGAGCCAGCCACAGTCAGGATAGTCCAACTGCAACTCCACCTTGTCAAACTTGCGAGGCATATTCTCTGCATACTTCGCAAATAACTTACTACGCTCATACAACCAATTATTCATAATTACTACCCCTTTATCTTGTTAATCGTCTCTTCTTGTAAAAAGAGGTAGCGAGGCATACTCGAAATTGTCAAGTGCGTCACTACCTCCCGCCTTTCACTAACTTCCGGCCATAAACCACAGCCATTGGAAGACCTGCACCTCGTGGCACCAATCGCCACAGCCTCAGATTTTTGAAAGACTAAACGGATTGGAGAGGACTCGAACCTTCTATCTGTAGCCCTTTCGGGGTACCCCGCTCCCGTGCGACCATCAATCCGTTTTTTCCTGTACCGCTTCGCATCACGCGAAAGTTGCAGATAATGTTTAACCCTTAGAATAACCCTTTTCGAGTATTTCTGCTGCGAAATTACTACCAAGTTGTTTCAAATCGTGGGACAACCTAAAATAAATTGAGAAAAGTTATTGTTTTAGGTACATTTTTACTATCTTTGCACTCGATTTTTGCATCAAGAGAGGCTTATAGCCCACCAACCGAGCTTACGTTATGCCACGGTGGTAAGAAAGATGCGAGTTAAGTGAGTATTAACTAAAATGATAACGACATGCAATACAAGCGAATTGTACTTAATGAGCCGCATGCCTCTGTAGAAGGCCTGTACGACAACCAACTGAGTTTTTGGAACATTGATGAGCGTTTCATCAATGACATTGTGCTGAAATGGACTGACTGGCATACAGATTTCCTATTTCACGGGTATAGAGGCGAGAACTTGAAAACGGTAAGATTCCCGTATTCCAGGTTCATCGTTGATGCCGAAAGACTATGGGATGATCCACTAGAACAGCATGGCCAAGGGATTGTTTATAAACAGTTCGATGGTTATACTCGGACTGTTCCTGAAGAAAACGAGAAGCAACTCCTTGGTCTATGGCACTGGCACCAAGAGAGACTTAGGGACAATCTTTGTGAAGGTGCTTTGCTGCTTGATTGTCACTCTTTTCCCAGTGAAATGAGTGACGTAGACATCTGTATTGGTTACAACGAGGACTGGTCTAAGCCCAACAAAGGAACAATCGAACTAGCTGTTAGTCTCTTCGAAGATAGTGGCTATAAGGTCGGCATCAACGAGCCATACAGCAACTCAGAGACTCCAGATTGTCCTTTTACCTACCAGTCCATGATGCTGGAAGTGAATAAAAAAGCATATATGGAAGATGGTACTTTATGTTTGAAGCGTAATTCGGTATATCGGAAAACGATTCGCGATTTGATGACAAATCTATTGTCAAAATTATCGTTATAGAACTTTAAAGGTTGCTCCTATGCAGAAGCAACCTTATAATGATTTACATAATATTGTCCCATAACTCATTCAGCTTTTCAGCAGTCTCTTCTGACAACAACTCTCCAGAGTGGCCTTTACTCCAATCGATTTCCGGAATTTCTTTTTCCAGCAACTCGATATCAATAGGAGGCTTCTGGTCAGCAGATACACAGTCGAAGCAGTCCATCTTCATGTAATGACGTTGTTTGCCTTGTCCAGCCCAGTCTTTATCTTCGTAAGGATCACTGGTAAAGATTCCACGGAATACGATACCCGCATTCTCGTCTCCTGTTCTTAGCATGAAGTAACGGTCACCCTTATGGGCATCCTCCCATTCATAAACACTCCAGTCAAAGCCAAAGCCATCAGGACATTCAGTAGTGGCCTGACGATAGGTTTCCAACTTGAAACTGCTGATGCCCGGATTCCAGCGCAACAGATAAGTCTTGGCATGACGTATTGGTTCTGCGTCAAAAGAGTCATAGAACCTCACCCACTCATCATCTGGCATTTCGTCAATCACAAACTGGGCATAGTCCAGTCGCTTGACATACTTGTTGTCCTTAGTGGCCTCGAAGAAATCATCAACAGGCACAATCTTCGTCTCCTTGTCCTTATAGAGTATTACTTTCTCGCAAACTCCGGCAAACCCCTTGTTATTGCCAAGTATTCGCCCGATAAACTCTTCACCATCGGGAGCAGCTACTTCTGCACGACTGAAATTGTCATAGTCCCCGTAGTTCCACTGGATGTCTATGAAGTCCTCAAATGCCTTGTACGTCCATTCCTGTGGATCAACATCAGGCATTTGTGCCTTGATGTACTCTGGGTAGATATGGAACTCATGCATCAAGCCATTCACTCCGATGTGGTTGTCCTGCTTCTCGATGATGTTTGACATATTGTCGAGACGATAGTAATAGGTCTCAACTTCATTGTCCTCTGAGAGGTCTGCGAAAGTCTCTTCATCACCATCATAGATAACCAAGTCTGGACGGAGCTTCTTGGCTTCCCTCATGAGGGTAAATGCCAAAGCGACATCTGTGCGAGATGCCAGATAAGGCAAGTTGATGGTAAACAAGCCCGACTTCAACAGGATCGTCTCAATACCTTGTGTGGAACCACCCTTGATATACATGGTAGTCCTTGCTATCTCTTCCTCGTCAGGGTCGTGCTCGGCACACATGATAGCAGCGTCAAGCACCTTGGCAGCACCTTCTATCATCTTATTGATATCAAAACCATTGCTGGCATCAAAACAATAGACATTGGCATTCATCACTATCTTGGGTGCCTTGAAAGCCCTGCTAATCTCGCACAGCATACCGCTGACGGGATAGTATATGTAACGCTTGATAACCTTCTCACCTGCTACTTCAAGGGCATCAGTATAGGCATCCAACTGTCCGGCATACCAGCCAGCATAATGGTCGGATTCCTCGTTGAGAATATGCTTGTGCCCCAACGGACAGGTCTTGAAGTCGATAAGGATGTCACTTTCTTCCGTCTGCCATACAAGGTCGATACTACCCGTAAATACCTGACCATCCTTCAGATGAGAGAAGGGACGCTCATGATAGATATGCGTAGCCTGACCATATTCCTCAGTCAACCATGCAACCAGTTCTTCCCAAGCAGTTCTGATGCCCTCATAGTCAATCAGGTAAGTTGAGAGGCCATAGCTGGCAATCAGGTCCTTATAGTAAGCCTCATTATCGATATTCTGCTCAATACCACAATAAATCTGGTGGATGCAGTTGCCCACGTCGGCCATAGTTCTGCCAACCAAAGTACCACGTTTCAGGCTCTCACAAATCTTATAATCCTTATCCACATGGCCTTTC
>JAEEGG010027417.1_pt1 | contig 10799 bp, 17 predicted proteins | sample 9134161 | NCBI WGS metagenome assembly JAEEGG01 (sample SAMN16246543, study PRJNA631951) | gut metagenome | biome: gut microbiome; feature: rumen; material: CR-attached | host: Bos | place: Iran: Karaj | collected 2018-10
CCGCCCACAGCCCCGAAAGCTTGTTGTCGCGCGACAGATACTTGGCATAGAACCGCTTCGGCACGAACACGTGCAGGATTCCGGCGATAAGGAATCCCAGCAGCAGATAGGGGCTCATGGCGTTGAGCACCGCCAGAAACGATATCCAAAAATTACCGATGGTCATATCACTTCATTTACGGTTATTTCTAAACTCGTATCAAATCCTCGCCAAGCACAAGCGAAATTTTGGCCAAAGTCCGAAGGGTGAAATTGTGTGTGCCGCCAAGCCAACGCGAAACCTCGGCTTCGGTCTTATTGGTTTTTTTCGCCAATTCGCGCTGCGACATGCCTCTCTCTTTAAGTATGCTGTCGATTTTTTCAGCAATAGAATCCGAGAAGCGCAACTGCGTCTTCAGTTCCGCCGGGGTTTCGTCAACAATTTGCCGAAACAGTTTCCGTCCTTCCAAATCTTGTTTCATAAATCATACTCTTTATCATCAGCACCAAGGATTTCCGTTTTCTCGATGCGTACCAATCCGTTCTTGATATCAGCTTTCAGCAAAGCATCAAGCTTTTGAAGACTAATGACATAGCCGTTCAAATCTTCATTTTCTTCGTAAGTTTTAGTGTCTTTCACGCCGCCATTGCCGACAATCAACACACTATCTGACATTCGCAAGCAATACAGCCGAAGCCCGCTTTTGTAAACCGGTAATGCAGCAACACTATCGTTCATTTTTCCTTCTGGGCGGAAACGCCGTTCCTCAAAGCCTTTCAGCAGCATTTTGTCAATTTGGTTGAGGATGATTCTTAAGTCGTTTTTCCTGACCGCATCATCCTTGAACTTGTTTACAAACTTCACGAATTCTGATTGGTTCTCACCTTCAAAAATGATGGTAAACAGGCCTGCGCTTTCAGTTTGTTCTAATGAGAGTATAGTAGCTTTTGTCATATCTTTATTGTTTAACGCGGCAAAGATACAAAAAGTTTTTAAAGTTTACCTTATAAGGTAAGTTTTTTTAGAACAGAAAAAAATCCGCAACTAAAGGCTTTCGACTGAGTTGCGGATTGTTGGGTATGGTTCCATTTAAAAAACGTCACCCTCTAAATGTATTTTTCTGGGTTTCCCGTCTGCAAAACCATCAAGTGTATTGTACCAAGTATTCGGTGTCCAATAATCCATATTTAACACTTTATGCTTTATTTCTTCGTATAATCTCGGGTTCATTAAGGCCACAAACACTTCGGAATCAGCATTTTCTATTATGTCTGTTGTCATCCCATCTGCCCGATTTGCAACAATACACATACATTCACCAATCTCATCAAAATAGGTGGTCGACAATCTTACTGGTAGATAGCGGTTGGCTTTCTCAAAGCCTAAATCTGCGCTTATTGTGTTGATTTGCATAATTGTTCGTGTTAATCAGAAATTTATTTTTCCAAGTTTCAAATTTTTCAACAAGTCCGTATAAACTTTAATTATGGTATTTCTGGTTTTATCTCCTCCATCAAACATTTCAAAAATGTTTTGCATTCGAAGTGCTTCAAGTAACCCCTCCACTCGCTCCTCGATTCCCATCTGGAAGGTTTTAAATCGAAATCCGTCAATACCTTCTTCATCAGCCAAATCGTCTGCCCATCCATAACCATAACATTCCCACACATTGTAAATCCCATCTAAAAAAGTATGAATAACTTCACTATATTGAATAGCATAATCAGGCCTACCGTCAAGCTGTGCGCGAGTCCACATTAGACTCTTGTATTTATTTAGATCAGCCACAAGATTTCTTAAATCATCAGCGGTAAAAGGTGCTGCGTCTTTTAATTTATTTGCCATATTGTGCTGTTTGATCAGGTTCTCTAATGTCAGTAAACTCGCCAAAAAATTCGATAATCCGCAACGGTGACATCATAGCAAAACGGATACAGGTCATGTTATTGAATATGTTGCACACAAGAGGCTCATTGGGATCATCCCAACTCATTGAGTCAGGGAGCCGACCATATTGAATCCTGTCTTCCAACATATCACCACGCTCTATTCCAAAAATCGGAAGCCCAAAATGCTGGTTTATTCCTGTTGGGATATTATCAAATAAAGCGACCGAGAGTGTATCGCTATTAATCGGTTTTGCTACAATTGTACAATTGATTATTCCTTGACGAGTACATCTTCCATTCATATACTCCTCGTACCGTGAAGCCTCAAAAATAAAGGCTTTTCTGTAAACGTTATTCATATCTAATCATTTAAAAGTTATCCTCAATGTAGATTATTTCCTTACACATATCAATCAAGACAGGTGCGATATCGTTTTTTGTATCGTAATAGAACACATTATCTGTTTCCATACCCTCTTTCATCCCTTGTGCAAAATGTTTTGCATTGGGCACAAACATCATTATGTATGTTGAAATGTCACTGTTGTTCATCCCGAGATCTTCAAATTTCCCATAGTGATAATGGATATAAAGGTAAAGGACAATGTACTGAAACATATTGTACGCGGCAAATGTCTCTTCTCCCATTTTCAATCCTTCCTCTTTGATTACTCGTGCGGTTAGCATTTTACAATACGAATTGACCTTGTTAAACATCGATTCGTACTGCGCTTTTGTCCAAGGGGATCTTCGCCCCATATTAATTCCTTCTGCCATAGTTATGCTTCTTTAAATGTGATACGATAATAATATTCATCAATTCCTTTGGGATTGAGAATAAGGAAAGCTATTGTTTTGCCTTGTTGTTTGGAAATCATGAACAAGTTGACTTTCCCGTTCTCAAGACCTTCATATGAAATAGGTAATTCCTCAATTATTTCATCACCTCGCACCATAGCAGTTTGAGAAACTTCTGCTCTCTCGTCTTTATGGTAAAAGGCCGATGTCACTTTAAATTGAACAAGCGGAAATTCTAATCCAAGATTATTGTCAAACACTTGGATAAAGATAGTGCCGTTATTTGATACACGGAGAATATTTGCTGTTGAATGTGATAGGATTGGAGTTGGTTCGATACGCTCATCAATGACATTAATATAGTGACATCTCTCAACTGCCACTTTCTCAAAGTCCACCATGAAAGGTGCTCCATCACTGATTTCTTTTATTGATAGTTCCATTTTGTTTTTGCCAGTTTTATCCTGTCGGCTCTACAGTTTTTAATGATTATTGATTACTAAATAATTCTATTTTGTTTGATCTGGAGTTAATAAATCTACAAATTCAAAAGGATTTCCATATTTCTCAATATACTCGCACACAACAAGAAGTTTTTCCGATAATTGTTTCAGACGGGAATCCCCTTCCTTCTTTTCCCAAGTCGGATAACAATCAGCAAATCGTTGTAAATAGTTCCTGCAAGATGACAATAATCTTTTTTGAAAGTATGTATTGTCGTCTATGACTGAATTATTCTTGCATTCTATGATATTTGATAATTTATTTATAGAATGCAACAATACAAGGAAAGTTCCTTCCCATTCAGCAGGCTTTTCACTGGTTTTGTTGCGGAACACAGAAATGTTTTCGCTCAAAACAATTTTATCTAACACATTTAAGTATTTCTCAATATCACTTTCGCTTGTGAAATACAGATTTTGATAATTTTTAATGATAATATCAAACAATTCATCCCAATTTCCGGCTACCACTTGAAAAGAGTCTATATTACAATCGTTCAAAAGGTATAAGGCTTGTATATCCTGAAAATTCAACAAATACTTTCCTTTTATCAACATTTTTGCATAAAGGTAAGATGCCCCTTTTGACGAAATCACGATTTCAACAGGTTCGTTTGGAATAGAATACTTGGTAGTCTTCTTATACCCTTTTTGATCATGCTTTGGGATAAAGCAATCATTTGAACCTGCGATGCCTTTATAAAGACGCTTGTTTTCTGAATCATAACATATTGCACTATCCATATCTTTGCTTATTATGTTTGCCTACTCTACAACGCAGTTTTCGGCATCCCTGCTTTTCTTGTTTAGCGGATAGCCATCATTCAGACATAAAGGAAGCGTGAACCTAACTTTTCGTCTGAGGCTGTGAGAAGATGCCTATGTACCCAAGTAAGACCCACGCTAAACGTGGCATCCGCTACTTCTTTCGGGTACATATTCGTTTTTGAAACTTCTCACTTTTTCAGACGATTCCGAACGATAGCAAACGCTATGATTTTTAATATGTTAGTTTAACTACTCTTCTTTGCTTGTTTCGTTTTTATTATTATGACACTTAATTAATTATCGTGCTGACCAATTCACCAGGTTCAGCATATCTTTTTTGAACTTGCAAAAGTACAAATTATTTCATTCAAGTTTCGCAAATTTGATTCGAGTCGCGTTTTTGCTGCTGAACGTTGGAGATTCCGCCGGCTCCTATCGTCGCCTGGCGGAATGGTGCGCACTGTCGAGTGAATACTTGGGGAAAAAGAAGGGCGGCGGGTGAAAATGTGCCGTTGCCTGTGACAGTCAATTTATATTCAATATGTGAGCCGGCTTGACTTACTCCATCCACTGTGATGTTGTCACCCTGCCAAGTGCCTTCCACATTGATGGGTACGCAATAGTCACATCGCGTGACGACACCCGTCACGTCGTTGCCGTTTTTATCCAGCTCCATGCTGGCTTTGTCTTCACCAATGGTGCCCGTCAGACGGTAGTTTTGGGGATGACTTGCCATCGAGTCCGTCTCTTCCGGTGCCATCACTTCCGTTGAATCAGCGACGGCCGCGCCAGCACTTTCTGCCTGCGTTTGCCTGTTATGACAAGCTGAAAGCATTATCAAGGCAAAGATTATCAAAACATTTTTTCTCATATTTATTATTTCATCTTTTGAAGCGGCAAAAGTAAAAAAAGTTGAAATCCCATATAGAAGGGGAGTGTGAGCAGATGCTCATCACGTCCAATGTTATAATCGCCCAACTTGATAGCATCCGTGACGTGATAGGCTTCCGGATATTTCAATATGGTTTTGGTGCTTTTCACATTTCCCGACGACGCTTTCACTTCCAACAATGTGCATTTCCCGTTATGCTGGATGACAAAAACATAGTTTGGTTTTCCTTCTATTCGTAGCGAATTTTGCAAAGCTGCTCGCTTAGTTTAAACAGCCGTGTGGCATTTTCCGTCGTCACCTGTTTATTGTACTTTTTTGACTTGCCACGATGAAAATACAAACCGGCCGGTGGCTCGCATTGCTCGCACAGGTACAGAAAGTCCTGTGCAGAGACGGATGGATGCACTCCGAAGCGTTTGCGGAATTTCCACACAAAATCCACGATTCCTGTTGTTTTGTTTCCGATGTCCGTGTTCACAAGGCCCGGATCCACGCCGTATGCATGTAGCCCCTTGGCCCCGTAGCGGTCGCTCAGCCCCAGGGCGAAAAGCATGTTGCAAAGTTTTGACTGTTTGTAGGCGAGAAGCGGGTTGTAGTGCTTTTTCATCATCACATCACTCCAACGGACTTTCATATTCTTGTGGGATTCGCTGCTTGTCATAATTACGCGCCCTCCTTCCTTCAGAAGGTAAGGCAGCAGTTCATAGGTGAGCCGGAATCCGGCAAGATGATTTTTTTTATCTCACCGGCCACGCGAACGACCTCCCGCTGCTGCATCAAGTCTCCAGCGAACCAAGAGATATCGGCATCAGGTATGCCGAATCGGATATCCCGGTCGGCTTTTTCACAATTGGCGGTGCTGTGGCCTACGGCGAGAATGCAATAGCCCTTGCCCGCCAGAAGACGGGTGGTTTCAAGCCCTATTCCAGAGGTGGCACCGGTGATGATGATGGTCTTCTTCATAATGGCGGCAAAAGTACTTTTTTTCGCAATGATTTGAGCCGATTCTCGGCGGGTTCTTCATTCGCGCGATCATTTCCACCAGTTGAGGACCTGGCAAAAAAATGCTGAAGAAATACTAAAATGGCTAAATCAATTGATTTTTTTATTTTTGTGCGCTAATATTGGTTTGTATGATTTCAGTTAAAAAAGTATTATTGGTTTTGTCTGTGATGTTGTGGAGTGTGTCTTCTTTTGCGCAGTTGGACACCATTCATATCGGACAAATCCGTTCTTCTGTCCCAATTGTCGGAAAACTCGCTGACCTTCCGTTTGTTTTTGACGGAAAGGGCGAGTGGCGCTATGGGACTTTTAATTTTGAACTAAAATATTACTCGTGGACTATTGATGATACTGCAATATATGTTTATCGGGTGAATACGATTTATGATAAAAAGACGAAAACATACTATGATTCAGATAAGGACGGGAATATTAGACTCCGTTATTTAGATTTCAAGGCTCAGCGAGGTGTTTTTATGTCGTTAGGGGATGTAGGTTTATTTCTCACATATGAAACCACAGTGGACGAGTTTATTAAGGCATATAATATTACGGATACCATAGAGTTCGGATCTGCCTTAATGGCTCCATGGAATTATTATAACAAGCAAGGCAAACCTCGTAATTGGAGACACAAGCAATTCACTAATTTGTGGTTCTGTACGGACGAAGGAAGACGTACGCATATTACCTTCAGTTTTGACCATAAGCGACGGCTGAGGTGTGTCGAGTTGGACTACTTCAATGCCGATAATGTTGAGGTGCGGCCCTTTAGGTAATAATTCGTTGCGAGTTTTTATGCCGCAAACACACAAAAAATCATCATGTCGCCCGTACCTTCGACCTCGTCTGCAGCACCACCGAGACGATGATGAGCGCGATGCCGAGGACAAACGAGAAGTTCAACTCGTGGTATTCCTGGAAAATCAACATCGCGAGAATGATGCTATAGACGGGTTCCAGATTGTAGGTGAGGTTGACCGTGAAAGCGTCAATCTTCTGCAGGACAATGATTTGCAGCAGACATAACCCGATGGTGCAAACCACCACCATAAAGGCCATATAGGGGTAGTCCATACCCGTCGGAAGAAACTTCCCGACCGGCAGTAAGGCGTTGTAAACCGGGAGAATGACGCTGAGGACGACAATGCCGCCGACCATCTCCCAGAAGAGCATATTCTTGGCTTCGTAGTGCTTGCCGACGTGCTGGTTGGCGATGGCAAACAGGGCGTACAAGGCCGAGGAGACGATTCCCAAGGCAATGCCCAAACGGTATCGGGTGTCGAACTGGAAGATGAGATAGACGCCGCATACCGTGAGGATGCTGAACAGGAACTCGCGTACGGAGAAGCGGTGCCGGTTGATAATGGGCTCGAGAAGCGCGGTGAAGAACCCGACCAAAGAGAAGCAGACCACCCCGATGGAGACGTTCGACGCCTTGATGCTGGCGTAGAAGAAAATCCAGTGCAGGCACAGCAGCACTCCCACGCCGCCCATCCGGGCCATATCCTTGAAACGGAAATGCCGCATCTCTTTTCGGAGGAGCAGGAACAACGCCATCAGGGCGGCGGCCCACGTCATCCGGTGACAAACGAGCACCACAGGGTCCAGCTCGATGAGCCGTCCCAGCACCCCGGTGAACCCCGCGATGAATACGGAGAGGTGCAGCAGCAGGAAGCCTTTATGGTCTTTTGTGGTCAACACGATAGGTCGGGCATAATGATGGTTTAGCGCTTATGTCAGAGCGTCTGGCTTTTTTTTCTGTTGCGCCACGGCGATGATGACCACTGCTGCGAGAATGAGCACGATACCGATGGCCAGGTAAGTCGTGAACGGTTCGTTGAACACAAACAGGCCGATGAGCACGGCGGTGAGCGGCTCGAGCGCGCCCAGGATGGCGGTGGCGGTGGAACCGACGTATTTGGCGGCATACACCATCAGCACCAGGGCGAAGATGCCGGGCACTAGGGCGAGCCAGCCCACGTAGAACCAGCTGACGGCTCCCCGAGGCAGCGTGAGCGGCAACCCCGCGACCAAAGAATAGACCACCATTCCCAATGCACAATACAGCAGAACGTAAAAGTTAATCTTGATGGAGGACATCTGCAGGTTGCCCCTGTTCATCAGGATGATGTAAAGGGCGTACGACAGTGCCGAGGCCAGCACCAGAAGCACCCCTATCGTTGACAATGCTTCGCCGTTGTCGCTCCAATACAGCAGAACGACCCCCGCGCCCGACAGCAGCAGCGACAGCAGCGTGGCAAGGGTGACGCGCTCGTGAAAGAAGAGCGACATTATGACGGCGGTCATCACGGGATAGGTGAAAAGTATGGTGGAAGCCACGCCGGCCGCCATATAGTGGAAACTCAGGTACAGGGTAAGCGACGAGACGATGAACAGCAGTCCCAAACCTGTCAGCACCCGAAACTCTTGCCGTGTCACCTTGAAATTCTCTTTCTTGAAAAGCATTACCAGGGCGATGATCACCCACGCCAGCCCGAAACGGTAGAACAGAACGCTGTTGGTCTGCATTCCGGTGGCATACAACTTCAAGGCACCCAGCGGGTTGGTGCCATAGCAAACGGCGGCAGCGATGCCTGCCAATGTTCCTATAAACTTACGGTTTTTCAATTTCTCAAAATATTATTATTGTTTTCGTAATTATTGATTAGAGGTCGTTCTCGATGGTCTTGATGACTTTCACAATCCATAATACAATTTGATGGCGACACCGACAAATATTGCCATTGAGAAGCTCAACAAGGTGCCTATCAATACATATTCCGATTTTGCCTTGTCGCCTTCGGCAAAACGCAAAAGAGATTTCGCAGCCATTATAAATCCAACGGCTTCATATTGTCCTAATAGCACAAACACAAACGAAAGAAGTCGTTCAACAATTCCTATCAGCTTCCCAGCATTGGGCAAGTCTTCAGCATTATCATCGTCACTTCCTTTGTTCACCTTGACGTTTGCGACCTTGAACATTTCTTTGATTATTATGTTAGAGGGTTTCACGCAAACGAGAATGCCCAGCAACAGGGCGATATGCTCTTCTTCCACACCGCTCACAAAATCAGGCAAATCGCAGTTCCATAAACAACAAACTGATAGAATCACGATTAAATGCAACAGCTGATCGACAAAGAAAATAGATTTACATTTGGAGGCATAACATTTCAGGGCATCTATAAGCAAATGAGAGACCGCTATAATCAAAGCTACCCACCAAAAATTGAAAGAAAATGACAAGATCCAAGCGAATAAAAAGGTTATCAAGGCGTGTATATAAAGATTCAGTGACTTAAAGCCGTTTCTTGCCTTATCCGCACACGACTTGCTGCTCTGCAAATAGAAATCACTGACAGTGTGGGCAATGAGTTGTAGTAATAAAAAACGTACCATATATTAGAATTCTATTTGTTCGTAATATTTCAACAACTGCTCGACCGCATTCCAACCAAACAATGTTGAGTGTTGATTCACAGCAGATTGTTTAATGCCCAATTTTTCGGATATCTCATTCTCGTTATTTCCTGACAAACGATAGTATATAACTTCGCACTGCCGTTCTGTCGCTCGCTTAAACAGCACGTCCAAAAACCCCATATATGCATTCATCTGTTGAGCCAAGGCTACATCTGATGACTCAAAAAACAGGGTGTTTTTTATAATGATTTTCGATTTGTTTGACGTTCGCTGGTGCTCTATGGCCCTTCCGGAAGCGTAAATGGCCGCACCGTCCAGGATATTGGCCTGCTTGTTTACAATCCGCATTTCTCCCACGGCAATAGCGATTCTTACACCGTATGTTTTAAACATTTCCAAGCGCTTCTTGTCCGCATGCTGATCTATACACTCCGCATCAATCTTGAATTTTTTTATCAATGTCTTTAAAAGCAAAGCTATCCGTAATGAGTCTTTCGGATTGTCAATATAAATCTCCACACTATCACCTTTGCTCAGGCGTCCCCAAGTGCCCTCGTACTGATTTTCCAGTTGCTTGACAAAAGACTTGATTTCGCTCTGCAATTGCCTTAACGCGCTCGGTGCCAGTTCTGTAGAAGACACAATATCTGCTGAAATTATAGCCCTATTCATACTATTTTATTTTTTGCAAAAATACAAAAATTTATAAGTCAAACAACTTATAAATTGTATTTATAAGCTATATGACTTATAAGTTTTGTTTATAAGCTAAATGGCTTATAAATGGTATAGTGCAGATTCTCTGCTAAATGCCTTTTCGATATGTTCTTCCGCTCGATGATTTTCCAGTGGTTGGCATAACTCTTTTTATTGGAGCAATTCACCCAGTATCTTGTCCATATCCACATCGCGGGCAATGATAGCGCCGGTTTCGCCGTCAATCAGCAGGACGGTCGGAATGCCGGGAAGGGTATAATCTTTCCACGCCTTGCCGTCTCGTCCGGGATGATCGTCACATACATTCACCCACGTCATACCTTTTTCTTTGATGAAGGTCTTCCAATACTCCACATCGGGGTTCTCCGCTACGGAATAGATCTCCAATCCCTTTTCGTGATATTTGGTGTAGAGTTCCTTAAGCTGTGGGATCTTCTCCACACATCCGCTGCACCAGGTTGCCCAGAAATCCAGCAGGACATAGCGGTTGGCCGGATTGTTTACCACCGAACTCAGGCTGACAGGTTTCCCGGTAGCGTCAGGATAGGTCATATCGATGAAATAGTTGGGCTTACTGCCTTCCGGCGCCGGCTCGGTTTTCAGACGGCGTGTCAGCTCTTCGCGTAATTCAGCAACGTATTGCTTATCAGCCAACTCAGGTATCAGGCGGTCGAGAATGCCAAGCGCCTCAGCCGATGAATTCCAGTGTGCCGCATAATACAATGCCAAGGGACCAGCTTGTTCTGCGTTAATCACTTCTCGCTTGAGCGCCTCGACCGCCTCTTGATCGCCACTGTTTTCTAATTCGTCAATCTTCTTGA
>JAEEGG010027419.1_pt1 | contig 10799 bp, 11 predicted proteins | sample 9134161 | NCBI WGS metagenome assembly JAEEGG01 (sample SAMN16246543, study PRJNA631951) | gut metagenome | biome: gut microbiome; feature: rumen; material: CR-attached | host: Bos | place: Iran: Karaj | collected 2018-10
GCGCAGCGAGGAAATACGCGATGGAGAGGTAATCAACAATCCCGGTGCGCAGTACGACGCGACGGTGCGGGCCGTGGTTCGCATCCGCACTGTCCGTCAGCAGGGCGACGGCCTCAGTCTCGACCTCACGCTGTCCGATGAGCACGACTTGCGTTACGATTTCGACCGTCCGCAGGCGAAAGTAGGTGCTAACTATCGCAAGAACAATGTCGATGTGTTTGGATCTGTATATTACTATCATCAGGACTATCGCCAATACAGCACCATTGAGGATATCACCACAACAGACAAAGTATTTAGGCAATATGGCCCCTATACGATGACGTGGAAGCATGATAAACTGACCTACACGACTGGCGTGAACTGGCAGTTGAACGATAATCATTCGCTGGGCTTGCGTGCTGATTTGTCACAACAGATGAACGGCAAGAATCAGGTAATTTACGACGAGGACGTGTTTGAGAACAATGCGCTTATAGACCATCTCTACTCTCACCAGACCAGCAAGGAGACGAAGCCGCTGGGATGGCTTACCAATACCTATTATAATGGTAAGGTGGGCAAGCTGGGCATCGACTTCAACTTCGATTTCATGAGGAACGGTACGAATACCGACCGCGAGAACGTTGAGCAGAGCCGTGTGGCTGACGATTTTGTCGTCAGCAAATCCGGCACCAGGAGCCATCTCTATGCTGGTAAGCTGGTGCTGTCTTACCCCATTTGGAAGGGTGAGCTGGAGGCTGGTACTGAGATGACCTTTGTGAATCGCAACAACACCTATTGGATTGATAAATCCATCATTGCCAATTCCGATGCTGATATCAAAGAGAACAATGTGGCCGCCTTTGCCGAATACAGCTGCGATTTCCAGAAGTATGGCAGCGCCTCCGTAGGTCTGCGATACGAGCATACACTCTTGGATTATGATGATGCCATCAATAATGACGAAAAGCTGCATCGCTCAATGGACGAGTGGTTCCCCACGGCATCCTACTCTGTGACCTTGGGTAAGGTGCAGACGGCTCTGTCGTATAGTATGAAAACCTATCGCCCCAGCTTCTTCGCCATGAACGATGCCGTGACCTACATCAGTCGTTATATGTATCAGGCAGGAAACTCTCAGCTGCTCAACGAGCGCGTGCGCGACCTGACGCTGAACGTATCGTATAAGTGGGTGACGCTGACTGCATCGTACGAGCACCTGACGAATCCCATCACCCAGTGGAACTTCCTTACTGAGACTGATGCCATGCTTTGCAAGCACATCAACCTCGACAAGCCTATCAACACGCTGAGTGCCTATTTGGCTGTAACACCTCGTGTTGGAATCTGGTCGCTCAATGCCACAGCTGGTGTGGAAAAGCAGGATCTGTATCTTGACGTTGAGGGTCCCAAGGGTGTTTATCGCGTTTATTACGACAAACCACGATACACGCTTAATGCCTATAATAGCTTTACGCTAAAGCACGGTTGGAAGTTCGATGTGAACCTGATGTACCATTCGAGCGGATGTTCGTACGTGTTCTATAACGATACCTACAACCTGCGTTTGGGTTTGGTGGCGCAGAAGAGTCTGCTCAAGGATAACTCACTCACCCTGCGTGCTGCTGTGCTCGACTGTCTCCAGCGCAACCGCATGAACGAGTTCTCGGATTGTGGCTACAACCAGATTCAGCAGAACAACCGCTTCTCAACCCACAAGCTGATGCTCTCGCTCATCTATCGCCTCAATGCCACCCGCAGCAAGTACAAAGGCACTGGCGCTGGTCGTGATGTTCAGGCTCGTATGAGATCGTAGCTTAATATACAGGAAGGCCATTTTATTCGCAGTAGAGAGACCATTCGTCACAGAACTATGCAGATTATCCCAGATATTTGGTTATATCGGCATCTATCTGTATCTTTGCATCGCCAAACTTTAAAAAAATGAAGATATGATACAAGAATTCATTCCAGGAATCGTTATGTGTGTTATGGGATTCTGCCTGTTGTTCATTTCAGCGGATAAGATTTGGACTGTTGCAGAGAAGTGGAAGACAATTGGAGGAGAACGACCTTCAAAGAGTTATGTTGTCATCACACGTGCATTGGGAATAGTCTTCATTTTAGTTGGAGGCGGCTTGTTAGTGTGCAGTCTAATTTAGTAGGAAATAATATGCAAACAAAAGCACTTGTCGTTATCGACATCCAGAATGACATCACGAAGCACTACCGCGACATTGTTGAGAATATCAATGCTGCTATCGAATGGGCAGTGTCTGAGGGGATGCACGTTGTCTATATCAAGCACAACAACATCACCGCCAGCACACGTACCTTTAAGCCCGGCACTCGTGGCGAGGAATTGGTACCAGAACTGAAGGTGGTATCGGATAACGTCTTTGTGAAGACGAAGAGCAACGCATTGACAAGCGAGGCATTTTCCACGTTCATTGCGGAAAACGGGATCACAGAGTTTTACATCGCTGGTGCTGATGCTACCGCCTGTGTGAAGTCCACCTGTTTCAACATGCGGAAAGCAGGTTTTACGGTACACGTTTTCTCTGACTGCGTCACCAGCTATGATCTAAAGAAACTACCAGAGATGCTGGCCTACTATGCCAAACAAGGTTGCGAAGTGATTACTTTAAATGAACTATAAAATATGAATGAATTCATGACACCCCCAAAGATGAAACACGAAATTATTGAATTGCACGATGTGCAAATTATTGGCATGGCCAAGAAGATTGCCTTTAACGAGGCGAAAGAAGAATGCCCTAAGTTTTGGGGCGAGTTTGTTGAAAAGATTGTTAGGCCAGTGTTTTTTGAGAAGCAAGAACCCAATGCTTTCCAAAAAGCAGCCATCGACAATGGCGTAGGTGAGTTCGGACTCTGTACTTGCGACATCCCCAACCACAATTGTGCTACCTGTTGGGAAGCGAACTTTGGGAGCAGCGAGAGCCATGAAAGCTTGCTTTCAGATGGCCGAGTCGCGACCAAAGTCAGCAAAGCTAACTTTGGGGCTTGCTGTAAAAATACCTTTACTTACGTCATTGGCGGCATATATAAAGGTGGCGATGTGCCTGAGGGTATGCAGCTCTTCCCCATTCAAAGCGGGAAGTGGCTGAAGATGCATTTCGAGGGAGGCATGAAAGCCTTTCAAGAGCAGTACGAGAAGTTCCATAAGGAGTGGTTGCCCGCTCATCCTGAATTTATATGGACACCGAATTCCTGTTGCATGGAGTGGTATCAAGGCACAGACATCCAGTCGCCCGATTACCAGTGTGGCGTGATGATGCCGTTGGAAGAACAGCCCCGATTTACGTTCAACACCGTTGGACTCTTTACTAACGACAATAAAGCTACCGTTGATTTCTACACAAAGGCCTTTGGATTTACAACCGATTGGGATGGTATACAGCCAAATGTGGAGATGTTCCTTGGAGATTGTAGGATTATCCTCTTCCCTCGCGATGCATTTGAGCAGATGGTCTCACAAAAGTTCCAATATCCTCAAGGGCTGAATGGAACAATAGAGCTTAGTTTCGATGTATTGTCGTTTGCCGATGTTGACAAAGAGTATCAGAATGCTCTAAATTATGGTGCAGAGTCCATACTTTCTCCAACAACCGAACCTTGGGGACAGCGCACTTGTTACGTTGCCGACCCTGATGGAAACCTCATAGAAATAGGATCGTTTGTTGATAACTAAAATAGAAAAGGTGAATAATATGGAAAAGAAAATTAAGTACTGTCAGAGTTGTGGGATGCCACTGACTGACGAGGTTCTTGGTACAAATGCCGATGGAAGCAAGAACGAAGATTATTGCATGTACTGCTATAAGGATGGTAAATTCTTGCAAGACTGCACGATGGAAGAAATGATTGAGCATTGTGCCCAGTTTGTAGGTGCTGTGAACGAAGGGTTGCCTAATCCAATAACAAAAGAGGAGTATATCGGACAGATGAAGACGTACTTCCCCAAACTGAAGCGTTGGCGCAAAGCGCTGAATGTTACTAATGATGAGGCTATGAAGGTCAATCCTGCTTTGGCTGGGGTTAAAGAGCTTATCGCGCAGATGGCCGACTCGCTGCCCATTGCCTTCATATCATCAGTAGATAATGAGGGCTATCCATGCACCAAGGCCATGCTGGCACCTCGTAAGCGTGAAGGCATCAAAACGTTCTATTTTACCACAAACACCTTCTCACTGCGCGTGGCCCATTACAAGGCTAATCCCAAGGCCAGCATCTACTTCTGTGATGAAAAAGGTTTCAAAGGTATGATGCTTCGTGGCACAATGGAAGTCTTGACAGATGCCAAGAGCAAAGAGATGATTTGGCGCGAGGGCGACGAGCAATACTACCCCGGGGGTGTAACCGATTCCAACTATTGCGTTCTAAAATTCACCGCCAGCGATGGCCGTTTCTATAGCGATTTTTATCCACGTAGTTTTATCCTTTAAAGTATGCAAACAAAAGCACTTGTCGTTATTGACATCCAGAACGACATCACCAAGCACTATCGCGACATCATTGACAACATCAATGCAGCTATCGAATGGGCGGTATCTGAGGGTATGCACGTTGTTTATATCAAGCACAACAACATCACAGCCGGTACCCGTACCTTTAAGTCTGGCACTCGTGGCGAAGAGTTGGCACCAGAACTGAAGGTGGTTTCAGACAATATCTTTGTGAAGACAAAGAGTAACGCATTGACGAGTGAGGCGTTTGCGACGTTCATTGCGGAAAACGGAATCACAGAGTTCTATGTTACTGGTGCTGATGCTACCGGCTGCGTGAAGTCCACATGCTTCAACATGCGGAAAGCAGGCTACACGGTGTACGTCCTCTCTGACTGTATCACCAGCTACGACTTGAAGAAGTTGCCAGAGATGCTCGCCTATTATGAAAAACAGGGCTGCGAACTAATAAATAATAAGATTTAAACGTTTGTTGATTATAATAAACCACTAGTGTCCTGGTTTAAAGATTCATCATCATGGAAATATCAAATTGGTTTAAGGGTTTCGAGAAAGGTATAGCACGGCTCTCTCCAGAGGAGCGCTCTGCATTCTTCTCGGAATGTGGGAAAAACTGTGTAAATGGCGGCACGCTTTCTGTTTACAAGAAACTCTATGAAGATGCCAAAGGGAACATGGATGTGTTCTTTCAGATGGCTAATGATTTGCCAGGAGTAAAAGGTGAGGTTGTTGAGAAAGGTCATGTTTATCGACTTATCTTCTTAAAATGCACCTGTGAGTTGTGTAAAAAGGGATATGTCACTACGCCTTTGCTCTGTGAATGTTCTCGCCAAAGTGTGATTTATTCGCTGCACAGTTTATGGAAAGACAAGAACTTTACCGTAACGCTTTGTCATTCCATCTTGGGTGGTGGGACAGATTGTAAAATGAGAATAGAGGTCGATAGATAAGTCAATGAAGCGAATCCCAAATCTCCTGTCAACATCGCGAATCGCATTGTGTCTGCCTTTGCTCTTAGTGGATGCAATGACTTTGCCTTTTTGGGTACTTTACCTGATAGCAGGGTTGACGGATATACTTGACGGTTTTCTGGCAAGGCGATGGGGCGTGGAGAGTAAATTCGGGGCCAGATTGGATAGCTTGGCAGACTTCGTGTTTGTCATTGCAGTAGGATATAAGTTGTTCCCGTGGTTGAAACTGCCTGCTACGCTGTGGATGATGATAGGGCTTATCGCGCTGGTGAAAATGATCAATTCAATTAGCTCATTTGTGGTAAAACATCGGATAGAGTTCCTACACACCAAAGCCAACAAAGTGACGGGCTTCCTGCTCTTTATCGGCATGATGGCGATTGGGCAGTCATACTTCGTCCCGGTTGCATGGATGATTGCTTGCATCGCCCTCTTTGCAGCCATACAGGAAGGTCATTTAATTCGTAGTAAATTAACAAACTAATAAAAGATGAAATGATTACCGAAGAGAGACTTAGACAGACATTCAGCGAGGGCGGCGCACAGGAAATCTACCAGGAAGTAAAGGCAAAGGGTGATTTCCTTGGTTTTGCTCGTCAGTATGCATTCAGTGAAGACTATCGCGTAGCAAGGAGTGCTTTGTGGGGACTGACCAAAGCCAGCAAAGAAAAGTTGTCTCAGTTGCAGGTAATACTCAATGAACTTATAGAGCAAACTATGCAGACAGATAATTCATCCGTCAGACGACTATCCCTGAACATCGTTGAGCGATTGGAATTGAACGAGGAAGATTTGCGAACAGACTTCCTTGACTTCTGCTTTGAGCACATGATGGATGTCGAGGAGTATCCAGGTATTCAGTCTGTCTGCATGAAACTTGCCTTTCGCATGTGCAAATTTTATCCAGAACTGATGGACGAGCTGAAACGCACCCTCGAAGCGATGCAGATAGACTATTACAAACCCGCCGTGAAAGGAGTCCGAAACAAGATTCTGAACGGAAAAATGAAATAAGCGACCATCGAACGTTGCGGTACGCCAACACATCCGCAACTATTTGAGAAAGACAATCAAAAGTGCCGCAAGACAATATGAAAGGTATAGCAATTAAGACAGTTTTTTCGAGAAAATGTTGATAATCTAAAAAATTAAACGTATCTTTGCCACCGAAGGCAACAAACCACCAAACAAATGTACTCATGGATACTCGAAAAACTAAAGGAAAGTTGTCAATCCGATAGGCTCCACGCCGCTCAGCATACAGGGCATCTTACCAAAGGAGTTTGTCCTTGAGTTGGTACACCGTTACAAAGAGGTTATCGCCCCACGCTTTGACCCAGCGACAAAAGTAATGATGTTCGGTTCCTACGCTAAAGACTATATATTATTGTTTAACAACCCAAGTCGTACAATTCAGCACACCGCCTTCAAGTGCGACATCGTTAAAGTTGATTGTCTCTATGATCTTATCAGGGAATATCTGCTTAAAGGCAGCGATTGCCTCGTCATCCTTATTCCCCTCAACCTCAAAGACAGGAAGAACTATCAGATTGCCAACTTCAAGATAATTCACGTAAACCCCGATGGCATGGTCTGGATGTTTCGAATCCTTATAACTATAGAAGAACGGCACATCAATATATTTGAGGTTATAATCCTTCAAGACTTTTTCTATGCCATTCGTCCAATACTTGTATTCTTCTGAACGATTGTTCCCTAATATCGTGTCATGGTCAACAAAGCGAACCATACCATCAGCGTGTCCCGTCATGTCACCGTTTTGGGCGGGAATGATAATAACCTCTGCCTCAAGCAATGCCGAAAGGTCTTTGACCAATTGCCCTTTGTCTTTATACTCTGGATTCTCCGTAAAGATTCTGTCTGAAACGATTGCCCGACTAGAGCAAAGCAAAACATTTCCACCGTCAAGGTTGATATTCGAGAAAACAGGCTCAAATCCATTCAACCGACAGACCTCTTTAACGTCCGAGCGTGAATCTTCCCACTCCTTATTGCCTTTCAGGTAAGACGGCTCATAGCGGAACTGAATTAACTTGCCCGATTCCGTTTGTATTGGCATATAGTCCTTGCACCAGATGTCCTTCGTTCCTTTTAGCAAACGATATTCCACGCCATGCTTATTCAAGATAGTGGTCAAACGATTAAAGCACTCTGGAAACTGCTCTTCCAGAAGTCCCGACAAATAAACAACTTCCTTTCCCTTTGGCTGTGTCTGAACGGTTTCAACTTTCTCAGCATTATTTGGAGCTGATTCGTCTTTCTTCTGATGCTCCTTCTTCATATCCCAATATTTCTTTCTGATTGACGGGTAATCGCCATTCATAAACATCTCGCACAGTTCTTTGGTAGGCTCCCAGTCATGTTTCAGGCACAAATCCGTAAAGACCGCCTCCTTACCACGCTTATTCAAAACGAAGCTATTGATATATTCAGATGATATGCGCTTACCAATAGGCAAGAGCTTCACGTTCATCAACATTAGAACTTTCTTGTGTTCTTTAGTCGACAAACTATTATCAACCAATTTGTTCATCAAATTACGAAGGTTGTGTCTTTTTCTAACCCATTTAGCGAATTGGATAACGACAGGAATGATGCCAATCAATCCAATAATTGTTCCGATGATAAATTCCGTACTCATTGCGCTTCCTTTTTAATATACAATCCTTCTGCAAAACCCTCACCCTTTATAGTGTCTTCTGAGATTATCTCAAACAGCAAGTCTGATTTATCGGTCTTTACACGCAGGAACTCTTCATCCTTAACATATTCAGAAGGGAAATCCATTCCAAAAACAGCATCACGAACGACAACGGTTTTCTTACCTTTAAACGTCAACGACTTGTAAAGACCTTTCCCTTGGATAACAAAAGTTCCTTCGGGCTGAATGTCCTTGGGACTCTTTTCAAGAATGGCCTCCACCTCTTCCATCAGGCCGTCGTTTTGCCCTTCGTTCTTGTTTGGATTGTTCGTGCAACCACAAGTGAACAAGAGCAGCAATGAATACAATAAGAATGATTTCTTCATAAACCTACCATTGTTTAAACTGTTATTAATACAAAAGGCGCAGACTTTCGCCATACGCCGCACGGTTCACCACAAACCACATAGAAATATGGGAAATCTGCGCCCTAAACGGGGCAGCCCCTATATTCTATGTTCGCTCGTAGCAAGTACGGTGGTGATTGTGCGGCTATCGAGCTTTATGTCTTGCACTCTTTACTGAATGCAGGTGCAAATATACAAAATTTCTTCTAATCTTGTATAAAAAAGTACGAAAAAGTTTACTTCTTACGGATTCCTTTATCGAAAAGACACTTAGGAATGGATAAAATGGGCATCAAATATCTTCATTCTTCGCTACCCATACTTTATGCGAATGAGTGCCCCGAGTGGTGATGCCTGAGGTGGGGTCGGCTACGATCTGTCGCAGGTCTTTCGAGGCAACAGAACGACTCTGGTGGGTGGCATTGGCATAGTCGTAGAGCGTCATGAAGCCGTTCTTCGCGATAATGGCTTTGGCCCTTGATATTCGTTCTTCGCGAGTGAGTTTTGACTTCTGTGGCACCTGGACCTCAGCCTCACCACGTTCGAAAGTAGCCTCCTTGTTCAACGCCTGCAACAGCTTAGGGTCGGGCTTGAAGTTGATACCCTTGATACAGACGTGTCTGTATTTTGTTTTCGGATCATCAGCAGTATTCTTCAATTCTGTCTTTTCCGACGGGCTCGAGTCATCGAAACCCAATGTCAGCGAGAACACGCCTAGTCCGTCAATCTTGATGTTATGCCCCATAGGCATCCAGCTTTTCATGACTGATACCAGCGCGTCGAAGACACCTCTAATCATGCCTTCGCTAAAGCTGCCGGCATAGTCGTGCATGTGCTCAATCACCGTTTCGTAGTCATGCAGAGAGTAAGTATGCATCTTTGGATATACGATTTTCTTTCCATCGGTCATCTCCCCTGGGAGTTCCTGTAAAACGTATTTTGCCATATTCCTTTTGTTGTTTATACTCAATTAATTTTTCTTTATCCTTCGTACTATTTTATGTTTCCGCACCGAAAACTTATGTTTCTACGCCGAAAACACATGTTCCTGCACCTAAAACTTATGTACTCCGACTGAAAACATAAACTTTCTCGTTGCAAAAATACATTCTTTTCTTGATTCCACAAAACATTTTTCATAGTTTTTCGTACCATTCGTCACAGAAACCTACCATTCATCACAAATTGAGGGATAAGTCGCAACTTTAGCATATCTCTGCATCGTCAAACTGGCAAATTATTCAAAAATGTAGAGATATGAAAAAGTTAAGTATGAAAATGGTGGCTTTAATGGCCGCAATTATGATGAGCCTGACAGCCGAGGCCAAGACTCAGGATGTAGGTGGACGAGTAATAGACCAGAATGGTGAGCCGTTGCCATTTGTAAGTGTGGCACTGCTTTCGGCAGACTCTACCTATATCCAGGGTGCTACGAGCGACGAGAATGGTGCGTTTTTGATTCAGACAACGGATGCGTGTTGCATCCTACGACTCTCGTTTATCGGCTATCGTACGCAATACGTGGATGTAAAAGGTACGAATGTGGGTACCATCCAAATGGAAGAAGACCAGCCCATGCTGAGCGAGATTATTGTAAAGGGACAGCTGCCGAAGACGAAACTGACGGGCAACTCGATGGTAACCACCATCCAGGGAACTATTCTTGGAACCTCGGGAACAGCCAAGGAGATGTTGGCCAAGGTGCCTGGTATGACTCTGAAGGGCGACGAACTGGAGGTGCTGGGCAAGGGTACACCTATATTTTATATTAATGGCCGCAAGATGCACGACAAAGAAGAACTGAAACGGCTACGTTCAGAGGAGATTGCGAGCGTGGAGGTGATTACCAATCCTGGTGCACAGTACGATGCTACGATATCATCAGTCGTAAGAATCAAGACCATTCGCAGGGAGGGCGACGGTTTCGGTTTCGACGTGAATACAGGTCTGAATCAGGATCTGAGGTTTGGCGAGAGCGACCCCAGTGCCCAGCTGAACCTGCGCTACCGCCATAACAACCTCGACCTGTTTAGTATGGTGAACTATTGGAAATGGGACCAGACGTCACTTTACTATGATGACCAGTCGAACTATCTGCCTACTGATAAGGGAGTCTTGAACATCGTTCAGAATTCTCATTCGAGGAATCATTTCAAAAACAATGGGATTGACTATAATCTGGGGTTCAACTGGCAGATAGCCGAAAACCACTCTGTTGGCGTCAGAATCCAACGCAATGACCGTTTCAACGCCACCACAGACCTGATGGTGGAGACAGACATCGAGCGCT
>JAEEGG010027421.1_pt1 | contig 10799 bp, 6 predicted proteins | sample 9134161 | NCBI WGS metagenome assembly JAEEGG01 (sample SAMN16246543, study PRJNA631951) | gut metagenome | biome: gut microbiome; feature: rumen; material: CR-attached | host: Bos | place: Iran: Karaj | collected 2018-10
GGGGCCGGGGCAGATATAGTTCACATGCACGCCCACGGGGCCCAGCTCCAGGGCGACGCACTTCGTAAGGCCGGCCACGGCGTACTTGGAGGAGACGTAGGCGCTGTTGGAGGCGGTGGGCTCGTAGGCGGCGGCGGAAGCGACGACCACCACGGAGCCGGACTGCTTCTCGATCAGGGTGGGGGCGGCGTACTTCAGGGTGAGCATGACGGCAAAGACGTTGAGCATATAGGTCTGCTCGAACAGCTCCAGGGTCATGTCCTGCACGGGATGGGCCTTGCCCTCATATCCGGCGTTGGGGATGATCACGTCCAGGGTGCCGAAATGGGCCTTGGCCTGCTCCACGAAGTTCCTGATGTCCTCTTCCTTGTTCAGGTCCGCCACGAAACCGGCGACCTGGCCCTCGGCGGCGCCCAGGGTGGGCAGCAGAGAGTCGATCTTCGCCTGGCTGGTGGAGGAGAACGCGACCTTGGCGCCTTCGCCCAGGAACGCCTTCACGATCGCGGTGCCGATACCGCCGGTGCCGCCGGTGACCAGCACGACCTTGTCCTTCAGTTTGAGATCCATGTGTGCTCCTTTCAAATGTCCGCCGCGTGCGGCGGACATTACAAGCGGATTCCAAGCGGCTGTCCCGCAGCCGAAAAGTATCTTACATGAGCTTTCCTTTTCTGTCAAGGGCATAACACCGCTGACGCCTTTACAAGCATTGCCATTTGCCTTGCGGATATTTTTGAGAAATTCGTTTTTCCGATTGTGTTTAATGGTTTACCGTGATAAAATACTATAACCGAAGGTTGCGCTCCCGGAGAAAAGCATCCGGATCTGGGGGAGGTAGGACGTTTTGGCAGAGAACTGGGTCAAGCTGCTTGGCATTCGCGGCAGTCTGCCGGTGAGCGGCAGGGAATTCATCCGGTACGGCGGCGGGACGACCTGCGTCCTGCTGCGGCTGGGCGGGCAGTATCTGCTGGTGGACGGAGGCTCCGGCCTGCTGCGGCTGGAGGGCGACGTGCTGCGGGAGCAGGCCCTGCCGCTGATCCTCACCCACGGGCATGCCGACCATCTTCTGGGCCTGCCGCTTTGCCCGTATCTCCTGCGGAGCGGCCGGCGCATGGATATTTATGCCGCAGCCCGGAACGGGCTGGGGGCGGAGGCCCAGGTGAGCCGGCTCCTTTCGCCGCCCCTGTGGCCCGTGCGTCCCGACGCCCTGCCGGCGGAGATCCACTGGCATGCGCTGCCGGACAGCCTCGACCTGGGGGAGATCACGGTGCATCGGATGGACGGGGTGCATCCCGGCGGCGTATCCCTGCTGCGCATAAGCGGGGGTGGACGCACCGTTATCGTGCTTTCGGACTGCACCCTCACGCCGGAGCTGCTTCCCGCAGTGAAGGAATTTGCCCGGGGCTGCGATCTTTTGCTGTGCGACGGACAGTACAGCGAATCGGAATGGCCGGACTGCGCGGACTTCGGGCACAGCACCTGGAAAATGGCGGCCCGCTTCGCCGCGGACTGCGGCGCGGGCATGCTGCGGGTGGTCCACCACGATCCCCGGCACAGCGACCTGATCCTGGACGCCGCGGAGGCGGAGGTCCGGGAGATCTTCCCCGGCGGCGCCCTGGCCCGGGAGGGGGAGGTGGTCGATCTTTGAATACCGCGGAAATGGAACGCTTCCTGGAGGTCTGCAAGTCCCTGACCTCCGAGCGGGACCGGGAGGCCCTGCTTTCCGCCATTCTGGATACCGCCATCGATCTTGCCTGCTGCGATGCGGGCACCCTGTATCTCCTGGAGAAGGAAAAGCTCGCCTTCTGCCGCATGGTCACCCGGTCCCTGGGGATCCGCCAGGGGGGACACGGAGACCCCATCACCCTGCCGCCGGTGCCCATGGAGCCCAGATACGTCTGTTCCTGGGCCGCCCTGCACAAAAAGACCATCAACGTGGAGGATATCCGCACGGATACCCACTTCGATTTCACCGGCTCCATCCGGTACGACGCCATAACCGGTTACAATACCCGGAGCATGCTGGTGGTGCCCATGAACAACGAGCGGGGGGACCTCATCGGGGTGATGCAGCTCATCAACGCCCAGGACGCCGGGGGGAACACGATCCCCTTTCCGGCCGAGGCGGAGCAGATGGTCACGGCGATCGCCTCTCTTTCCGCCATCAGCATCACGAACATGCAGTATGCCGAGCAGATCAACCTCCTGCTGGATTCCCTGATCGGCGCCATGTCCGAGGCCATCGACGAGCGCTCCCCCTATAATGCCAACCATTCCCGGAACATGGCAAGGTATGCCGAGGCGTTCCTGGATTATCTGGAGAGCAGCGGCCATCCCTGGGCCTTCTCCCGGGATAAGCGCAGGACCTTCCTCATGAGCGTCTGGCTGCACGACGTGGGCAAGCTGGTGGTGCCGCTGGAGGTCATGGATAAGGAAAGCCGCCTGGGCGCGGCGCTTCCGGCGGTGCTGGAACGGCTGCGGGTCATCGGCCTGCTGGGGGAGATATCCCTCCTCCGGGGGGAGACCGGCGAAGCCGAAGCCCGGCAGCTGAAAACCGAGCTGCGTCAGGCTGAGGAGCTGATCCGCAGGGTGAACGGAGCGGGCTTCCTGCCGGACGAGCTGCTGGCCCAGGTGGACGCTCTGGCGGAAAAAACATACCTGGATGAATCCGGAGCGTGCCTGCCCTGGATCACGGAGGAGGAACGCACGGCGCTGTCCGTCCGAAAGGGGACGCTCACCGCCGCCGAGCGCAGCATCATGGAAAGCCACGTGGTCATGACCGGGCATATCCTGGCCCAGGTCAGCTTTCCGAAGGAATATGCCCGGGTGCCGCAGTGGGCGGCAGCCCACCATGAGCTGCTGAACGGCAGCGGATACCCGGACCACCGGAAGGGGGAGAGCATCCCTCCGGAGGTGCGGCTATTGACGGTGCTGGACGTGTTCGACGCCCTCACCGCCCGGGACAGGCCCTATAAACAACCGATGCCCGCCGAAAAAGCGCTGTCCATCCTGCACAGCATGGTGGAGGAGGGAAGTGTGGACGGCGATATTCTGAAGCTGTTTGAAGAAAGTAAAGCATGGGAGGGAAAGGTATGAAAAGATTCATTGCAATGCTGCTGGTCGTCGTGCTGCTGGCGGGAGCCTGCGGGATGTCGGCGGCGGCGGAAAACGCCAAGGGCGGCACCATCCGCCTGGAGGAAAGCTCCGGCACCGTGACGGTCAGCAACGCCGGCGGCAAGGTCCAGACGATCCGGGAGAGCATGCGCCTGTATAACGGCTACTCCGTGGTCACCGGCCTCAGCAGCGAAGCCTTCGTCAGCCTGGACGATTCCAAGGCGGTGAAGCTGGACGCCTCCACGAAGGTGGAGGTGAAGCAGTCCGGCAAGCAGCTGGAGGTCGCCCTGGTGAGCGGCCAGCTTTTCTTCGATGTGACCAAGCCGCTGAAGGCGGACGAGACCATGAACATCACCACCTCCACCATGGTCACCGGCGTCCGGGGCTCCTACGGCTGGGTCAGACCCAACGAAATGGGCCTGATGCACGGCCATGTGACCCTGCTCTGCCGCAACCCCTATACCGGTGAGACCCGGGTCACCGAGGTCTACAGCGGCGAGCGGGTGTACTTCGATCCCGATCCTCAGGGCGGCTCTGCCGATCCGGAGCTGCTGGAGATCGACTTCGTGAAGGAGAAGATCACCAATGCGGACGTGCCCGTCATCGTGGTGCGGGAGATGGCAAAGGATCAGGAAGGCCTCTGCGATCCCGTGATCGCGGACGTGCCCACCGTGGACGTGCCCAAGCTCCTGGAGCAGCTCCCGGAGATGGAAAAGGCCGCTGCGGAGCAGGAGTCCGCCGCCAGGGAAGAGATGGAAAAAGCCCTGAAGGAGGAGGAAGCCTCCCTCACGGACGACCCGGTGGATCCGCTGTATGCGGCTCCCGTAGCGGTTTCCGACGTGATACCCGAACCGCCCACGCCTTCGACCTATCTCCTGACCGTCCCCTCCGGTACGGGCTACTCCATCACGAATACCAGCGTCGATCTGGATCCCGTTGCCGGCGGTTATCCGGTGCCTGCGGGTGAGGAGTTCACCTTCGCCGTGATGCCCTACGGGATGCACGCCGTGTTTGCGGACGATATCGGCCCCGTATCCACTTTGGGTGATGTGAGCGTTGTCCAGGAGGGCTCCGAGGTGGACTGCTCCGTCATCGTCAACGGCGACGGTGAGATCACCTTCAGCCGGATCTACACCGTGACGGACGCCCTGGATCAGGACGTTGCGGATACTGAGCCCTACATCGCGGTCATCACCCAGTCGATCAGCGAGAGCGTAACGATCCCCTCCGGTTCGGTCCTCCGCGTCATAGAGGGCGAAACGCTGACAGTCACCGGCATGGGCGTCGCCCTGACCATCGAGGAGGGCGCGGACCTGATCGTGGAGGGCACTCTGGAGGTGAGCCCGGACAGCAGCCTGATCAACCACAGCACCCACAGCGTCTATGTCCGGAGTACCGGCATGATCACGCTGGAAGGCAGCATGACGAACAACGGCAGGGTGCTCCTGGAGGGCAGCATCAATGGCACCGAAGGCGGCACCTTCCACAACTTCGGGGTGCTGGAGATCGCAGACAGCGCGGCCATGGAGATCGCGAGCATGTATAACGGCAACGCAGAGCTGTATGCCCACGACGATAACGCCCAGACGCAGGTCAACGGCACCCTGACGACGCAGATGATCAGCAACCACGGAGAGCTGCTGGTCAGCTCGACGGGAACGGTAACCTGCAGCTATACGCTTTTGAACTGCTATCGGATCATCAACAACGGTACGTTCAATAACGAGGGATCCTTCACCAACGGCGACAGCAGCTTCGATCCGGACAAAGGGTACGGCACGTTCCAGAACAACGGCGTCTTCAATAACGGACATCGACTGGTGAATTATTCCTTCAATGTGATCAATAACCAGGCGACGATCAATAATACCGCCGACTGCGAGATCAATAACAGCGGCGAATTTGAAAACTACGGCGTCATCGAGAACAACGGGTATGTCTCCAGCGTCGGAGAACTCTCGGGCAGCGGCGTCGTGAACGGCAATCAGGTGGACACCACGCAGAAATACACCATCCGCTTTGATAATAACGGCGGGTATGGCACCTCGGCCAGCGATATCTTCTGCGCGCCGGGGGACTTCATCGATCCCGACTACGCGCCGTCAGAAGAGGTGCTGGTGAATGACGGCTTCACGCTGGACGGCTGGTGTACCGACCGCGCCGGCGAAAATGAATGGGAATTCCGGAGCGACACCGTGCAGAACGACATGGTCCTGTACGCCAAGTGGGTGTGAGGTAAATGGGAACAAAGGCGAAGCGCCTGCTGTATAAGCTTCTGGTCTGCCTTTGCGCGGCGGCGGCGCTCACCGCCGCCGCCGGACTGGGCTGGCTGAAGGCTCCGGACGGGATCGCCTGCGACGCCCTGTATCAGCGCCCGGGCTCCCCGGATGGGGAGATCGTGGTCGTCGGCATGGACCCCCGGGCCGTGGATGAGTTCGGACCCATGCCCTGGCCCCGGGACGTTATGGCCCAGGCAATCGAATACCTGAACAACGCGGACCCGGAGAACGTCCCCGCCGTCATCGGCATCGACGTGCTCTACGTGGGCGAAAGCGCGGACCCGGACGCGGACGCATACCTGGCGGAGGTTGCCGCCATGGGTGAAAACGTGGTGGTGGCCTCTGCCGCGACCTTTGACGCGCAGCTCGTCCATGAAGGGGACCTGTTTTACATGAACGACCGGGCCGTCGTCGCCTGGGACGGTCCGTTCCCCGATCTGGCGGACGTGACGGATACCGGCCATATCAACCAGATGATGGATGACGACGGCATCCTCCGGCACGCCCTGCTCTGGGTGGACGTGCCGGGGGTGGGCCGGGTCCCCTCCTTCGCCCGGGTGCTCTATGAGCGCTGGTGCGAGGCAAAGGGGCTGGAGCCCAACCCTCCTCCAAAGACGGGGGACGGCTTCTTCTATCTGCCCATCACGGGCAGGCCCGGCAGCTACTATGAGGATATTTCCGTGGCGGACCTGGTGGAGGGGAACGTGCCGTCGGATTACTACGGCGGCAAGATCGTCCTGATCGGCCCCTATACCCTGGGGATGCAGGACCAGTACCCCACATCGGTGGATCACTCCGCCCCCATGTACGGCGTGGAATTCCAGGCCAACGTGATCGACTCCTTCCGGACGGGCTTCCAGCCCCGGGAGGCGGGGGAGCGGGTCCAGCTCGTCCTCCTGTTCCTCCTGTGCGCCGTGACCCTGTTCCTGTTCCTGGACCGGCGGGTCCGGGTGGCGCTGCCCCTGTGGCTGGCCGTCAGTCTCGGCTGGCTGGGGGTCTGCCTTCTGGTCTACCGGATGGGGACGATCCTGCACGTGCTGTGGGTGCCCCTGGGGGTGACGGTCCTGTTCATCGCCTCCGTTGCGGTGAACTATATCCTTGCCGCCCGGGAAAAGCACCAGATCCAGAACACCTTCGGCCACTATATCGACCCTGCGGTCATGCATCAGCTGCTGGAGCAGGGGAGCGGCGCCCTGGAGCTGGGGGGAAGGCTCTGCGATATCGCGGTGCTGTTCGTGGATATCCGCGGCTTCACCACCATGAGCGAATCTTTGGACCCGCCCACCGTGGTGGAGATCATCAACAAATACCTGACCCTGACCACCGAGTGCATCATGAAGAACCACGGGACCCTGGATAAATTCGTGGGGGACTGCACCATGGCCTTCTGGAACGCGCCGGTGGAGCAGGAGGACGCCGTTTATCTGGCCTGCCGCGCCGCCATGGACATGGTGGAGGGCTCAAAGGCCCTGGGCGAGGAGCTGCTGGAAAAATACGGCCGCACCGTTTCCTTCGGCGTGGGCGTGAACTGGGGCAGCGCGGTCATCGGCAACATCGGCGCCCCCAGACGCATGGACTATACCGCCATCGGCGATACGGTGAACACCGCGTCCCGCCTGGAATCCAACGCCCCGGGAGGGAAGATCCTGATCTCCCGCGTGGTGGCGGATATCCTGGGCGACCGGGCGAAGGTCACCTCCCTGGGAGATACCATCAAGCTGAAGGGCAAGGCGGAGGGCTTCGAGATCCTGACGCTGGACGCCCTGAACGATCAATGAGAGGAGAGCCAAAGATGAAAAAGAAGATCTTTGCACTGCTTCTGGCGCTGTGCCTGCTTTGCACGCAGGGCGTCCTGGCCGCCGGGGAAGAGGCGGAGACGGAGCCTGCGGGCGAAACGTACATCGATGCGGATCTCACCGGCGTCTGCGTGACGGAGGACGGTACGGTCCTGGCGTCCGACGCCTGGAGCAAGGTCGTCTGGGATCTGACCGGAAAAAGCCCGGAGCGGTAGGCCGGGCGCGTCAGCGTTGCGGACCTTTCCGGCGAGCCCATGGGCCGTTATTATGACGCCCAGGACCGGATGCAGGCCTTCTTCAAGGAGCCTGCGGCCATCATTCCCTACATGGACGGATACGCCGTTGCGGACGCCGGCGCCAACGTGATCCGGTACGTGACGGATTCCGGCGTGCAGACCATCGCCGGCTCCGGCACGGAGGGAAAGGCTGACGATTTGGGCGTTGCCGCACGCTTCTCCCGGCCCAGCGGCCTGGCTGCCGACGATCAGGGCAACCTTTATGTGGCGGATACCGGCAACGGCTGCATCCGCACCGTCTCCCGGGTGGGCTTCGTGGGCACCTATGTATCCGGGCTTTCCGACCCCATGGGCCTGTGCTGGGCAGACGGCTCTCTGTACGTGGCGGAGAGCGGCAGGAACCGCATCCTGAAGATCACCGCGGGCAAGACCGAGGTCCTGGCGGGACTTGCCATTCCCGCGGAGGAGGACGGGGTCTATTACGGCGGCCTGGCGGACGGACCTGCCGCCCGGGCTGAGTTCGATCACCCCGAAGGCGTGGCCGTGGGGAAGGACGGGACGGTCTATATTGCGGATACCATGAACCATGCGATCCGCATGCTGAAGAACGGACGGGTCTACACCCTGGCCAGGAGCAAGGATCTGCTGAACGCGCCGGTCCAGCCCCATGCCCTTGCCGTATCCGGGGACATGCTCCTTGTGGCCTGCAGGAACAGCCTGCTGCGCCTGAGCCTGGCGGAGAAGGTGTTTGAGGACGTTTCGCCGGAGGACTGGTGCGCCGAATACGCGGCGGAGGCCGCGCTGCGCGGCCTGGTGAAGGGCGTGACGGAGACCGCCTTCGCGCCGAAGCTCGCCACCACCCGCGCCCAGTTCGTCACCCTGCTCTCCCGGCTGCACACCGGCGTGGACGGCACGGAGGTCATCGACGGGGAGACGGCCCTTGAGGACGTGGAACAGGACGCCTGGTACGCCGCCGCCGCCCGCTGGGCCGTGGACAAGGGGATCGTTCTGGGCATGGACGGCAGGTTCATGGCCGGCGACCCCCTGACCCGTGAGCAGGCCGCGGTCATGCTGCGCCGCTATGCCGCCTTCATCGGGCTGGACGACGGCGCCGTGGAGGAAGCGGATCTCTCCGCCTTCACGGACGGGGAAGAGGTCAGCGACTGGGCCGCCGGGGCCGTGCGCTGGGCCGTCGCCCTGGGGATCCTGAAGGGGGAGGAGGGCGCCCTGCGGCCCGGCGCGCAGATCACCCGTGAGCAGATCGCCGCCGTGCTGCTGCGCTTCATGGATGTTTACGGCCTGTAAGGGCGCCGGATCATTACCGAGCAACGGAAGGTGAGAGAAAAATGCCCAAGGCTGTGATCGACGACGCATTCCTGGCCCGCTTCTTTGACCTGACAGACGATGAAGCGGGCCGGGAGGAGTGCGCCGTCATCCGGGATAAGCTGGAACGGCTGCAGTTCAGCCATGGGGAGGACGTCTGCCGCATCGACGAGGAGCCGGACGGCATGTTCTTCCTGGAGTCCGGCATCTGCTCCGTCCTGAACCGGGACGGGGACCAGATCAACATCATGCGGGAGGGCCAGTACTTCGGCGAATACGGCGTCCTGTCGGGCCAGCGGAGGCTCTCCACCGTCCGTTCCGTGGGCCGCACCGTGGTGTACAAGCTGGGCGGCGAGGACATGATGGAGATCCTGGGCCGGCACCCCAATCTGTACGGGGAGCTGATGAAGCAGGTTTACGCCCAGGTGACCCACAAGCATACCCAGCTGCTGAAGCTGTCCCAGATGCGCCGGGGCATCCTGCAGGCGCCGGCGAACCAGACGCCCATGTCCCTGCGCAGCATGATCCTCCAGTACGGCATCCTGGCTCTCATCTTTATTCTGACCTGGATCCTTGTGCCCGAGGGGAGCGGAGGCCCTGTGTTCCTGCTCCCCCTGGGCCTGATGGTGGCCTACGTGCTGATCACCAAGCGCACCCTGGAATCCCTGGCGGTGAGCGGCATGCTTGCCGCTATGCTCCTGTTCCGCAGCGGTCTGTCCGCCAGCTATACGGACGCCCTGATGGAGTCCATGAAGAATCCGGACAACGTGTTCACGGTTCTGGTGATGGCCCTGATGGGCGGCGTCATCACGCTGGTGGAGGCCTCCGGCGCGGTGACCGCCCTGCAGAAAATGGCGGAGCGGCGCATACATACGCCCCGAGGCGCGCTCCTGGGGGCGGTGGGCGTCATGGCGGTGACCGCCATTGACGACTGCCTGAACATGCTCTGCGCCGCCACCAGCATCCGCCCCACGGCGGACGAGCACAGGGTCCCCCGGGAAAAGCTGGCTCTGCTGCTGAGCTTCCTGCCCACGGTGCTGTGCTCCTTCCTGCCCTTTTCCCTGTGGGGCATATTCGTCATCGGCACCATCGGCGCCAGCGTGCCCGGCTCCGGCACGGACGTTTTCTGCCGTTCCATTCCCTTCAATTTCTTTTCCATCCTGGCGGTGGTTGTGCTGCTGCTGTTCAGCCTGCGGAACGTCCTGCGCAGCAGGACCCTCCGGAAGGCGGAGGACCGCGTCGCCTCCGGCGGCAAGCTCTGGCCGCCGGATTCGGAGCGCTATCTGCCGGAGGACGAGCCCGGCGCCTGGGGCCTGCGCCGGAACCTGCTGGTGCCGGTGATCACCCTGGCGGTGACCAGCCTTGCGGTGCGCAGCCTCTGGTCCGGAAGCCTGGTGGTGGACAGCGCCTGCGGCCTGGTCGCCACCCTGATCGTGCTGTTCTTCCTGTACTGCTGCCAGGGACTCATGTCCCCGGAGCAGTTCGCGGAGCATCTGGTCAGCGGCATCCAGAGCATGGTGCTGCCCATCATGCTGTACCTGATGACCATGTGCTTTTCCGCGCTGCTGGAGCAGGAGACCATGGACAGCTTCTTCTCCGGGACGGTGCAGGCGCTGGGACCCTATACCTCGCTGCTCCCGGCCATGCTCTTTCTGATCTTCACGCTGCTGACCGTCGCCCTGGGCTCCTCCTGGGCCATGTACGTCATCGGATTTCCTCTGGCCATCCGCATGGCCGCCGCGGGCGGGATCGACCTGTCCCTGTGCATCGGAGCGGTGTGCGCCGCCGGCATCGCGGGGGAGAAGAACTGCGTATTCACCAGCGACGCCCTTTCCGTGGGCAGCGCCATCGGCATGGACCCCCGGGCCGTGCTGGCGGTGCGCCTGCCCTACAGCATCAGCTTCACCGTCGGCGCATTCCTGCTGTATCTGCTGGCGGGCCATATCCTCTGAGGGGGAAGGCCGCTTCCCTCTGTGAATGCCCTGCAGGGTCACATGCAGCGCGATAAAGGACAGTGGGGTTATCTGACATGAGTTTAAAAAGGCTTTTGTCCC
>JAEEGG010027422.1_pt1 | contig 10798 bp, 9 predicted proteins | sample 9134161 | NCBI WGS metagenome assembly JAEEGG01 (sample SAMN16246543, study PRJNA631951) | gut metagenome | biome: gut microbiome; feature: rumen; material: CR-attached | host: Bos | place: Iran: Karaj | collected 2018-10
AAAAGTATTGAAAAACATGCGAGAGGAGGGAGTCGAACCCTCACACCGAAGTGCCAGATCCTAAGTCTGGTGCGTCTGCCAATTCCGCCACTCTCGCGATTTTGCACCCAAAGATACAAAATTTTTCTTTTAACGATATTCCCATCCGCCCCATTTTACCGTCGCTAGGGGCAATTTTGTCAATGAAATTTAGACGAGAGCCACAATTCAAACTTATCGACGCGGAACAGGGCAAAAAGAAGTCTGCGCAGCCATTCAATGACGGAGCTCGCCAAGTAAATGGAAACAATCAAAAGCACAAACCATGCGACCATGTAATGTAGCGGAAGTTCCAGAAGCCATGCGAGCGGCGAATCCCCGAGCAAAGTCCAGAGCATCGGTTGCATATGAACCAGATATACGCCAAAGGTGAGCGGAGACAGAAATTTAACCAGGGGTAACCAAAACCGATTCGGTCGCCATCTCGAAAACAGGCACAAAAGCATGACCGAGGCAACAATAACCGTCGGGGCCGTATATTCCAGAAGGATATTGGCATGGACGCTTTCATTGCCCAACAGACGCACCGATACCGCGGCAAGGCCAAATTTGGCTATCCAGTTGCATACAATCGCGATGCCGAAAACTCCCCAGTAAAAGCGGGCCCTTTTTTGCGACAAAACATCGTAATGGCGTATATAGGCTCCCAAAAGGTACATGATCATAAGCCAAAGCGCACTATAGCCGTTCATCGTGTAGAACACGTCCTTGTCGGCCATGGTCGGCAAAACCGAAAGCAATACGAACACGGCGATAAAGAACTTTTTCAAGGCCGCCTTCGATGTCTCAAGCACAAAGCGGTTCATGAACGGCATAAAGAAAAACATCGCAAAATAAGCCGTAAAATACCAATAGCGTTCACAAATCACCGGCAGCGCCGACTTCAATATATCCCTAGCACCAAATACCCCGGGACACATAAAGTACAATACAAGAGCGATACCGAGAGAAAAGAATTCAACCTGTAACCACAGCGCAATTATGTTTTTGGGCTTGAACTTGGAATAAACTCCTACATAGCCCGAAATCAAGGCATAGCAATTGACGGCACAGAGAATCAGGTTTTCAAGACCCCAAAAAACATAGTATTGCGACGAGCCATAAGCCGAGTGCCAAAGGATTCCTCCCGCACCCAACACATGCAACATGACGATCATGAACATCGAAACGATTCGCAGAGAATCTATGCCATAATTCCTTTCGTTTTGAATCATCGGAGCTCTTTTAACCGCCTATTTTTGTAAATTACCTTCTACACCCCAGATATAGAAATTTTCCCATGCCGAAAATCAGCGTCATTGTCCCCTCCTACAATACAAAGCCTTCTTTTTTCAAGCAATGCATTGAAAGCCTGCTCAACCAGACTTTGGACGACTTTGAAATTATCATTATCGACGACGGCTCTCCAAAACAAGATTCCAATGACGCCCCCTGCATACAGCTCGCCAAGAGCTACGCCGCAAATCACCCTTGCATCAAGTTTCTAGAACAAGACCACAAGGGCGTTTCCGAAGCCCGCAATCTGGGTATCCGAACCGCCTGCGGCGAATATATCGTATTCCTGGATTCTGACGACTGGTTCGAAACCGATACCTTGGAATCGCTCTATCATTTTGCGACCCAAAGCCAATCGGACATCACCCTGTTCGAGAATTTCCGCGACTCCAGTAATTCCTGCCAGGCAAACAAGGCCTTCGAAAAAGACATCCCGGAATTCGACAGCAGCAATATCGCGGACCTGGTCAAGAACGCCGTGCAAACCAATCCAGACCATTGCGGAATCATTATCGGCGTATGCTGTAAATTCTACAAGAGCGAATTTCTCAAGAAAAACGAGCTCTTCTTTCACAAGACACTCTCCCTTGGCGAAGACAGAATATTTTTCCTTAGCGCCTTGTGCAAGCGTCCCAAGATTTGCTACCTGGCCAGACCCTTCTATCATTACCGTATTTCCGAAGGCTCCCTTTCCCAAGGCATCCGCAACGATTTCGATGAACTTGTCGAACAAAGTGAAAAGTATATCGGGAACCTTCCTCTCAGCGAAATTTACGGCATCGACAAGAACACCTTCCTTTCCTGGCTTTATACCGATCTTGCAAGAATCATTTTTGTCTCGTTGATCCAGAATTACATCAACCCCGACAATTCCAAAAACTATTTCCAAACGAAAAAGGACTTCCTGCAATTTATAGAAAAGCCGTCATGCCGTCGCGCCCTGCAAAATTTTAATCGCGACGCATTCAACAAGAAGGATTACTTCAAACTATTCCTTACATGCCATAAGGCGTTCTTTATCCTTTACCTATTCAAGATAAAGCTATCTTTGCAAAGAAAAGTGTTATGCCGTCACAAGTAAACAAACGAATTGCAAAGAACACCCTGTTCCTTTATATACGCATGGCGTTCACGCTGGTCGTGTCGCTCTATACGTCAAGAGTAGTCCTGAAGTATCTGGGCATCTCCGATTTCGGCATCTTTGAAGTCGTCGGAAGCATCACGACATCCCTTTCGTTTCTTATCACCTCGATGACGCTCGCATCCCAGCGCTTTCTCAATTTTACGCTAGGGAAAAATGACGATGCCAAAGTCTCCAAGGTATTCTCGACAGCAATCAACATTCACCTGGGAATATCGCTAGGGCTATTAATCCTCGCAGAAACGGTCGGTCTCTATTTTCTGAATTATCACTTGAACATTCCCGAAGGCCGTATTGCAGCGGCAAACATCGTCTACCAATTCTCCATCGGGAACATGCTGCTCGGAATCATCTTCATTCCCTATAACGCCCTCATCATCGCCCACGAAAAGATGTCCTTTATTGCAGGCATCAGCATTTTCAACGCCTTTCTTCGCCTCATCATTGTCTATCTGCTCGTCATTATCCCTACAGACAAGCTTATCGCCTACGCAGCCCTCGCCTTCGCCGTTTGCGTTATCGTGCAATTCTCCTACGCATTCTATTGCTGGCGACACTTCAAGGAACACTGCAAATATCAATTCGTGCGGGATCGAGCCCTCCTTAAAGAAATGGTATCCTTCTCCGGCTGGTGCACCTTCGGCGGAATCACGGCAGTCAGCAAGTCCCAGGCCATCAACTTTATCCTGAACATTTTCCACGGCGTCACGCTGAACACCGCCATGGGAATCGCAAACCGGGTAGCCGAAGCGACCAACCAACTCGTGGCCAGTTTCCAGACGGCGAGCAATCCCCAAATCGTCAAGCAATATTCCAGCGGGCAATTCGATTCCCTTTCCACCCTTGTCATCCGCGTATCAAAATTCTCGTATTTCCTGATGCTGCTGGTATCCATCCCCCTGCTGCTCAACACGGATTTCATTTTTAAGATATGGCTTGTGGAAGTTCCGGAATACGCCACGGAATTTGTCAGGTGGATGATACTCTTCGTCTTGACCGATTCCATCGCGGGTCCCCAATGGATGTCCATCCTCGCCACCGGCAAAGTGCGCAACTATTATCTGATTGAATCCGCCATCACCGCCCTGAACATTCCGCTTTGCATTTTGGTGCTGTATTACCACTACTCCCCCGTCTATGTTTTCATCATACGCTTTGCCATAAACCTAGTCGTATTGATTTGGCGCGCCGTCTACATGCAAAACAAGATTATGCTGCCATTCAAGAGATACCTTAAAAAGGTCATCACGCCTATCATCACCGTATCGATTTCCGCAGGCGCCGTTTCCTTTGCGGCCTTGAACATTCCGGTTCAAGGGGTTCCGAGATTTTTCGTCCTTTCAATTATTTCCGTCATCGCCGTTTCGGCTGCAACATGGATTCTCGGTTTCGATCAGAACGAGCGCAAGGCTTGCCGAGAATTAATCCTGAACAAGTTCAAGGCTTTTATCGGTTCGTAGCTTTTTCTTGCAAAGATAATGCACGAACACGATGATGTATAGCCATAGCCATACATGGCCAAACTTGAAACTTGCAAAAAAGAAGTTCCAGCCCAGCTGATAAATAGAAATCGACATAAAAAGAAATAGCATCGGTTTGCAATACAGCTTCATTTTCTCATAAACGAACGAAAAAAAGAACGCCATCAAGAACGGTACAATGATACAGCCGGCCATGCCAAAATTCTTGTACAAATCCCACAGGTAGCTGACCGTATTATAGCCCTGTTCCTTCATGATTCTCGCGTTCAAGAAATCGTCCCAACCATTGGATTGCCTAAAGCCGCCCGGAGCCGTCGTATACTCGATGGGGGCACCCGCCAAATCCAGGCCGTAAGTAAGGGGGTGAATTTCCTTGTCGTTAGGCGGATTCAGCGCATAGTCCAGATTCCAGTAATTGTTGGCAATGTACTTGTACGGAAGCTCCATCACGTAATCCATGCTCATGCCTTCCAAGGAACTGCTTCCGTATTGCGCCCTTATAAGACCCACCGCCACAAAAGAAGATATTGCAACAGCAAGGACAATGATAATCAGCTTTACCGGAATTCTCGCCTTAAGGTAATTGAACATGATAAACGCCGCACCCAGGCTTAAAAACAAGGTGCTACGACCCGGATAGACGCACATAGAAAGCGCAATGATTACGATTCCAGCACAAAGCGAAATCCTTCTGATATGTTTGTACGGATTGATGGACTTGAACGCTCCCAAGAACCACATCGCGGCAACAAAAGGCGAACTCGCATAAGATACGTTAGCGAAGGTAGACGCGTTTTTGGATGCTTTCAGCTCTTCCCCGATATTGAACAGGTAATATCCGCCCATGGAATGGGCGATCATCACAGCGCCCACTACAAAAAGGACCGAAAGGACCAAGCAGACAACGAAATGCAGGCGCCAGTTATAGGCTTCCCCAGCCTCCCTGATTTTTTCCTTTTCGAGTTTATTCTCGCCAGGGCATACCATGTAATAGGCGAACGTACCCAAAAAGAAGGCCGCCATGGACCCAAGCCAAGCATACCATGTCACAATCTTAAAATCGGTCATGGATGGCGTAAGCTTCAAATACGAGATGCCAAGCGTCACACACTGGCAAAAGATATAGAACAGCGTCGGATGGAAGAAATCCTTTTTCATGATCCCTGCATATGCAATGCAGAGCATAGCCGCAATAGCGCAAGCTATAGATACATCGTAGGATCCCACCAGCTATCCCTTTTTACTTGGATTTAAACCGGACCCTGTCGCTAAAGCGACGCATCTCTTTGCCCAGCGAAGTGTCAGGATCCACACTGCGCCAGTATTCAACAAAGCAACAGACAAATACGGCAAAAATAAAGCTAAGCGAGAAAACAAAGATCAACGTAACGCCTCTGAGCGGCTTAATCTTCTTGTTGTTTTCCCAAGGCGGCTGCAATACAACCAAGTTGGACATCAAGTTGCTTTCTTCGATATAAAGGCGTTCGCTTTCCTGCTTCAAATAAGTATAAAGAAGAGCTTGCAGCTTCAGTTCCTTTTCCATCCTGGCATAAGTCGCAGACAGCTTGGGAACCTTGTTCAAGGCCAAGACACCGATGTTGCTGTGACGTCCACCCAGGACCTGGCTCTTCGCTACATCCAGGTCTCTCAAGGTGTTCTGCAGTTCCTGATACTGTCTCGTATTTTCGCCGTGCTCTTTCTTTTCCTTAGAAAGCGAAATCGACACCATGTTCCGTTCGGACTGCAAGTCGGCAAGGTACTTCATCGTCCCTTCGGCCTGGACATCGGGACTATAGATGTTGTTGTCCTCCTGGAAATTCACAAATTCCTTTTCCAGGGAGTCAATCCTCTGTTCCACTTCTTCCAAGCGCTGGTTCATGTACATTCTAGACTGGCGCGCCTGCGACGTCTTGAAATGATTGTACATGGAATCGACTTGATCCAGCATAAACGTCAAAACCTGTGAAGCAAGCTTATAGTCTTCATCCGCATAGGTCAAGAGGAACATCTTCTCTTCGTTTTCGGACAAGGCAAAATGCTTGCGGAACTTTTTTAGCAAATCCGCATGGAAGTCGCCCTTGAAATCATAGTGGGCGGCCAAATTGAACTTCTCTATAACCTTGTTATGCAGTTCCCAGGAATTAAAGTAAGTCCATACGATATTTGCACCATCGTTATCGTTACCCATCAGAGAAGAAAAAGACGACAGTCCTGCAGAGCCTTCCAGGAACTTGCCCAATCCGGACATCCCGCTACCACTGGTCGGCGGCGTCACAATGGCTTCGGCAGCATAAACAGGCTTGATTACCCACATCACCAATACGAATGCGACAAGTACCGGAAGGAGCAGGGTAACGGCGAACAAACGCTTATGCGAAAGACAATTATTGGTCACCTTCAACAGGCATTCCAACAAGGTCATATCTCTTTTTATATCTGTAGCCATATTACTTATAATTCACGTAAATAATGAATGCCGAAGAAATCACCGTCAAAAGCGATGCGAGGAACAACGTAAAGTCCTTAAACGATTCGTAATGACTCTTCGGAATTTCAATATAGTCGCCCGGCAAAATCTGGTCTTCGGTGACACTCAACTTGAGCGCAGAAGGATTCTTACCGCGCCAGACCTTAATCTGACGCCACGAACCCGTAATCGTATTAATGCCAGAAGCCGCCACATAATCAATCGCATGCCAACTCGGATCGTAAGGATAGCGACCCAAGTAATTCACGGCACCACCCACATACACAAGCATTTCCTGGACAGAGAATTCAACCTCGGTATTAGGAGCGACCTTGGTGTCCTTCATTTCAGAAAGCGTAATCCACTTGGGGTTCTGTCCCGGTTCACGCACACAAACCGCCTTGTAGCCGAAATTGTGCATGCGAGATCCTCCCGAAAGGTCAAAATAGTCCTGCAACGTGCGATCTTCCTTATAAGAAACGCTAGTCCTGTAACCCGGGAAAATCAAAGCCACATTGTCGCCCATTTCGATAAAGGGAACATAAATGCGGTCACCCTGTTCCAGCATCACGTCATTTTCAAACTCGCCCTTCAAAGTCATTGCAGAAAAATTGACATGCAATGTATCCTTGCCACGGAACACCAATACATCTTCGGTATTCGCATTGGGCAATGTCCCGCCAACCTTGCGCAAGAAATAGCTCAAGCGGGTCTGCGGTTCCACCAGCTGCTGGCCAACCTGATGAATAGCACCCATGGCGTTCACACGGAACTTCTTAAGGGCCGCAAGCTGGACAAAACAGTATTCCACCTTGTAACGCTTGGAGACAAGTTCCAAGATAATTTCACGGGCTTCGCTCAGCGTCTTGCCGCCCACCGTCACGACACCGCATTCTTCGATAGCGACAGTTCCATCAGGAGAAATCTGCACAGACAGATAACGCTCTTCGAGCATCAAGTCCAAAAAGTCACCCGGTCCCAGCACATAGCTCGAGTCGACGGGAACTTCGGCGGAAGCCGGCTCCATCGCGATTGTACTACGGGACGAATTATTGGTCGCATTCTGCTTCGTGAACGAAGATGATAAAAAACCACCTTCGGCAGCAAAGCCAAGGACCCCACAAAAAGCAATTAACAAAAAAAGAAAACGCATGCAGCTATAAAATACAAAATTTCCTAACAAAAGGTACCTTGGAAAGCCCAAACGAAACTGCCAAAACTGCACAAACCCTGACAATCACGATAGCAAACGCAGGCAAGAAAGAAAACTTTTCGTACCAGTAAAAAGTCATAAACTCAAAATAGTGAACCATCAGCACCAACAAGGAAAAACGACCCGTCCACGACAGGAACGAAAGGACTTTGAGAGACGAACTTTCAACAACGTAAAAAAGATTCCAGAGCAGGCTACACGTGGCAAGCGAAACGACCAGGTTTAACACATAGTAAGGGTAAATTCCGGGATGCATGTCCATCGAGGGAATGAACGCGGCGGGCAATGCGCACACCAAGACAACAGGCATAAGGCCCCGTTTCTGGAACACATCCTTGTGCATCGCGGCTACGTGACCCGCACCGGCAAAAAAGAGCCCCGCCATCCCCTGCAGCAAGCCAAAAGGCAAATGGATCCTAGGCCCAACAAGGCAGACGCCAATACCAATCAGCATGGAGATCCAGGCTCCATAACGAACGCGCAAAAGCAAGTTCAAAATGGTCCTGCACCAAAACAGCGAAAAAAGGAACCAAACAGGGCCAATGGCCAGATTCGTCCAGCCCATGAAATCGATGTCGGGACCCACAACAAGCGCCGACACCATAAAATGCACCAAGTTATCCGTATTGCCCAGGCGAAGCGAGTCTATTCCGTACTTCAACGCCACCAGCAGAATACAGACAAAGTAAGGGACAAGGAGCCGACGAGCATCGGAGCGCAACCTGTTCCCTATGGGAGCGGGCTTGAAAAAGAAGCCCGCAATAAAGAAAAACATCGGTATATGGAAAAGATAGATGGCGTCATGAAGGGCATCGGGAATAAAACAATGCCCCACAATCATCAATAAAATGCATAGCCCCTTTAAACGGTCTGCAGTTTCGATTCTCATAATAGCCTCTACCTTCTCTAAAAAAAACAGGGCCCGACTTGCATCGGAGCCCCGTCTTTAATCTCTTCGCAAAGATTAATTATGCCTTGCTTTCGCCTTCGACCATGCTCACAGCTTCGGACTTGGCAGGTTCGGCAGCCTTCTTGGTCTTCACGACGATTTCGTCTTCGACGAGACCGACGAGAGCCATTTCGGAAGCGTCACCAGCGCGGTTCGGGCCGAGCTTGATGATGCGGGTGTAGCCGCCGTTACGGCCAGCATAGCGAGGACCGATCGTTGCGAACAGGTCCTGCACAGCCTTCGGGCTCATCACGAAGCGAGAAGCTTCACGACGTGCAGAAAGGTCACCCTTCTTTGCATAAGTGATCATGCGATCCACGCAGCTGCGGACGAGCTTAGCCTTGTGGAGAGTAGTGCGCACGTAGCGGTTGCTCTGCTCGGCTTCCATGCCCTTCTCAAGAATAGAAGTGGTAAGAGCGCGGAGGATGGCACGCTTGTGCTGAGCGTTAACGCCCAATTTCTTGTTTTTTACACCGTGTCTCATGTTTAATCCTTCAAGTAGTCATCGACGTCCATGCCAAAAGAGAGGCCCATGGAGGTCAACACCTCGTTAAGTTCCACCAAGGACTTCCGACCGAAGTTCTTGTATTTAAGCATATCGTTTTCCTTGTTGCGCACAAGTTCGCCAACGGTATGGATGTTAGCCATACGGAGGCAGTTGCTGGAGCGAACGGAGAGTTCCAGGTCGTCCACGCGGGTGCGCAGGAGCTGGGCGATACGCTGACGTTCTTCATCCATTTCAAGTTCTTCGGGGCTTTCGAGATCGCCTTCGAAGTTGATGAAGATTTCCAAGTGGTCCATGAGGAGCTTTGCAGCGTATGCAAGAGCGTCTTCCGGATCGATGGAACCGTCAGTCGTGATTTCCAGTTCCAGACGGTTATAGTCCGTCTTCTGGCCAACGCGGGTATCGCTGATGTGCATCGCGACTTTCTGCACCGGGTTGAAGTTGGCGTCCATGGCGATCACGCCAATAGGAGCGTCCTTGTCCTTCAATTCGTCGGCAGTGACGTAGCCGCGACCGCTGGAAATCTTCACTTCCAGGGAGAGCGATGCGTTACCGTTCAAAGTAGCGATATGGACGTCCGGAGTCAAGATGGCGACATTCGGATTGTCCATGAAGTCCTTGGCCGTGACTTCGCCTTCACCGGACATGTCCAGGCGGAGGGTTTCGTCGTGGTCGGAAAGGAGCTTCACGCGGATGCTCTTGAGATTCAGGATGATGTCGGTGACATCTTCCTTCACACCCGGAATCGTCGAAAATTCCTTATCGACGCCTTCAATTTTCACGGAGACAATAGCCGCACCCTGCAGAGAGGAAAGGAGCGAGCGACGGAGGGCGTTACCGAGGGTAATACCCCAGCCACGTTCCAAAGCCTCTACGACAAACTTGGCGTAGCGACCATCTTCGCCGGTTTCCACTTTCTGGAAGCTGCGCGGCATCTGAAGTGATTTCCACATCATTGGCGATACCTCTTTTAATTAGACTCTTCTCTTCTTTTTAGGACGGCAACCATTGTGCGGAACGCCCGTCACGTCTCGAATAGAGAGAACTTCGAGGCCCGCATTCTTGATAGCACGGACAGCGGATTCACGACCGCCACCTGCGCCCTTGACGCGGACATCTACCTTGCGCATACCGAGGTCGAAAGCCTTGTGGGCAGCGACTTCAGCGGCGAGCTGGGCAGCAAACGGAGTGCTCTTGCGAGAGCCCTTGAAACCGGAGTTACCCGGAGAGCCCCAAGCGACCACGTTGCCGCGAGCATCGGTGATAGAAACGATTGTATTGTTGAAGGAAGCGAACACGCAGGCGATGCCCTGGATGTCAATACGCTTCTTGCCCTTCTTGACCTTTTCTTCTGTAGCAGCAGCGACCGGAGCTTCGGCAGCGGCAGCAGTTTCCTTAATTTCTTCTTCAGCCACGATGAATCTCCTTACTTCTTCTTGTTAGCCACAGTCTTCTTGGGGCCCTTACGAGTGCGGGCGTTGGTACGGGAGCGCTGACCGCGGACCGGGAGGCCCTTGCGGTGGCGGATGCCACGGTAGCAACCGATATCCTGCAGACGCTTAATGTTCAAGGTGATTTCTGCGCGGAGCTGACCTTCCACGGAGTATTCGTCTTCGAGGAGATGACGAATCTTACCTTGTTCTTCTTCAGTCAGGTCGTCACACTTCTTGTTCTTGTCGATGCCCAGCTGAGCACAGACCTTGTTAGCGGTGAACAGACCGACACCAT
>JAEEGG010027423.1_pt1 | contig 10798 bp, 5 predicted proteins | sample 9134161 | NCBI WGS metagenome assembly JAEEGG01 (sample SAMN16246543, study PRJNA631951) | gut metagenome | biome: gut microbiome; feature: rumen; material: CR-attached | host: Bos | place: Iran: Karaj | collected 2018-10
TTGTGTTTGCCGCCACTCTCTGGGGCATAGGCAGCACGTTTGAGAGGTTGCTGAAAAGGTTGCAGGAGAAAGAGGTGCAGTCGTAATGGATGATTGAGTTGTGTGGTGTTCGTGTAGAATTTGTTGAAAAGGAAGGGAGTCGTGAGATTCCCTTCTTTTTGTCATTTTGTCATTTTGTCATTTTGTCATTTTCGACTATCCGAATTTCGATAGTCTATGATGTACACGATTGAATAATCCAAGGAGGCCAATCCTCATCAATTTTTCATATGATTTTTTTTGTTTTTATGTCTTTTTTTATATTTTTCTTTCGGCGGCTTGCCGCAACTCTCATTTCTTCGCGAGTTTTGTTTTTTCACTTTTCTCCGACGGCTTTTCGCTTATAATTTGTACCATTGAGGTACTCTAACTTGCTCTCTCGACTATAAAAAACAAAAACATTGTTCTCATTTGCTTTGGTAACTTAAATTTTTCACTTTTCACTTTTCACTTTTCACTTAAAATACGTAACTTTGCAGTGAATTTCAAACACGTGATTTTTTTATGGGAGGTTTTTTTGGGACCGTATCAATGGAGAAATGTGCGGCAGACCTTTTCTACGGCACTGATTATCAGTCACATCTCGGAACGCGACGCGGAGGTATGGCTTCATACAGCAAGGAAAAGGGTTTCTATCGTGCAATCCATAATCTTGAGAGCACTTATTTTCGTACACGTTTTGAGGCTGAACTGTCCAAGTTTGAAGGTGAGTCGGGCATCGGTATCATCAGCGACACAGATGCACAGCCTATGCTGTTCAACAGCCATTTGGGGCGTTTTGCCATCGTGACCGTGGCGAAAATCAACAATATGGAGGAGATTGCCTCCAAACTGCTGGATGAGAACATGTATCTGTCGGAGTTCTCGTCAGGCAAAATCAATCCGACGGAGCTGGTGGGTGTGCTGATTGTGCAGGGTAAGACCTTTGTGGAGGGCATTGAGAATGTGTTCAAGACGGTGAAGGGTTCCTGCTCGATGCTCCTGCTGACAGAAGATGGCATCATTGCTGCCCGAGATGCTTGGGGACGCACGCCTATCGTCATCGGAAAGAAGGAGGGTGCGATGGCTGCTACGAGCGAGAACACGGCATTTGCCAACTTGGGCTATGAGACCACCTATTATGTGGGTCCTGGCGAAATTGTGCGGTTGCGTGCTGACGGCATGGAGCAGTTGCGCAAGCCCAACAAGAAGATGCAGATTTGTTCCTTCCTCTGGATTTACTATGGATTCCCAACTTCCTCATACGAAGGCAAAAACGTGGAGGACGTGCGTTTTGAGACAGGTCGCGTGATGGGTGAGACGGACGACACGGAAGTGGATTGCGTGGGTGGTATTCCTGATTCGGGCATCGGCATGGCTGTGGGTTACAGTGCTGGCAGCCACATCCCTTATCAGCGAGGCATCAGCAAATATACGCCAACATGGCCACGTTCGTTCATGCCACCAAGTCAGGAGGTGCGTAACCTTGTGGCGAAGATGAAACTCATCCCCAACAAGGAACAGTTGCGTGGCAAGCGCTGCCTGTTCTGCGACGACTCCATTGTGCGTGGCACGCAGTTGCGCGAGAACACGAAGGTGCTGAAGGAGCTGGGTGCAAAGGAGGTGCACATGCGTATCGCCTGCCCACCACTGATTTATGCCTGCCCGTTCGTGAATTTCTCTGCCAGCAAGTCGGAACTGGAACTTGTCACTCGTCGTGTCATCAAGGACTTGGAGACGCATTCCCACACTGCCACGATGCTGGCTGATGCACAGACAGCGCAGAATGTGGATGTGCCTGCTGAGCGCATCAAGGCATACGCCACGACCGATTCGCCAGAATATAAGGCGATGGTGACTGAGATTGCCCATCGCCTCAACCTCGACAGCCTCAAGTTCTCTTCGCTGGAAACCATCGTGAAGGCAATTGGATTGGAGAAGTGTCAGGTGTGCACGCACTGCTTCGACGGCAGTTCGTTCCACTCGCTGGAAGAGGAAAACGTGAATGAATAAAAAACAACGAATTAAACGAATTACACGAATTAAATAAAACTGCGGATAAATAGAAACGAACACGAATCACACGAATAGACACGAATAAAAGTCCGTTCAATTCGTTTAATTCGTGAAATTGGCTACGCCGAGCTAAAGGTTCGTGTTCAAAAAAATACGTGGTTTGTTAATCCAAGTGTTCTACTAAGTAGTCAATGACGCGTTCATTGGCTACTTTTAATGTTTCACAGGCATGGTGGAGGTTGCGTGAGAACTCCTCGAAGGTTTCTGCACCGCTGTCGCAAAGGTCGGTCACAGACTTGACATAGAGAATGGGAGTGTTGAACAAAGAACACACGAAGCCAACTGCCGCTCCTTCCATGTCTTTCAGTTCGCCACCATTCTTTTCAATGATTTCGAGGTCACACGGTTGCATGTCCAATGATGAGCCCGTCGTGACCTTGCCCATTTTCAGCCCTAATGCTTGTGCCAGTGCTTGACTGCCTTCCCAAACGGGGTAGTTGCCAAGACTCTGGGTGCCCCATGCATCATCGCCGGGAACACGGCGGTCGTGGAACATCACGCCATTGCCAATATACACCTCAGCAATGTCGGCACCTTTCTTCTTGAAGGCCCCACAAGTGCCGGAATTGATCACAAGGTCAGGGTGCAACCGCTGGATGGCACTCAGCGTTGCCACTGCAGCGGGTTCGCAACCCACCAAGTCGCTACCTTGCTGCTGTCCGTTCAACACTACATTGAGGGTGACACCACCCACTTCTCCTTCGTATAACTGACAGGGCAGGGGAGCGAAGAAGTTCTCCACCTGTTTGATGCCGTATCTCTCAATGAAAGGCTGGGCTTCCGCCACCATTGCCACCACATAGCAAATTCTCATAGTCTTCTATTTTTTTGCAAAAGTATAAAAAAATGAGGAATTAGGAATGAGAAATGAGGAATTGTTACTTTTTTTTAATAAAAAACGACTTCTATGACAAATAATTCCACATTCCTCATTCCTCATTCCTCATTAATTTGTATCTTTGTGGCATCAAAACCTAATTATTATCTTTTCAAATCATTATCAATGAAAAAACTATTTGCTATCGGTTTTTGTGCCATGCTCCTTGCAGCACCTGTTTGGGCACAAAAGAAGAGCGCCGTTTCGTTTGACTCCTACGAGTATGACTTCGGAGCTGTCAATGCGGCAGAAGGCGCTATTTGTCACACATTCACATTCAAGAACAAATCGAAGGCACCTGTTGCCATCGGTGAGGTAAAACCCAGTTGCGAGTGCATCGATGCTCAGTATGACACCAAGGCGGTAGAGCCTGGACAGTCTGCCACCGTGATGGTCGTGTTCACTCCTGCCAAGTCGATTGGCAAGAGCTACCGCAGCGTGGAACTGCTCGACAAGAATGGCAACACGCTTGGCGCACTCAGCATCAAGGCTGTGGTGAGCGAGGGACCTGCTCCTCAGAAGTATCCCTATCAGAACACAGCCCTGTCTTATGCAGAGCGTGTGGAGAACCTCCTTTCTCTGCTTACTCCTGAAGAGAAGGTGGGTCTGATGATGAACAAGTCGGTGTCTGTGGATCGTCTCGGCATTCCTTCCTACAACTGGTGGAGCGAGGCTTGTCATGGTGTGCGTCAGGGTGACTACACCGTGTATCCCCAGCCTATCGGTATGGCTGCGGCTTTCAACCCTCAGCAGATGTATGAAGTGTTCTCTACGGTGTCTGACGAGGCTCGTGCCAACTGGAACCGTACCAACCACAATGATCCCAAACTGTTCAACGTGCCTATGGGCGTGACTTACTATCCAGGCAACCCTGAGTTGACTTTCTGGTGCCCGAACGTGAACATCTTCCGTGACCCCCGTTGGGGAAGAGGACAGGAGACTTGTGGCGAAGACCCCTATCTGAACGCTGTGCTGGGTGTGCAGACCGTTCTCGGCATGCAGGGTGACGATGACAAGTATCTCAAGACGCACGCTTGTGCCAAGCACTATGCTGTGCACAGTGGTCCTGAGCCTTTGCGCCACTCTTACAACGCTTCTGTGTCGATGCGTGACCTTTGGGAAACTTATCTCCCTGCTTTCAAGGCATTGGTGAAGAAGGGCAATGTGCGTGAGGTGATGTGCGCCTATAACCGTTATGAAGGCAAGCCTTGCTGCACGAGTGACCGTCTGCTCGTTGACATTCTGCGCCGCAAGTGGGGCTACGATGCCATCGTGCTCACTGACTGTGATGCCATCAATAACTTCTATAACCGTGGTCAGCACGAAACTCACAAGGGTCCTCTGGAGGCTTCTGTGGATGCTGTGCTGAATGGTACAGACCTTGAGTGCGGTAAGGTGTTCATGGTGCTCACGGAGGCTTTGGAGAAAGGTCTCATTCAGGAGAGCACCCTCGACTACCACCTGCGCAAGACACTCTATGGACGTTTCGAGCTGGGTATGTTCGACCCTGCTGAAATGCTTCCTTGGGCAAATCTCGCTCCTGAGGTGATCAGCAGCGAATCTAACAATGACCTTGCCACTCAGGCTGCCCGTGAGTCAATGGTGCTGCTCGAGAACAGCAAGGGCGTGCTCCCTCTCTCCAAAAACCTGAAGCGCATTGCCGTGTTAGGTCCTAACGCTGACGATGTGGAACTGCTCAACGGTAACTATGGCGGCACTCCTACAAAGGCTCACCAGCACTCTCTGCTCGAAGGCATCAAGAATGCGCTGCCTAACACGGAGGTGTTCTACAAGAAGGCTTGTGAACTGTCTGATGGCTATACCACCATTCACCACTTGCAGGAGTTCAACGATGGCAAGGGCATCATGGCTGAATTCTTCAATAACAACAGCTTGAGCGGCAAGCCTGCTGTGACGAACTACTACAACGAACTGAACTTCTCCACTTTCGGTGCTTGGGGCTTTGCTCAGGGTGTCAGCAAGGACACGCTGTCTGTACGCCTCTCCGGTAAGTACAAGGCAACCTTCACAGGTGATATGCAATACACTCTCTCTACCGATAACGGTTATGTGCTCAAGGTGAACGGCAACGTCGTGGAAGAGGCACAAGGTGGCGGTGGTCGTGGTGGCTTCGGCTTCGGCTTTGGTCGTGGTGGTGCCAACTACAAGTCTTTCCCTGTGAAGGCAGGTGAGACTTACGACATCGTGATTGAGTATAAGCACGGCAATGGCAACTTCGCGATGCTGCGTGGTGACATCTGCGAGCGCAAACTCATCGAGTTCGACGACCTCGCCAAGGAGGTGAAGGATGTGGATGCCATCATCATCATCGGTGGTATCTCTGCCCGCATGGAAGGTGAAGGTGGTGACAAGCAGGATATTGAACTTCCTGCTGTTCAGCAGCGTCTCGTGAAGGCTATGCATGCTACAGGCAAGCCTGTTGTCTTCGTCAACTGCTCTGGTTCTGCCATCGCATTCGGCAGTGTGGAGGGTTCTTACGATGCACTCCTGCAGGCATGGTATCCTGGTCAGGGTGGTGCCAAGGCATTGGCTGACGTGCTCTTCGGTGACTTCAACCCAAGCGGTAAGCTGCCCGTCACTTTCTACCGCTCTAACAATGACCTGCCAGACTTCCTCGATTACTCGATGGAGAACCGCACCTACCGCTATTTCAAGGGCGAACCTCAGTACGCTTTCGGTTACGGTCTTTCTTACACTACCTTCAAGTATGGTCAGGGCAAGCTCTCCAAGACTTCGATGACTGCTGACGGTAAGGTGACACTCACAGTGCCTGTAACGAACACGGGTAGTCGCGAGGGTGCAGAAATCGTGCAGGTGTATGTGAAGGCACTGGATTATCCAGATGCTCCTATCAAGTCGCTCAAGGGCTTCCAGAAGGTGTTCCTCAATGCAGGTCAGACAGCACAGGCTGTCATCACGCTTGACGGTGAGTCCTTCGAGTACTACGACCCATCTATCGACGAACTTTCCACTCGTCCTGGTCGTTACAAGATTCTCTATGGTAGTTCTTCACTCGACAAAGACCTCCAGAGCCTTGACTTCGTGGTGAAATAAATACGAATGAAATGAAGACATTCAGATATATCATGTGTGTGGCGGCTTGCTTTTGTGCAGCCGCCACCATGGCTCAAAAGCTCAAGCAGTCCACTATCTGCAATGCAGATGGTACGGTGACTTTCAAGTATGAGAACCCCAATGCCAAGGATGTGCAGGTGGATGTGCAGTTTGCTGGCAGAAACCCCATGACGAAAGGTGCGGATGGTGTGTGGACAGCCACACTCGGACCTGCTGCTCCCGACATGTACCCTTATTGTTTTGTGGTGGATGGCGTGAGCGTGATGGACCCGCTCTGTCCGCAGTATTTCCCCAATGAGGGCTTTAAGAACAGCCTCTTGGAAATCCCTGCCAAGTCGGGCTCTTTGGCTCATGACATCAAGAAGGTGCCTCATGGTTTGGTGGAGTATATTCATTACTATTCTAACAGTCTGAAAGGTGTGAACAACGCCATCGTCTATCTTCCTCCTAAGTATGATGCGGACAAGAACAAGAAGTATCCAGTGTTCTATCTGCTCAGCGGTACGACTGATACGGAAGAGGTGTACTACAAGGTGGGACGTGTGAACTACATCCTCGACAACCTGATTGCTGAGGGAAAGGCTGAGGAAATGATTGTTGTGCTGCCTTATGGTAACCCAACCAAGTTGCTTCCTCCTGCACCAGCACCAGCTGGCGGTTTTGGCGGTTTTGGCGGCGGTATGGGTATGATGCGCGATGTGGTGGGTGATGACATCACTGGCGATTTGATGAATTACGTGGAGAGCCATTATCGCACCATCAACGACAGAGACCATCGTGGTATTGGAGGCTTCTCTCGTGGTGGTAACCAAGGTCTGGGCATCGGTCTCCGTAACCTTGACAAGTTCTCTTATCTCTGCTCTTACAGTTCATTCACAGCAACTGAAATCCCAGGTGTGTATGACAATGCTGCCGACACCAACAGCAAGATTCATCTTTTCTGGTTGGGCGTGGGTACAGATGACTTCCTCTTCGGTAATGCCCGCGATTACATGGAGCACCTCGACAAGCACGGTATTCGCTCCGTGAAGGAATATACTCACGACAAGTATGGTCACACTTGGATGAATGCCAAATACTTCCTCGACAAGACCTTGCGTCTGCTCTTCAATCTTACCGCTTCAGAGGAGGCAATGAAGAACGGCAAGCCTGCTTTGGAGCGTACAGGTCAGGAACAGCAGTTCACAGGTGCAACAATGGCACGTCTGTTCCCCCGACAGGTCACCTCACCTGAGTATGCAGACGGAAAAGTTACCTTCCGCATCAATGCTCCTGAGGCAAAGAATGTGCAGATGGAGAGCGAACTTCTCTCATCACCTGTAGCACTGACAAAGGGTGAAGATGGTGTTTGGAGTGTGACACTGACCAACAATGTGGATGATGTCTATAAGTATTGTTTCGTTGTGGATGGCACGAAGGTGGCTGACCCCACCAATATGTACCTCTCTCCTGATAAAGGTTTCAAGTATAGCATCGCCTATGCTCCCAGCAATCCATACGACGTCCAGAAACTGGGCAACATCAAATTCGGTAAGGTCACTTACGATTTGAATCAAAATGTGGCAAAGTATTTCCCACCAACCACAGACGAACCAAAGGTTCTCATCCAACTCATCCCTGGTAATGACGACACGATGGAGAGCTGGTTCAAGGTGGGAAGTGCCAATCTCATTGCTGACAAACTCCTCGTTGAGGGAAAGACCCTGCCTTGCATTTTGACCACTTCAACAGCCAAAGACTCCAAGATGAAGACTTACACGCTCAAGGCTTCCGATTACAAGAATTGGACAGAGCGTCGCAAGGCTTTGGAGAAACTCCTTTTGAGTTTGAAGTAAGTTTTAACGGCTTTTCTTTTAGCGCGTCTTAACCTCAACTAAGACGCGCTTTTTGTTTATTTATGGTTCTGTCTTTCAGCGTTTCTGCTTTTGATGGTCCTTTCCTTGTCAGGCTTCTGCTTGGTGATTTTCTGTGGCTTCTGTTTTGCCAAAGGCAGGGCTGTGGGATTCCATGTCTGGTTGATTTCCCATAGCGCCTTCAAGGTGAGGGCTTCAGGGTAATAATACACGGGTTCGGGTTGGAGATGAGTGTCATAGTCGCCTGTATCCCAAACTCCGTTGCCGTTGAGGTCGCGGAAAAGACGGAGGTAGTAGGTGCCGGGGGTGATGAAGTAGAAGTCAGCATGTCCGTTCTGGACTTTGATGCTCTTGACCACCTTGTCGGCTCCTGACAGCAATTGCACTATCGCATCATTCCAACTGCCCTGCAACGCCACAAAGAGGGTGGAGTAGGAGTCGAGGGAACGCATGCGGATGGTGCGCTTGAGGGCTTCGCTGCGTTTGCCATAGATGTTGACGAAGGCAGCGGTGTCGATTTCCACTTGATAGGTGGAGTCGGCTTCCCATTCTGCATAGAGACGGTAGGTCTTTATCTGACCAGGAACCTGCCGGAAAAGGAACTTTGTGGGCAGGAAGAGGGTGTCCACCTTTATGCTGAAGTGTATCTTGGAGAGATCGACGGTGTCAAGGGGCTCTTCAAAGATAAAGTCGATGTTCTTATCGGGATCCATGGACTGGATATTGCTCATCTTGTAGGACAGGAACTCCTCGGGCAATGGAGGTATCTCGATGTCATCATCGTCTTTCTTCTTCTTTCTCCTTTCCTGCTTGCTTTCCTCCTGTCCGTTCTCTTTCTCTGCTCGTTGGGCAGCACGGCGTTCCGCCTTCACTTGCTGCTTGTATTCTTTCGTCCATTCCTCCCATGCTTCCTGATATTCACGGGCGAGTTGCTGTTTGGTGACTTTTGATGTGAGCCTCAGTGTGTCAGTCGTGATGGAGAGGTTGCCGGTGGTGTCGGTCTCAAAGTAATCTATCTGCATCTGCAGCGTGTCAAGGTTGTAGATGAGGGAGTCCTTGATCCAATAGTTGATGGAGTCGTTGTGACGGTTGGCATCGATGATGAAGGCTCCATCAGCGTTGAAGTTCAGTCCGGTGAGTCGAGGAAGGGTGTCGCTACCTGCTGTGAAGTAGAGCGAGAACTGCTGCAGGATGGGACGCTCGCTCTTGAGCAAGTGGCGGTCTTGCAGGGCTGACTCAAAGGCTGTGAGGACGATGTCGTCAGGATAGTAGTGGGTATAGGGTGTATAGACAATGGAGTCGTAGTGGATGCTGTCGTGCCAGACGGTGTCTGGACGTACATCGGGACTGCTGGAGGTGCTGAGAATGCGATCGGAGAAGGCGATGGCTTCAGCGCGCTGGTCATAGACGTAGTTTTGGTTCATGTCCTTGAGGGCAAAGGCACGGTAATGACCTGGCGCAAGCCCCTTGACCACGAAGTGTCCACGGCTGTCGGTGCGTGAAATGCGCTCGAAAGGCTTGGTGCGGAAGATGGAGTCGGGGAGAGTCTGTAGGGAGTCTGTCTTGTAGAGTCCTACCAGCATGCCTTTGATGGGCTCGAGGTCTTCTGCATTCAGCACATGACCTGACACTTGGAAGGTGTCCACCTGTTCGCCTGTGGAGAAGGTGAAGGCGTAGTCACCGTATGGATTGCCTTCATTGTTGTCGACGATGGCGTCGGCAAAGTCTATCGTGTAGGTCATGTTGGGCTTGAGGGTGTCAAGCAAGGTGACAGTGATGCGCCGCCCGTTGGCTTCAATCTCCGGTTGCTGAATCTGCGGAGGGGAGATGACCACCTTTTCTGAGGCATTCTCAATCTTTACGATTTCATCAAACTCTATCGTCACACGCTTCACATTCGTCTCGTTGGCTGCACCAAACTTGGGTGAGGTGCCCACCACCTTGGGAGGTGTCTCGTCGTAAGGACCGCCATCAGGAGATCCCATACGGGCACAGGCAAAGAAGCATGCACAAAGAATCATGCACAATGCACATAAGAAGCTATGCAGACATTTATGGCTAATGGAAGTGAGCCGCATGACAACCTATAGAGTTCAAAAAATGGTTTATGGTGCAGTGTGAAGTTATGAGTTGAGCTGGATGAGCTCCTCAATGTACTGCCGAGAGTTGGAGAGACGAGGAATCTTGTGCTGACCACCGAGCTTTCCCTTGCCTTTGAGCCATTCGTCGAAAAGTCCAGGCTTGGCGACAATGATTTCGAGGGGCTGGAGTGTGATGTCCTTGTGTCGCTTCGCCTCGTAATCGGAGTTGATAGCTTGGAGCGAGCGGTCAAGGATGGTGGCAAATTCCTCGATGGAGGCAGGTGCCTTGGCGAAATCAATAATCCATTGGTGTCGGCACTTGGCATCGCTGTCCATAAAGATGGGCGCAGCTGTGTAGTCTTTCACCTGCGCTCCTGTTGCCACACAGGCTTGCAGGAGTCCTTTCTCGGCATTGTCAACAATGAGTTCTTCACCGAAGGCGTTGATGAAGTGCTTGGTGCGTCCGGTGATGGAGAACTTGTATGGGTCTTTCTGTGAGAACTTCACTGTGTCGCCTATCAGGTAACGCCACAAACCGCAACTCGTGCTGATAATCATGGCGTAGTTGATGCCTGGCTGCACATCCCATAGCGGTACAATCTTCTGTTCGTCAATGGGGTAACCGTTGTCGTTGAGATTGTCCATCGGACAGAACTCATAGAAGACGCCATAATCAATCATCAGAAGCATGTTGGGGTCGGAGAGGTCATTCTGCAAGCCGAAGAAGCCTTCGCTGGCATTGTAGGTCTCCATATAGTGCATGTTGGGCAACCCGATGATGTTCTTGTATTGCTCAC
>JAEEGG010027425.1_pt1 | contig 10797 bp, 8 predicted proteins | sample 9134161 | NCBI WGS metagenome assembly JAEEGG01 (sample SAMN16246543, study PRJNA631951) | gut metagenome | biome: gut microbiome; feature: rumen; material: CR-attached | host: Bos | place: Iran: Karaj | collected 2018-10
GGTCCCGTAGTCTACGTAGACCGGGTTCGCCAGTATGCTCTCCAGGACCGGCGCGCGGTCCCTCTTGTAATCCTTTATCGCGTCGGTGACGGTGATGTCGAACGCGTCGCTTCCAGCTCCTGACCCGTAGGATGTGACGAATATCCTGTCTCCGGGCTCGGCATGGTCGAGGACGTTGGCGAGGCCCAGGGGGACCGCGCCGCTGTAGGTGTTCCCGATGTCGGGGGTGAGGAGCCCGTACTGGATCTGCTCCGGCGAGAACCCGAGCTGCTTGGAGACCCTCGTGGGGAACTTCCCGTTGGGCTGGTGGAACACCGCGTGCTCGTAGTCGGCGGCGGTCGTGCCCATGGCGTCGAACATCATCTTGGCCGCGGAGGTTATGTGCCTGAAGTAGGCGGGCTCTCCGGTGAACCTTCCTCCGTGGAGGGGATAGGGCTGCCCCTCCCTCCTCCAGAAGTCGGGGGTGTCGGTGGTGAAGCTGAGTGTCTTGTTTATCCTGGCTATGACGTTCTCTGATCCTATCAGATAAGCCGCCCCTCCGGCGGAGGCGGAGTACTCCAGGGCGTCCCCGGGGGCCCCCTGGGACGTGTCGGCCCCTATGGCCACCCCGTACCTTATCATCCCGGACCCCACGAGCCCCATGCACGCCTGGATCCCGGCGGTCCCGGCCTTGCATGCGAACTCCATGTCGGCGGCGGTCATCGCGGGGGTCGCGTCGATGGACTCCGCCACGATGGTGGCCGTCGGCTTCACCGCGTACGGGTGGGATTCCGATCCGACGTATATGGCGCCTATGTCGCCCGGGTCGACCTCGGGGACCCTGGCCATCATGTACCTGGCGGCTTCCGTGGCTATGGTGACCACGTCCTCGTCCGGGGAAGGGACCGACTTCTGGTTGATCATCAGCCCCTTGCCCATGGCTTTCCCGTCGACCCCCCAGATCCTCCCGATCTCCTCGGGCTTGATCCGGTACCTGGGGACGTATGCTCCGTAACTTACTATTCCTGTTTCCATCGGCATCGCTCCTCTTTCAATTCGTTCATCCTGGCGACGATCCCCTCGACGTCCAGGTCCGTCACGACCAGCGGTATCCCCTCGAGATGCGCGAGCTTCACCGCCAGGGGGTCCACCTTCTCCGGCTTCTGGTAGACCACCATGGCCGGCGTGAGGGGGTGGGCGCGAACGGCTATCATCGGCGAGCGGCCGTAGTGGACGTTCGTGAAGATGAGCGCCCTCTCGATGTTCCCGCCGTATATCCGCAGGTAGTCCTGGGAACCGAGGCTGAGTATGGCCTTCACGGAGTCCACTATCGTGTACCCGTAGACCATCTTCTGGGTCATCAGGTCCGGATTGAGGTTCCTTCCGGAGATCGCCTCGACGACCTTGCCTATCTCGGTCCCGCCCGGGAACTCGTCCATCGCTATGATGCATTCGAGCTTGAAGTCCGGGTTGTATCTGGATATGACGCGCGATCCGTTCTGGAGGTCCAGCTCTATGAACGCGTCCACCATCTTCTTCACGACGTTGACTCCGGGGGACCTGCGCCTTCCGGACTCGTAGTCGCTGATGACCGAGTGGGAGATTCCCATCGCGTCGGCGAGCTGATGCTGGGAGAGGCCGAACTCCTCCCTCCATTTCCTCATCGTGCGACCGGGATTGGGGGAGAGGGCGATCTCCCCCGCTATCCGCTGCTTGAACTCGTCGACCACGGAGGAGCTATCGGCCGTCCGTATATAATTATGTCGAAATCGCATATCGTCGATCGACGAATTAATCCAATCTTTTCGAAAGCGCGTCGACCATGGCCCTCATGACCTTCAGCCTGCCGTACTTCTTGTCCTCCGACTCGACGGCTATCCAGGGGGCGTAGGGGGTGTTGGTGGCGGACAGCATCCTGTCTATGTACTCCTCGTACACGTCCCACTTCTCCCTGTTCCTCCAGTCCTCGTCGGTTATCTTGTACTGTTTTGCAGGGTCCTCGGCCCTGGCGTTGAAGCGACGGAGCTGCTCGTCGGGGCTTATCTCCATCCAGAACTTCAGGACAATGCAGCCGGAGTTCGCCAGGACCTTCTCGAACGTGCGTATCTCCCTGGCCGAGCGGCCGTACTCCTCCTCTTTGCAGAACCCCTCGATGGGCTCCACCATCATCCTGCCGTACCAGGACCTGTCGTAGATCGAGATGTGCCCGGCCTTGGGCATTTTCGTCGCGAACCTCCAGAGGTACGTGTGCATGCCCTCCTCCTTGGTGGGCGCGGCCACGGGGTTCACATAGTATCCGCGGGGGTTCAGGGCGCGGGTCACGCGCTTGATGCTCCCTCCCTTCCCCGCGGCGTCCCATCCCTCGAACAGGACGACCATCGACAGCCTCGAGGACGCCAGCTTCGCCTGCAGCCGGTTCAGCTCCTTCGAGAGCTTCAACAGCTCGGACTTGTACTTGCTGGCGGTGAGGCTCAGGTCCAGCCCCTCGCGCGGGTTGTCGTACAGCGGGGCCACGGACTCCTTGGTTGCCGGGTACCCGGTCTTGACCCTCCCCTCGACCCTGTCGATGAAGGTGCGGACCACCGTCTCCCCGGCCTTCTTCATGTCCCCGACCTTCACGACGTCCCAGGGGGCGTACGCGGAGGCGGTCTCGGACAGGATCTTGGCCGATGTCTTGCGGCTCCAGACCTCGTACTTGTGGTCGTCGGAAAGGAAAGTCCCTTTGGGCCCGGTCATCCATCCCGCAGGGACGGATTTCTTGGTCTCTTCGGAGTCCAGGAAGAACTTGATCAGAATCACACCGTTGTCCGCGAAGTAGCGTTCGAACTCCTCGATCAGTCCGAATATGCCGGAGTGGTCGGGGTGGGACGGGTCTATCCAAGAGTACCAGGACCTGTCGTAGACGGCGATCTTCCCCTTCGCGGGCTCGTGGGACATCGTCTTGAATATCTCCCTGGAGTCCCTCATCCCCTCGGCCGTGAAATGGGAGTATGTGACGATCCTGGGGTCTATCAGGTTCAGGAACTCGTTTATGACGCTCTCCTGCACCCTCTCGTCCCTTCCTTCGAATATTGTCAGGACGGCAAGGCCCTCGTCCACGACCTTGCGTTGCATCAGCAGCATTTCGTTCTTCAGATCCTCGTTGGTCTCATAATCCATGGGCGTGTATCGCCAATCAGCGTTTATATGATTGCCGTGGTCAGCCTGCCGTGCTTTCAGAGATAGCGGAGGTCGTGAGGCGTTCCGGTGAGATGGTCGGGTCCGCGAAGGGCTTCACGGTGAGCGTCAAAGGGACCAAGGAGAACCTGGTCACGTCCATGGACGTGGAGAACGAGCGCTTCCTCAGGAGGGAGCTGACCGCCCTGATCCCGGGGTCGTCCTTCAAGGGCGAGGAGGGGGACGAGTCCCACGTCTTGGAGAAGGGTTACACTTGGATAGTAGATCCCATCGACGGGACGGCGAACTTCTCGAGGGGGATCCCGGAGGCCGGGATATCCGTGGCGCTGATGAAGGACGGCAGGCCTTTCGCCGGGGTGGTCCACAACCCGTTCAATGGGGCCCTCTACTGCGCCGAGAAGGGGAAAGGGGCGTACAAGAACGGCTCGAGGATCGGCGTCCGCAGGCGCAGCCTGGGGGACTGCCTGTTCTTCACGGCTTGGTCCGCCTACGACAAGTCCCTCTCGGAGAGGTGCTTCAAGGTGAGCGAGAGCCTGTACGCCGTCTGCAACGACATCCGCAGGATAGGTACGGCCGCCGTGGAGCTCTGCATGCTGGCGGAGGGCGCCGGGGACATGTTCTTCGAGGCCAGGCTCCGCCCTTGGGACTATGCTGCAGCCGCCGTGATCCTGGAGGAGGCCGGAGGGGCCGTCCGTTCCCTGGACGGGCCACTGGACTACGAGGAGGGAGGGCCGGTCCTTGCGGCCGCCGACCCGGGCAACCTGGACGTCCTCGAGGCGGAGGTCAGGAAGGCGTTCCCCGAAGGCATTCCAAGGCGATCGCTGCTTCAGGAGCTCCACGGCGGCGACGTTCTCGACGGCCTGGTCCTCGAACGTGAGGAACGGGTCGTCCAATCCTAAGGCGGCCGCCTTCTCCGGGGACGCTTCCGCCAGGCCGTCGTCCCTGGCCATCCCGATCTCGTCCAGGCGCAGGTCTTTCACGTCGAGGACAAGCGCCACGTACTCGTTCCTGCCGGCCTTCGGCTTCATCTTCGCGACGGCCTTGCCGATCTGCCTCTCCCAGGCGCAGTACATTATTATCTCCGTCAGAAGGGTCTTGGACCTGTTGGTCCCTTCCGAGAACGCCCTTTCCGCATGCATAAGCGCGGACAGCACGTGGTCCTTCCCGCATACCATGTCCGGGTCCATGAGCACGCACTCGCCTCCGAGGGAGACGAAATGCTGGATTATCTCGTCGAACGAGGCGTCCCCCCTGATTCCCACGACCTCGGCTTCCATGGCTCCGCGAAGGCCGTCCGCCTTAATAACCTAGGTGCGCGCGGAGGTAGGCAGGCTTATCTAATACCGCGCGGTACGTCCGGTCAGGAGCGCGTGAGGCGATGGCAGAGGAATGGATCAGAATCGCTGCGCCCGCCACGACATCGAACATAGGGGCGGGCTTCGACATTTTCGGAATATCTTTGGAAGAGCCCTACGACGTCATCGAGGGGAGGAGGATCCCCTCTGGCATCGTCATATCGGAGGTCTCCGGCCCGGGTTCCGATTCCATACCCACCGATCCGGAGTCCAATTCCGTCAGCATAGCCGCGGCGGAGGTCCTGAGGAGGTGCGGAGCCGACTTCGGCTTGGAGATTCGCATAAAGAAAGGCATCAGGCCTTGTAGCGGCATAGGATCGTCCGGGGCATCGGCGGCGGGAGGCGCGTACCTCGCCCACATCCTCTGCGGGGAGAAGCTGAGCCTCACCGAGGTCGTCCTGTGCGCGGCCCATGCTGAGGATGTGACCTCCGGAGGCTTCCATGCGGACAACGTCGCGCCCTGCGTCCTCGGCGGTTTCACCATCATAAGGTCCTACGAGCCCTTCGAGGTCGTCAGCATAGTGCCTCCGAAGGACCTGGGAGTCGTGGTGGCGATGCCGGACGTGCTTGTTCCGACCAAGGAGTCGCGCGCCGTGCTTCCGAAGGAGGTGTCGGTGAAGGACCTGGTGTTCCATGTGGGGAACGCGTCGTGCCTTGTTTATGCGATGACCGTCGGCGACCTCGGCCTCATCGGCCGCTCCGTGAAGGACGCGGTGTTCGAGCCGGCCAGGGCGCACCTGGTGCCCCATCTGAAAGAGGCGGAGTCCGCGGCCATGTCCCATGGGGCGCTGGTGTCGTTCCTCGGAGGGTCCGGGCCTTGCATCATATCGTTCTACGACAAGAGGTCCCACGACGGGGCCCCCATCGCCGAGAGCATAAAGGCGCTTTACGCAGAGAAAGGGATGAAATGCGACACCTGGGTCACCGGATGCGGCTCGGGATGCAGGAGGATTTGATTATGGCAGCTCACAAAGTCGTCTGCTGGGATTGCGGAGCGGAGGTCGACGACCCGTTCGTCAACATCTGCCCCAGATGCGGCGGTCTCCTGACCGTCAAGATGGACCTGGAGAAGGTCAAGGAGATGAGGCCCGAGGACCTCAGGAAGGAGCCCATCGGAGTGTGGAGGTATGCTCCGTTCATGCCGGTCGACCCGGCACACAAGGTCTCCATCCAGGAGGGAGGGACCCCCCTGTACCCGACTAAGGCCCTCGGGGCGGAGATAGGGGTGGAGAACACGTTCGTCAAGTTCGAGGGGCTGAACCCTACGGGCTCGTTCAAGGACAGGGGCATGACGATAGGCGTCTCCCACGCCAGGGAGCTCGGAGCCAAGGTCGTCGGGTGCGCCTCCACCGGGAACACCTCCGCATCCCTTGCCGCCTATGCGGCGAAGGCGGGGATCAGGTGCGCCGTCTTCCTGCCTTCCGGCAAGGTCGCCATGGGGAAGCTGGCCCAGGCCCTGTTCTTCGGCGCCAAGGTCCTGTCCATCGACGGGAACTTCGACGACGCGCTGGCGTTGGCGAGGAAGATGGCCGACGAGAGGAAGCTGTACCTCCTCAACTCCATCAACCCGTACCGCCCCGAAGGACAGAAATCCGTCCTCTTCGAGATAATGGACCAGCTGGACTACGAAGTCCCTGACAGGATCGTCCTTCCCGTGGGCAACGCCGCCAACATCTGGGCGGTGTACAAGGCCCTGACGGAGCTCAAGGAGGTCGGATGGATCGACAAGGTCCCCATGCTCACCGGGATCCAGGCCGAAGGGTCCGCGCCTGTTGCGAAGGCTTTCAAGGCCAAGTCCAAGGATTTCGTCGCGGAGCCGAACCCGGAGACCGTCGCAACCGCGATCAGGATAGGGAACCCGGTCAGCGGCAGGAAGGCGCTCCATGCCATCTATTCCACCGGAGGGTACTCGCTCACGGTCACCGACGAGGAGATCATCAAGGCCCAGCAGCTCCTGGGAAGGAAGGAGGGCGTCTGCGTCGAGCCTGCCTCCGCGGCGTCCGTCGCCGGTCTGAAGAAGCTCCGCGAGATGGGCATCGCCGACAGGGACGAGCGCGTGGTCTGCATCTGCACCGGGAACGGCCTGAAGGATCCGGACACCATCATCAACAACTGCGCCCCTCCGATCAAGTGCGGCAACTCCGTCGCCGACGTCGAGCGCATCCTTTCCCAGTGAAACCCTTTCGCCCGGCAAGGGCCCAAGAGGGGCGGAATGCCCCTTGCTTCTTATTTATCGGTGTGAAGCCGGGACAGGTGTGCAGGCTCGAAAATCGAAAAGGTTGGACTGGCGTGGGCCCGTCTGCTCCTTCTTCCCGTCTTCGGCGGCGACCTCCGCACTTTCCCCGTACTCCGCGGCCATGGCGTCCAGCATCGCATCCTCGTCCTCGTCGTCCATCGCTCCCGGCCCTTGTCCAGACGACGACCCGAAGCGCGACTTCATGCTGTGCGCCAGGGCGTTACCTATTTTGGGGATGGCCGCCAGGACGGACTCTTCGGCCTCCATTATGTCCAGCTCGCCTCTGAAACCGTTGTCGAACAGGATCCTCGCCCTGCTGCGGCCCACGCCGCGGAATCCCACCAGCTCCATGAGCTCTTCCTTCACCCCGTATTTGATGCGAGTGAGCAGCGGCCTTATCCTGACGACGGCGTCCGGGTTGAATATCAGGGCGATCTCGTTCATGGCGTATATGATCCAGTCCATCATGTCTATCCTGGACCTTATGTCCCCGGGCCCTATGCCCATGGAGTCGGTGATGACGTCCTCGGGGACCTCCTCTATCCACCTCTCGGTCAGAAGGGCGGTCTTGAGGTCGCTGAAAAGGAACTCGTAGTCGTATTCGGCTATGTCGTCCGGGTCCACCAGGTATCTATCGTCCAGCCTCTTGGCCGCCGCGGAAAGGGAGTCCTCGTCGCATTTCTTGGGGTACATCCCCATCACGTCCGGCGTCATGGCGGCGGCGGCCAGTATCTCGAAGGCCTCGGTGTCGTCCCTTATCTTGAGGACCGCGTCCCTCAATATGGAGGCCGACGCAGGGTCTATGCACATGTCGGACACCCTCTTCCCGAACGGTAAGGCCTCCAGCCTGTCCCCGTTCCTTGCCACCATGCACTCGTCCTCAAGGAACTCGACGGTCCTTTCGACCACCGACTCGATGCCGAACATCTGCGACGTGGTGCCGTAGAACGTGTCTCTTAGGAAGTCGATGACGGAATCCTCCGACCACGCGTCGCCGGTGGCGATGATCCCGAGCATGTGGCTTCTCAGCACCCTCTCGTTGAACAGCTTGGAGGTCAGCCTCTCGGTGTCGTGCTCGATGTAGTCTTGCATCAGGTGCTCCGCGTCGTCTTCGCTTCTCGCCATGAGCACCGCCTCGCCGTAAGGGTCGAACCTGGGCCTTCCTGCGCGGCCGCACATCTGCTTTATCTCCATGACCGGGAGCGGGACGTTGCCGATGTTCGTCTCGAAGCGGGTGGTGTCGCGCACGATCACCCTCCTGGCGGGAAGGTTGATCCCGGCGGCGAGGGTAGGCGTCGCTATTATGCACTTGATGCGGCCCTGGCGGAAGCCCTCCTCAATGAAGCGCCTCTGGCGGTAGGTAAGCCCGGCGTTGTGGAACGCCACCCCGCACTTCACGCATCCGGCCAGCTTTATCCCGGAGGCGGTGGTCTCTCCGTCCCCTTCGAGTATGTGGGCCTCCGCCGCCGACAGGTTTTTTCCTGCAATGGCCGCCATGGGCTTGGAGAACCTGACGGCCAAGGACTCGGTGGAGCGTCTGCTGTTCACGAAGACCATCGCCTGCCCGCCGGACCTCACCGTCTGCTCCACCAGCCCCCAGACCTCCTCGCCGTTCTTGCACGGGACCTCCGTCTTCGAGCCGTCGGAGAACGTTATCTCCCTTCCCAGGAAGACGCCCTCCCGCAGCGGTATCGGGCGCCAAGAGCTCCTGACGAGGTCGGCATGCAGCCATTTCGCCAGGTCCTCCGCGTTGGAGATGGTGGCGGAGAGGGCGATGACCTGCATCTCCTTGTTCCTGCGCATGAGCTTGGTCAGGGCGACCTCCAGGGTGGGGCCCCTCCCGGGGTCGTGAACCATGTGGATCTCGTCGGCGATCACGAGGCTCACCCCGTTCATCCATTCGCTTCCATGGCGGATCATGGAGTCGGCCTTCTCCGAGGTGGCGATCACGACGTTGGCGTCCCCCAGGCCCCTGTCCTCCGCATCCAGGTCCCCGGAGCTCAGATGCGTTCTCACGCCGAGGGAGGAGAAACGGTCGAAGTCGTCCTTCTTCTCGGACGCCAAGGCCTTCAACGGCACGATGTAGAGGACCTTCCCTCTGCGCTCCGTCAAGGTCTTGAGCGCCGGCACGTATCCGATGAGGGACTTTCCGCTGGCCGTCGGTATCGCGACGACCAGGTTCTTGCCTTCCAGGGCCAGCGGGATGGCCTGGGCCTGGGGAGGATGGAGCTCGACGAAGCCCTCCGACTTCAAGGCCTCGGACACGCGTCCGGAAATGTCGAGCTCGTCTACCTTCATCCGTCCCATGTAACGGCGGAGCGTAGATAATATGTGCGACTAGCTTGACATTATCTTTAAGAATCGTTCGCTATACGGCATTTCATGATTTCGAAGACCGGTGCAGCTTTGATGCTGGCGGTAGCGCTCGCGGCATGCTTATCAGCCTGTCTCGCGGACGCGTCCGACGCGGAATCGTACTACCGGTCTCAGCTGGACGACAACGGTCGGGCAGTCTACGACGCCGTCTCGGCCTGCGCCTCGTCCGACGACCGCATTCTGGAGATGGAGGTGGGCTTCCCCGCCCCCGTGCTCCAGAGCACCGAGGAATCGGCGAAGGGCTATGCCGTCCGCACGGTGAACGCGGCCCTCGCGTCCCTCTATTACGAATCTCCATTGCTGATATGGCTCTGGGACCTTCCCTTGAAGAGCCTGGACGTCTCGGTCTCCACCGAGAAGGCCGTCCTGTCGGGGGACGGGAGGGAGTATTACATCGCCGTCTCCGCGTCCTTCGAGCTGGAGTCGCCCGGGCGGTATTCGGGGACTCCGGTCCAGGAGGTCATAAGGCAGGCGGAGGAAGCATGCTCCGGCCTCGTCTACAAAGGCAACGACGCCGAGAAGGCGAAGTCGATTTACAAGCACCTCTCCGGAGTGGCGGCCAAGAAGGACGCGGAAGGGGAGATCAGCGACATACACGACGCGGTCTGCGGGAAGTCGTCCTCGTCAGCCGGGATCGCCGCCGCGTTCACCCATATCGCGAAGATCAACGGCCTCGACGCATGCACAGTGAAGGGAACGTCCTACGCAGGGTCCTCCGAAGGCGAGGAGTATTACTGGGACGCCGTCCGCAGCGGTGGCTCCTGGTACGCCGTCGACGTCAAAGGGGGATGCCTGATGGCGGGAAGCGGGACCAAGGACGGCGACGAGACCTTCGGGTCCACGCATTCGGCCTCGTTGGACATGAAGTCCCCCAACGGCTTGCGCGCCCCGGACCTTGCCAGGGAAGGGTACGCGTATCCGGACGAGACGCCGTTCTTCCAGAAATACGGGGCCTACGTCCTGGTGGGCGTCATGTCGGCGATTATAATAGCGATGTTGTATATAGGGGCCCGTGACGGTCTGGCATGAAAATACAAATGATTTTTATAAAAGAACAAACTCTCTAATGGGGTCACAGTGATATGAGCAAAAAAGACGAGAAAAGGTCCGAGATGCCCGTGGAGGAGTGGGCTGACAAGCAGGCCTTCGAGTCCACCGACGACATCGAGATACCCGACTCCATGGCGGCCCGCGTCATCGGCCAGGACGAGGCGGTGGCCGTCATGCGCAAGGCGGCCTCGCAGAAGAGGCACGTGATGCTGATAGGGGAGCCTGGAACCGGCAAGTCGATGCTTGCGAATTCGATGGTCGAGGAGCTCTCACCCGAGGACCTTCAGGACATAGTCTCCTACCACAACCCTGAGGACTTCAACGAGCCCAGGATAAGGACCTTCCCGGCCGGGAAGGGCAAGGCCGTCGTGTCCGAGCAGAAGGCGGCCGCCGCCGCCAGGCGCAACCAGTCCAACACTCTCTGGGTATACGCCTGCATGGGACTGGTGATCCTGGGCCTGGTCGGGGCCTTCATGTTCAGCAACTTCACGATAGCGCTCATCGCCATGCTCGGCGCGTTCATCATAGTGATGCTGTTCAAGACCCCGATGCAGCAGAGGACCGAGACCGCCATAGTGCCCAAGCTTCTCGTCGGCCACGACCCGGGGGAGCCCCCGCCGTTCA
>JAEEGG010027428.1_pt1 | contig 10796 bp, 9 predicted proteins | sample 9134161 | NCBI WGS metagenome assembly JAEEGG01 (sample SAMN16246543, study PRJNA631951) | gut metagenome | biome: gut microbiome; feature: rumen; material: CR-attached | host: Bos | place: Iran: Karaj | collected 2018-10
CAAATTTCAAGGACATTCTACCACGTTTTGTCTCACCGCGCATTCCAAACATATAAAAACATACGGTTTTTCAGTGGCATGTTGAAATTAGTTTTACATACAGAATTTACTTTTTCAATTCAGGCTTCTGTTCGCTTCTCTCATTCTTTATTTCGTAGCAGTTTGTCCAGACCTCCTGTTTCAATTATTCTTAAAAACTGTGCATCAGTCAGCTCAAAAAATCCCCAATACTGATCCCGCGTCAATCCAATGCTCTCAATTAGTTCATGGCGAACAATCCTCTTTTTTAATGCCCCGTTATATGTCATTTTTATTGCTTTACAACATCCCTTTTTGAACCAATAGCGCAAATCCTCTCTGTCAAATACACTATATTTGCTGGCATAATCATAAAACTCTTCAAAAGAGCTAAACTCACTTTGTTTTTTAACACTTTCCACTACGCAAACAGATGTCGCAACCGCAGAATACTCTGCGCTCCGTCCAGGCTCCGCCGTTCTATATAATACCACTATGTCTCCGTATTTTAGGCTCTCAACGTCATCCATGGTACATACATATATCTTTTGAATGGAATTCGTATAAGAGACATCCTTTATAATGCTTTTATTCTCCGTCGTCAAAATCGAATCAGGGAACATGACGGAGTGATACTTGGGATAAATGCTTAATAAGTATTTTTTTACTTCTCGGATGTTGATTAACGGAAAATCTTTTTTGATATCCCCCGTAATTTTTTCCATTTGTTTTAAATATACATTTTCTTCTTTTTCGCCCTTCCCTTTTGTACCATATAGTTCGAATCCAAACTGCTGAACAAGCTTAATCAAGGATTCATGTTTTTTAAAAATGGTAACATAGCATACATCCACATTTTCATTGGCCGCATAATCCATTATAATTTTTATAAATTGCTCACCCATTTTTGTTCCATGTGCCTCAATCTTAAAAGTACCAACTTTCAGAATTTTATTGGCATATATCTTTGGAGTAACATCATCAACAACATCCTCTTCAATCTTCAAATATAAAAATCCTATAATTCTGTTATCATCATATTGTACAAAAGCGTCTTGACTACCTTTTTTCGCAAACCAATCCTCAAAACCTGCATAATCATTTTTCAAGGAATTAAAAAATGGATCCGTGATGTCTATCTCCGAAAAGTTTTTGTGAATTATGTTATTCATCAGTATCGCCTCCAATTTCTTTTAATGTTTCCACAAACTGGTCATCCGTGCATTCATGTGAAATTATCACATTACGAATTCGATATTTACCCTGTAAGTCACACGCATATTTTCTTTCTTCGTCCTGCACTCTTGTTATGTCATTTATGCTTATTGAGCTTGAATCTCTTTTTTGTAATCTTTCAAAAATACGTTGTGGATTATCTTGTAACAAAAGGATTCCGGTTATACCCGTTTCACAAAAAAAGTATTCAGGAATGCGTTCAACTTCACCCCTAGAATTAAAGATGCATAGATGACCGTCGACAACAAAGTCATTAACGCTCTGACTCTTTTTTTCGTTCAATGCCTTGATCAACACATCTTGATTATTACTTACTCTGGTAACTTTTTTATATCCCGCATCCGTTGAAGGTTGATATTGTTCTATTAATTGGCTGGCTGAGTATATGTCATAATTTTGTAGCTTACCTTTTACTTTATCTAAAAAGAATCCCTTCCCAACACCATGCATTCCCGAAAGCAAAAATACTTTCATAACATTATTCTCCTTGTTTATCACTAAGATGACTATATATATTCCCGTCAACCGGCCATCGCTTCATATGATCATTTTTCTAAATCCATCAGCATGGCATCCAACATTTGTTCTAAATAATCTGCCGGATCCAAATCTCGATTCTTAATGTCAATCATCTTGTTTACATCCTCATCCGACAAGCATAGAATGATTTTCCCCATTTCCCTAAGGCTTCCCCGCGCTGCCTTCATTGCATTTTTATCCATCCCCTTTCTTGAAAGAATGATTGCAACCTTACGCAACGCCTTTTCATACAGATACTTTTCGGTAGTATAGATTTCCTTTTGCGTTATTTCTTTTTCATAATTTTTATATTCAAAAACTATATACTTCGTATCAAAGAATCGTAAAATGTTTTCATAAAACTCACCAGAACTGCCATGTTTTATTTTACCGCACAGATCAAATCGAAACAAACCGTCATTTGAAACTTTTTGCGGATCATAAAACTCTATGGCGTCGCCAAACAAAAACTTTATGATTTCCGTACATAAAATTTCGTATTCTCTAGCTTCTTCCGTCCCAGCCCTGACATTTCTCAGCCGTTCCTGAAAATCTATCTTTTCACACATAACCTTGGGTTCATTTGTACCAAAGAATGCATGATTTGGGACCCTCGGAATAATGTTGAATGAGTTAAAGCTTAATAAAGACTTGAAATCGGTTATAAGTGACGGATAATCCTCCAACATCCATAATATATTTTCAACATCCCAGACTGATATGTTATAGTCTCTTTTTATGTGATTCTTTATCTCTCCTCCAACTATGTTTGCAACAATTATCACGATCTCTGAATCCTTAAGAGAATCTAAAGCGGAAAGCTTTTCACATAACTTGATAATCCATCTCTCCGCCAATTGATTGGATGAATAGAATTTGAATTCAAACCCAAATTTTCCCTGTGTTGTTTCGCATTGATAATCAACATAAGAATCCGTATTTTTCAAATCAATTGCATTGGCGTAGCCTTTTTCCCTAAAATAGGAAAACATGATCTCTTCAAACTTTAAGCCTTTACGTACTTCCCATTTGTATTCATAGGTATCTGTACCCGTCAAACATAACGATGATGCCACCCGCTGAATTAATTTTACATTTGAACTTGAATATAATTTCGAATATAAGCTTGTCTTATTTGTTGTTTCCAGCCAATATTCTTCAGGGATTCCTTTTAACCTGGCTATTTCACGGTGCGTTATTTTCCTATATCCGTTCCCGGTAATAATGAGCGGAATATGCATTATGTTCCACTTTACTTTTTTATCTTCTTCATAATGATCCCTGTTCCAACAAAGCAAACAAGATAAATAATTTGAGGATAGATTTATTGCATTCTTCTTTTTTATCCGATAATAATAAGGATCAACTTCTTCAGCATTATCACAAAACTTTTCAATGGGATATTCGACACCATCAGAATTCAGAATCATATCCATCGACAACATCTCTGAATTCTTTGCGCCAACAAGTAAAGTTGGTTTTTCGCGAACCGGAAAACCCGTAATGTAATTTACATCCATTTTTTTTATGTAAACAACATATCCCATTTTTACCATTTCATCGCAAAACATCTGAATACTCTTATTATCAATGACATGAAGGCATTGAAAGGTAAAACATTTCGGACTCGCAATTGACATAATGCGATGTATATTAGTTAAAACGTGCGCATTATTGTCACCATTTGATGGGTACCTGGAATTTTCAAAATAAATTCTTCCGGCAAGACAATCCAAATCTTTCATGTCCGCTTCAATCTGTTCATATGTCGTTTCTTCGTTTAATGGTTTAACTGTATCTCCCCAATTCTTCATGCATATTTTTCGATTTTCAGTATCCTTAAAATCAATGTAAAGAGCCCTCACATCATATCCTGCTTTTGAAAAACCAAGAGCCATGCTTCCCAAAATGTCATTTAATATTATTACATTCTTCATGCACTCATACGCTCCTATAGTAGTATACAAGCTTTATACATCCAAATTTACATAAATTAGCCAAGTCAATTACTTTATAATACTATTTTATCACAAAAAATGATGGCTTGCATTATATGTTTTTTAAGGCAAAAAAAAATGAATTATGCAGGAGTTTTTCGTGATCCCAGTATACATATGGGTATGAATAATGAAGAATAATTGCTGATTATCAGTTTTTTTATGAGGACTCATTGTAATGTAACATTGTTAAAGCTCGGCGAAAATCGCCAAATTGGTGACCAAAAGAAATAACCAATTCCGGTCCAAAAGAAATAACCCCCAAAAGCCACAGGAATATCCATAAACCTCTTAATAACCATTAATTTCGGGCTCTAACAACATTTAACATGTAGCATTTTGCACCCCTGTTAAAGTCCGGTGAAATCAACATTATTATTTCAAGCACATCCAGAAAATACTCCTGTACCTTTTAAGCACTTGATCAAAATTATTTCTACTTTTCTCTCTAAACGATCATTCCGTAATCATAGCGAAAACTGTCTCGTTAACAAATTCGTTACTTCATCTGATTTAACACACTCATAAAACAAATCCTCGGGTCCTAAAACATATCCCAGATTGCCCACACCATTATTTTCTTGCGATAGTAACTGCAATTTTTCATCTTCATCCAATATATTCTTTATTGTAGGTGAAAAAAAATAGTTTTCAGTATATTTAAATATCCAATAATTAATGTATTCCAGTTTCTTATCGTAGGATAAACAATTAAATTGATGATGGAATCTTCTATAATTCTTATCTCGTCGATGATAAAACAGAATTACCACTGTACTATCTTCTAGTGGAAGAATTGAAACATGAAGGCTCTGAATGCGTACATCCTTGGATGTGTCATAAATGTCATTAATCAAATTCCCCTCTAAGTCCTCATCCAAAACAAAAGTAGTTTGCGTTGCTATAGGGACCACATAAGTTAATTTTTCATAAAAAATAACTTTAAACTGTTCTTTTGTGTCTGTAGTTATTCCCTTATATAACTCCATCTCATCCGTAAAATCCCTTATATCAAGTTCCTGGACCATCTTCATGTAATCCATTCCCCCGATATTTCCCTTTTCTGCAGCACGCTGCCATAAAAGAGTTTCCATATTTCTTTTGCTAAGCATCAGTAGTACATCTTTTAAAGCGATCTGTGCCAAAACTTTATCCGTAGGTGCAACCTCTGTCCAAGTATCTGGATTTTCATAATCCTGAAACACTTTATTATCACACTCATTACAAATAAAGTGAAAAGTTCCGGAGTTATTTATTCCTTTTTCCACGTCAATAACATCCGCTCCAATAAGCCCATTCGCTTGTAAAACCTTACCATTGACAGCAATGTTTTTTAAACACATCCTTGGAACAGAATGAGAATTACAAAAACTTGTCTTATTCTGCCCGCACAAAATACACTTCTCTGGTTTTGAATCCTGTTGAATGCTTTTCAAAAAAACACCAACCTTTTTCTTGGCTTCTATTGGATCCATTCCCTCCGGAAACTTTCCAACCTTCATACATGATCCCCCTTTGATACTACTTGTAGTATTTTTCTTTTATAGCCTCAAATTCATCTGATGTCACAATATACAAATCTCCCTTTGAACGAGTTAATGCTACATATAGTTTATTTAAAGTAGCTTTTTTTAGCGTCGAAGCCGAGAATGTTTCTTCTATCAGTTTTCTTGTTGATCCATTTAGAATTACACATGCAGCTTCATATGTATCACCCTTTGAATATGACCAGTTTACTGCCCTAAACGAATAGCGAGATGCATTATCATATACAAGCTTTACGATATTTTTATCATCTAATATCTCTTGTATATTTAAAGGTCTTATTACAGTTCCAGCGTTTATCCCTGCTGATCGTATCTGAATTCCAAGTTTATTTCTAACAAAAGAACATATCTCTTTTGAACAACGTCTTGAATGAATCAAAGATGTCTCATCGACTTCAAATCTCTCTCTACGAAGTTCCCCAATAAAATCATCGTAACAAATTTCTGTTTTTGCCTTCTTAAATGGCTTGCCAGAATTATTCTGACCTGAAACAGAATGCTGATAATAATCACCTACCAAAACAATATTTTTCAGGAATTTTGATAATTTCACTATAAGCTCATAATCATACTCTCTAAAGTCTTGAAACTCATCTATCAATATATTATCAAAAAAGAAATTAAGCTTCTTTGCTGCTGTTTGAATGAGAGATTCTCGTCCCTGTTTTACATACATCGCTAATTCAGATAAAGTTTCACAATAATACTGTTTCCTTTCATCCATATAGTGCTGAAGGAATTCTTTCTTTTTATATTTTCTATTTGGCACATCTCGACCATTAATTTTCAACCGCTGCTGTGGCGGTTTTTTTAGGGTTATGCTCGTCTCAGCAAACTTATAGTCTTCACCAAAAAAATCAAATATTGAAACTTCATATGGACGAATGAGCATATGATAAACAAATGCATCAAACGTCATAACTCTAGTCATCTCTGGAATTTTTCCATATGCTCTTAATAACTCGTTTTGTATATTCTTAATGTTTGCATGTGTAAATGCTACAATTAAATTTCTTTTGTCTGGCTGTATCTCATGACAAATGTGATATGTCTTCCCTGCCCCCGCAACCGCAAGTATTATTCGTTTAGCCATTCAATTGCATCCTCCACATATTCGGGAATATTAAAATCTTCACCAGAAATAATCATCTTATATGCAGTATCCACCTTATTAGCAAGCATCTTTCCCAAAACCTGCCCGTAATCTTTCCCATGAAAAAGATATTGCGCCCCGTCTTGAACCTGAACCATAGCATCGAGTTTTTCTTTGTTACAATTATATACACAAGCCTCCCATGTCCAATCATCCATTGTAGTTCCCATAAAAACATGCTGTTTTTCACTTTGCAGATTAAATGAACTTGCCTCGTCTATTTTATTCTGTTCATGATCATTATCCGTTATTACAGCAATCTTTTTACAAGTTTCTTCTGCTATTTCCAAATATCGCTTATAAGAAATACCATTACACGATATAATTGAAATCCCATCATTTTCAATTGTCCTACCAGTTTTCTGTTCGTAAAACTTCGGTAATAACAAATATTCTGTAGCCCCTTCCACCAAAATTACTTTTTTTGATAATAGAAGCTGAAGGAATTCATTATCATCTGCTTTTTCAAAAAAAGCTGCCGTTTGAGGATCAACACTCTTTAATGATAAACAGTGATCCTCTGCAATCCAAATTACATTACCGAGATTTAGCCTACTTGCAATCATGTTGCTATGAGTCGTTAATATAATCTGCGCATCATTTTCGTGATCAATTATTTGTTTTAGCATCTGCTTCAAATTAGTAAAACACAAATGATTTTCTGGTTCTTCAATCAAGATAGTATCAAGTCCCTCCTCTCGTTCAAGTGCAATTTGCGTTTTTATCAAACTTTCCATGCCACTTCCTTTGTTTTCCAACGGAATAGAATCCTCGTATACTGATAAAACGCTTTCTAAAACAACCTTTTTATTATCTATCCCGAAGCGTCTTCTTGTATCAATATCAGGAAGCTCCACAGCTTCAAATGATGTATTTAGTTTTTCTCTAAAAGTGTGTTTGGCTTTCAGTTTAGTTGCATTGTTATAGAGGTTCGAAAATAATGCCCTATTAAAATAATTAAATGCGGACGACTTCGATGTTTCGGAGGTGTCTATAAACAAGTTTTTTATAGGTCTCTTGGCTACTTTATATGGCAAATTTGCATATGTCTGCCATGTCAACAAATAATATTCAAACGGTATTTTCCCATCATTAATGGAATCTGCCAGCTCTTCAGAAAAGTCCTCATCAAATTTACACTCAAACTTTATGCCATATTTTTCATCAGTTGAACTACCATTTACATGACATGGACCATAAAAGTCGATAAATTGGGGAATATTATCGAGTTCCAGATCTAGCTCAATTATTATCCTCGGCAAATTTGCAATACATGGACTGTCTTGGAAACATTTAATGTTTTCTAGATTAAAAAGATCTTGCAATACAGATTTATCTGCATTCCAATACTGTTGATTTAAAACAACCATTATTGCCTCGAGTATTGTACTTTTTCCAGCCTCATTTTCTCCCACCAAAATACTCAATCGTTCATTGAACTCTATTTCAAAATGATTAAATCGCTTAAATCCATCAATATATAGTTTCTTGACGCATCCCATCTTGAGTCTCCTCCTTTTTACGCATCTAAAGGATATATTTACACAATCAGATCACTCAATCTACCATAGCAGGTCATGCATATCTTCCATAAATAAGGTATACTTATATGTTTGCCGTCAGTAACATACATCTTTATATTATTATCGGCAGATTAAAAAGTTATGTTAAGCATAACTTTTTAATCATTTAATCATATTCTTCAAGACCTCGAAAAAATCTGGACATATTTATGATTTACATTAAAACTAACGGATAATAGCGGATTATCAATTGAAAAGGACAGATTTTGATGCAAGCAAATTTGAATAAAGCAAATTAAAAATGCAAAAGACAAGGATTTAGCTGAAGCACTTGATATTTATATACATACAGTAGATGAAAATGCGGATACACCAACAACGCAGATTCGAGATTATATAGAAAAACAATATATTGACAAAAGAAAAATGTTTTTCTATATTTTATATTCTAATGAAAAGATAGTTGGTTTCTCGGAATATGCGTATCTTCCTGATACAGAAACGCTGTTTATTGATTATTTGTGTACGAGACCAAAATCTTCTTTAAATCCGTATTATTTACTTCACCACACCAAATATAACTTACTTATCATCTTCTTTTTCTTCTGAAACATCAATTGTTTCTTCCCATTGGTATCTTCCTGGAATATGTCCAAAATCACTGGTACGTTGTGTTTTTTCGGAATTATCTATATCCCAGCCCCCTTTTGTGTCATAACCAAATTGTCTCCCATTTTCTCCAATATCATATTTACTTTTCTCTTCCATAGCTTCCCTCCGAAATATAAATTTTTATCAAATTTGCTGTTAGATTCTTTTAGCATCTTAATGTCATCCCTACATTCTTTATCTGGCAACTTTAGTTACATTTGAGGCTTCTAAAAGTCCTTTCGTTTCATCATCCTTAAACATTTTAAAACATATATATTTAATTAACAAAGCCACTTCTTCTTTATTTTTGAAACAGATCCGATCGTAGGCATCAGTTTGCAGTTTCAACATATCTGCAACCTTTTTTCGTTGTTTACGATTCTCTAATTTTTTTACACGCTCTTGATTTAGTGTTATAAATGTCCTTGCCGAAGGATATGATTTAGCATATTTTTCAAAATCAGCTTCATTTGAAAATGCGTCTATCTTGAGAAGATTCTGAATTGCATCATTTTTAATTTTTTGCATGGTTTTTTCCATATTAAACAAGACTTCTGCTTTTAAATTAAATGAATACAGCCAGTCATCTATAATGAGCATGTCAACATCCATATATAATCTGCATATATTATCTGAAATAATATCCAACTCATTTTCTTCTGTAAAATTAAAAACTATACTCTTCTGTTTATGCATATCAATAATGGGATTTGCCATTTTTATAGCTGTTACAGAAGATTTGTCTTCTTGAATAGGTACCCCAATCAAAATATAGCCATTATATTTTCCTTGAATCTTTTCATCACTCGCATTAGCTATATCATTAAATAGGTATTCCCAGTCTTTTTTAATCAGATTATTGCATAGAGAGATTTTATCGCAAACAACTTTCGAATTTTCTCCCGTGTATAACTGCACTTGTTCAATCTTTTCAATTTTATATTTCTCTTCAGTTTGCATAAGAGCACGAGCATATTTCTGTAATGAATCCGACCTTCTAAATCTGATTTTATGTACAATATACGGATTTGGACTCCTACGATCTATTGTAAAAAAATATAATGTCCAATTGTATAAACCGATACTTGCATCATTCAGCTTTGTCTTTAGTAAATCCTTACTCATATGCTTTGTCCTCCCTTGATAGGACTATTTTTTACCATCCTGATCCAAATCTATATATATGTAATTGTCGAAATCCCAATATCTCATGCCACCATCGGTTCTAGTGATTAAATCTCTTCGACTAAGCACCAAGCTATTTTTATACACTTTGGAACCATTTGCCACCCTACACTCCACATCACATTCATACATGCGAAATTTCTTTATTTCCAGATAAATATTTGTATATATATTGTTATTTCTAATGCATAAAAACGCTAAAACACAAAAATACAAAACAAATAGAGCCACCCCTTTTGCATCGGAAAAATCAAAAGCTATTAGGGGAAGAATATATGCCAACAGGAATTCTGCCGATAATTTATTGGCACGAGTAATTCGTAGTAGTCTTCCGACAGGAGAATTCCCCTCCTTTTCCTTGGCTCTTATAAACAATTTAATATCAACAATGCTGATAACGACCACAATGCTAATGACCATAATTGAGCTGATCATCAGCCCATTTGCCTTTAAAAATCTGAAAAGTACATATTTAAAATCCATGTCCAAATTTAATAAATGCTTCCATCTTGAGACAACATAAATCACGATATCCCACATATCAGAGATAATAATTGACACCCATAATGGTATAAAGGATGTGATAAGCATATTCCACTTAAATCTTTTATCCATATGATCCTCCATGGGATTTTCATTAGGACTATTCCTATGACAGTCCAAATATACAGCTTGTTAGTCACAATTAAAAAACGAATAAAACAATTCTGTTCATCGTTGCCTTGTTTTATAATATATATCGGCTAATATCCATTTTTATTATATCCCACATAATCATTATATAATTAATTGCTTAGAATCCTGCACATAACGAATCAACCATTCAGCATTATCCAAGCCATGTTCTTCTGTCCGTCGTAAGAAAGCATTCCCTTAAGAAACATGTATACTGTCACCATTTCCTTCAAATTCATATGGTAGAGACTATCACGTCTCTGAGCTTGCATTCGCATTCCGTCAAAAGCAC
>JAEEGG010027434.1_pt1 | contig 10794 bp, 11 predicted proteins | sample 9134161 | NCBI WGS metagenome assembly JAEEGG01 (sample SAMN16246543, study PRJNA631951) | gut metagenome | biome: gut microbiome; feature: rumen; material: CR-attached | host: Bos | place: Iran: Karaj | collected 2018-10
TTGTTGTACAAAAGTCCTTTTTATCATTTATCAGATAGTAAGTGTCCGTAAATCCGAACAGCGTTATTTGATTACGTATTTCAAACTTTTAAGAACTGTCAGGTCCGATGATGCACCGTACAGGATCTCGTACTGTCCGGGCATTGTGGTCATAAGGTTGTGATTGGTATCGAACCACTCGAATGACTCGGGGGTGAGTTCAAACTCCACCTTTACGGTCTTGCCCTTGGGTATTGATACGCGCCTGAATGCACGCAGTGCGTGACTGGGACCCTCGGTATCACCGGGACGGCTCACGTAGAGCTGTACCACCTCCTGACCGTCAATCTTTGACTTATTCTTGACTTTTACGGTTACATAGACCTTGTCGCCGTCCTTGCGGAGCTTGGCCTTGCCGTACTTGAATGTGCTGTAGCTCAGACCGTAACCGAAGGGGTAGAGGGGCTTCTCTGTCATGTAGCGGTATGTGCGGCCCTTCATGGAGTAGTCCTCAAAATCGGGCAGCTGGTCCGTTGACTTGTAGAATGTTACCGGCAGACGGCCTGCGGGGTTATATGTGCCGTACAGGACCGATGCGATTGCGTTGCCGCCCTCCTCGCCGGGATACCAGGCCTGAAGGATAGCATCACATGAAGGCTCAACATCGGTCAGTCCCATTGCGGAACCGCTGAAGTTAACGAACACAACCTTCTTGCCGGCAGCCTTGAGAGCCTTGACAAGCTCTGTCTGTGCTGTGGGCAGCTCTATCTTGGTACGGTCACCGCCACGGAATCCCTCAATGCTTACAGGCATCTCCTCGCCCTCAAGTGATGGAGATATACCACCGGCAAAGATAATCACGTCGGCATCGGCACAAGCGGCCACGGTCTTATCGACGCTTACCTCCTCCTCATAACCCAGGTCAAATGAGAGTGCGGCCAGACCGCTGCGGCAGCTGTAGTTGATGGTAATCTCGTAGTCCTGACCAGCCTTGGCGTTCAGGGTATAGACCTTGCGGGGCTCGTTGCCGTTACGGCCTGTGGCTACGCGGCGTCCGTCAACGCTGATTGATGCCTGGCCCTGGTTCTGCATGTAGAATGCCACCTGACCGTCCTTATCGGCATGGAAGGTCGATGTATATACGGCTGCAAAGTTCTCCAGATTTACGTTGGGGGCGAATACTGTGGCACCGCCGGTTGAGAAACGCAGCGGGGTGGCATTGTGGCGCAGTACATCGGGCTCACCCTCGGCGCGGGCATTGTTCCAGTATTTGGCGTCAAAACCCTGCTGGCCGCTGGCCTTGCACTGGCTGAACAGGCTTATCAGAGCCAATGAGTTTGATGCGTAGTCACATCCGCGCATATACTCCACCTGTGCGCCTGTGGCCTGGATGCCGGCCAGCATGGTTACGGTGCGTGACGGGGTTCCGTTGTAGTTACCCCACTGCATTACAGAGTCATTGGCGTTGGGGCCCATAACCACCACTTTCTTGCCGGTGCTGAGCGGCAGGATGCCGTTGTTCTTGAGCAGGACCATGCTCTCCTGGGCCATCTTGAGCGCCAGGGCGCGGTGCTCCTTGCTGTCAACCACGCTGTACGGTATCTTGCTCCATTCAACCTGGCTGGGGTCATCCATCTCACCCAGTTCAAAACGGGCGGTCATCAGACGGGTTATTGAAACGTCTATATCGGACTCCTTGATCAGACCGTCCCTGACTGCCTGGGCAAGATTTCCATAAGAACTTCCGCATTCCAGATCTGTACCGGTAAGCACAGCCTTTGATGTAGCGTGTTTGGCATCGGGCTCGGTATTGTGATGGCCCTGGGTAAAGAAGTCGTTGATGGCCCAGCAGTCCGATACCACTATGCCCTTGTAGCCCCATTCGTTGCGCAGAATCTGCTGCAGCAGGCGGCTGCTTCCGCAGCACGGCTCATCCTCGTAGCGGTTGTAGGCACACATCACCTCTTTGACATCGGCCTCCTGTACCAGTGCCTTGAAGGCTGGCAGGTAGGTTTCACGCAGGTCACGTGCGGCTATGTTCTCGGCATTGAACTCGTGACGGTTCCACTCCGGACCGCTGTGCACGGCAAAATGCTTGGCGCAGGCGTGCAGCTTGTCATATTTTGCATCGGCCGGGCCCTGCAGACCGTTTACTACCGATACACCCATCCTGGATGTCAGATACGGATCCTCACCGTAGGTCTCCTGGCCGCGACCCCAGCGGGGATCACGGAATATGTTTACGTTAGGTGTCCAGAAAGTAAGACCCTGATATCGGCGCAGTCCGCCGTTCTCTCCAAACTCCGTTGATTTGGCGCGGGCCTCATCGCTCACTGCCGTAAATACGTCCAGCAGCAGGGCGTCATCGAATGATGCGGCCATACCGATGGCCTGCGGGAATACAGTAGCCAGACCGGCGCGACCAACTCCGTGAAGGGCCTCGTTCCACCAGTCGTAGGCTTTGATTCCAAACTCGGGGATAGCGGGTGAGCCATTCTGCATAAGGGCTATTTTCTGCTCCAGAGTAAGACGGCTTACAAGGTCTGCGGCACGTTGGTCTGCCGGCAGGCTGGTATTCTTGTAAGGTTGGGCATAACAGATAATGACTCCCGTAACAGTGCAAATAAGCGTAGTAATAAATCTCTTCATGACATTTGTTTTGGTTATGAGTACAAAAGTAAGAAATTGATTATTCAATTTGCAGGGTTTTGTTTACATTTGTTGCATAAGAACATACCTATATAATACTGAAATGAAAAAATTACTTGCTTTAATGCTTTTGGGTGCTGCAGTTGCAGTATCGGCTCAGACCAAGAAAGTGTCTATCCTGGGTGATTCATATTCAACATTCCAGGGAGTGAACCCCGAGGGTTACAATCCTTTTTATCCCAATGACAGAAATGATGTTACAGAGGTGTCACAGACTTGGTGGGACCTTTATATAAAGGCCAAGGGCTATCAGCTTGAAAAGAACGATTCATGGGGTGGCTCAACCATATGCGGTACAGGATACGGCCGTATGGATGCTTCACGCAACAATTTCATATCCCGTGTTGACAGACTGGGTGATCCCGATATCATCTTTATCTTTGGCGGCACCAACGATGCATGGGCCAATGCTCCTCTGGGAGAGTATCAGTGGTCAGACTGGACCAAGGATGACTGCAAGAACTTCCGTCCTGCCATGGCTTGCCTGATTGATATGCTTAAGAAGCAGTATCCCAAGGCTCAGCTCTATTCAATCCTGAACTCTGAACTCCGCGATACATTCAATGAGTCAATGCGTGAGGTTTGCAAGCACTGCGGTGTTCAGCTTATTGAACTCCATGATATCGACAAGCAGAACGGACATCCGTCAATTGCCGGTATGAAGAGTATCTGCGAGCAGTTGCTTGAGCAGATCAAGTAAGAGAGATGACAACCGCCAGGAAATGGGTGCTTGATTGTATGCTGTCCTGCATGATGGCGTTGTCTATGCTGCTGTCATGTTCGCAGAACCCGGAATACAGTCTTGCACCCGGCGTAGTTGTCCCTGAAGACGTCCTGGATACATTGGATATAGAATCCTGTTTTGTCAGCCAGGAGATCCCCGATACCATTTTTGACCTTATGTATGGCCGTTCCTATAAGGATGACTGCATCTTGTCACGCTCTGATTTGCGATACCTTCTGATATTGCACCGGAACCTTGAAGGGCAGGCCGTTGTGGGTGAGATGGTAGTGAACAAGGAGATAGCGGCCGATGTCCTGGATATTATGGAAGAACTCTTCCTCAAGTCATATCCCATAGAAAAAGTTAGGCTGATTGATTATTATGATGCCGATGATGAAAAATCCATGGCGGCCAACAATACCACCTGTTTCAATTGGCGTCCCAAATCAGGCTCATCGCAGTTATCCAAGCACGCATTGGGGCTTGCGATAGACATAAATCCTCTCTATAATCCTTACTATAAGTTCTTTGAGGGAACTGAAACTGTCCGCCCGATAGAGGGAACACCGTATATAGACCGGCTGTCCGGTTATCCTTATCAGATAGAGGAGGGCGATGATTGCTACAATGCGTTTATAAGTCATGGCTTCACTTGGGGCGGTTCCTGGCGTTCTGTTACCGATTACCAGCACTTTGAAAAATAGTACCAAAGGGGACTGTCCCCTTTGGTATCATTTTTGTACCTTTGCAGCGAGTTACGGTGAAGTGTGCCGTAGCAAGTGTGCTTGGAACCACTATAAAAACAAGTGAAATGACTCAAAAAACAAATTCTGCAGGACAGCAGGGACTGTCCGTTACGTTCGTAGTATTGGCAGTAACCTTCTGTGTCTGCCTTATCACATCAAATCTTTTTGTGCCAAGACTCTGGCGGGTAGGTAACACCTGGATGCAGCTATCCGGTGCTGTAGTCATTTTTCCCATCTCTTACATCATCAATGACCTGCTGACCGAGGTTTACGGTTACCGCAAGGCAATGAAGGTTATCTGGATGGGATTTGTCATGAGTGCGTTCGTGGCTCTGGCTGCAGGTCTGGTAAGTATCCTTCCTGCTCCCATCGATCCTGAGAATCAGGCTGTTGCCGATAGTTTCAATCATCTGTTCGGACTCATTCCGCGCACCACTGCCGCATCGCTGCTGGCATTCATTCTGGGATCACACATGAATGCATGGGTGCTCTCCAGCATGAAGATTGCAACAAAGGGCAAGGGATTCGGCTGGCGAGCTGTTGTATCAAGCATTGTCGGTGAACTTTCCGATTCTGTGATTTTTTACCCGCTCGCGTTCATCGGCTCAATGCCTTTCAAGACTATCCTGTCAATAATTGTAACACAGGTTACCGTCAAGACTCTTTATGAGGTGATTATCCTGCCTGTGACTGCAATGATTTCACGCAAACTCAAGGAGAAAGAGGGTATAGACACCTTTGACTACGACATCAAGTACAATCCGTTCAAGATTAAAACCTTAGAATAATCATGTCCCAAGACAGAAAGCAGGAGGGCCTGACCGCCCTCGGTAACAAGACCACATATTCAAACACTTACAATCCGGATGTTCTGGAGGCGTTTGAGAACCTTAATAAGGAGAATGACTACTGGGTGCGTTTTAACTGCCCGGAGTTTACAAGTCTCTGCCCTATAACCGGCCAGCCCGATTTTGCCGAGATCCGTATCAGTTATATCCCTGACGTGAAGATGGTTGAGAGTAAATCACTCAAACTCTATCTGCACAGTTACCGCAATCACGGCGGATTCCACGAGGACTGCGTGAACCGCATCATGAAGGACCTTATCAAACTGATGGATCCCAAGTACATAGAGGTGACCGGTTTCTTTGTTCCGCGTGGCGGCATATCGATATATCCGTACGCCAATTACGGCCGTCCCGGCACCAAGTACGAGGCTCTTGCCGAGAAGAGAATGGAGACCCATGAGTAAGACCGATTTTGTACTGAATTGGTTAGAGGAGCACGGGATAGAGTATCAGGTGCACTACCACCCGCCGTTGCCTACCATTGAGGAGGCTCTGGCGTATTGGAAGAACATTGACTCAACACACTGCAAGAACCTGTTTTTCCGAAACCACAAGGGCAACCGCCACTATATGGCCAGTTTTGAGTGCCACAAGAATCTGGATATTCACGGTCTGGAGCATATAGTACGTCAGGGTAAGCTGAGTTTTGCCAGTCCCGAGCGTATGGACCGATGCCTGGGCGTGGCGCCGGGATCGGTTTGCGCATACGGCCTGATAAACGACATGAATCTGGCGGAGCATCCAGCAATCATATCGGCCGATGGCTCACGCGACTTTGGCTGGGTAAAGGAGGGCGTGAACCCCAAGGAACTATTTGACAACGGCCACCGCGTAAAGTACTTCCTGGATGCTGACCTCAAAACCGCAGAACGTGTATCGTTCCACCCCTGTGAAAATACAGCCAGCGTTGTGGTAAGCAACGCCGGCTTTATGCGCTTCCTTGAGATATGGGGAGGCGAGGTAGAGTGGATTACCGTAGAGTAATTTTTATTATTTTTGCGGTATTATGAATGAGGTTGAACTGATGTCGGCGGACCTTACGCACACGCTGAGTCTCCCATTTGCCAACGGGGGTATCAAAGCGGGATTTCCCAGCCCTGCGCAGGACTATTTGGAGGAGGCTCTTGACCTTAATCAGGAGCTGATATCCAACCCTATGGCCACATTTTACGGGCGCGTAAAAGGGGATTCCATGATAGATGCAGGCGTTGAGGACGGTGATATTCTGGTTATAGACCGCTCCATCGAGGCGCAGAGCGGCGATATGGTGGTGGGCTATCTGGACGGTGAGTTCACGCTCAAGTACGTGGACCTGTCGCTCAAGGATACCGGCGTGATCTGGCTGGTACCGGCCAACAAGAGCTATCCCCGCATCAAGATTACCCCGGAGACCGATTTCCGCATCTGGGGTGTGGTAAGTTACACCATCAAAAAGAGGGTAAACCACCTCTAATCTTTATAAAAAGGAGTTCCCATGTACGCCCTTATTGACTGCGACAACTGTTTTGTAAGCTGCGAGCGCGTGTTCCGGCCTGACCTTGAGGGTAAGCCGGTAGTGGTGCTCAGCAACAATGACGGTTGCGTGGTGGCCCGCAGCAACGAGGCCAAGCAGTTGGGCATAAAGGAGGGTACTCCGTTCTTTAAACTGGCCGATGAGTTCCCGGGCGTAAAGATTGAGGCGCTGTCGAGCAACTACACCCTGTACGGCGATATGTCGGCCCGTATAATGGCAATAGTACGTATGTACGCCCCGCGTGTGGAGGTCTATTCCATCGATGAGTGTTTCTGTGACCTTACCGGAATGGAGCAGACCTTTGACCTAAAGCAGTGGGGCGAGGACCTGGCCGCCCGCATAAAGAAGTGGGTGGGCATGCCCGTAAGCATAGGGATTGGACCTACCAAGACCCTGGCCAAGGTGGCCAGCCGATACGCCAAGACTTATGCCGGTTACAACAAATGCTGTGTTATTGATACCGAAAGCAAACGCCGCAAGGCGCTCTCCGGTTTCCCGATAGGCAAGGTGTGGGGTATAGGACGTGCATATGTATCCAAACTGGAGTCATACGGCTGCCGCACCGCCCTTGATGTGGCCGACAAGCCGCAGGGATGGATACGCATGCTGTTTCCGCTGCCGTTTGAGAACACCTGGCGCGAACTTAACGGAGTAAGCTGCATAGATACCGCCGAGGTCCGTGACAAGAAGAGCATCTGCACAAGCCGCAGTTTTCCGGGTATGATAACCGACCGTGAGGCACTGCGCACCCACATATCAAACTACGCCAGCCGCTGTGCCGAGAAACTGCGCCGTCAGCACAGCGTGTGCAACATAATGACGGTATTCATTGCCACCAACTGGTTCCGCAAGGACCTGGAGTGGTATCAGGGCATGATAAACGTTACCCTGCATACCGCATCAAGTTCCACCACGGAGCTGGTGGCGGCTGCATCGGGCGCGCTGGACCGTCTGTATCGGGAGGGACTCAACTACAAGCGTGCAGGTGTGATTGTATCGGGCATAACCCCTGATAACGCAGTGCAACTGGATATGTTTGAATCGGATGTTGAGCGCCGCAAGCGTCTGGACAGCATATCACGCACGGCCGATGGCATAAACCGCCGTATGGGAACCGAGACCGTGGTCCTGGCCGCCCAGCAGTATCCCGCTGACCCCAAGACAGGAAAGGCACCCCATTTCAAGGATGCCATTCTGCATAATCTGCGTACGCCCTGCTATACCACCAATCTCCACGACATCATTACCGTAGAATAGAGCGGATCTCGTCCTCGGGGACGGACAGAGTCGTAATGCCCGTAGAGTAGGGTGCTATGTCGTATTGGTTATAAATGAAGTCTATGGTATCCTTACGGATCTCAAAGTTATCTGACACAAACATGGGCTCATTGCTGAAATAGCCGTGCTCGTCAAGCTCGTCCCGGCTGCTGCACTCAGCATACTCCAACAGTTTCTTCTCCAGAACCGGAATCAGAACCTCTTCATACCCGGGCTTGAAGTAGTTGTCAAGCGTTACAACGCTGCCGTCCTCCAAACGGTAGTTGCGGCAGGTAATGAAAGTGCCGCCGTGTGCACCGCCGGTATACTGATACATATTTATAAAGTGGCCGATGATATCGCGGCCATTGCCGTAATGCACTTCGGTGTTTATTACGTATTCATAGTCTATATCACGTGGTTCGAAACCCTCTTCCTGGGCATACCTGATCTGCTCCCTGTTCTCCTCTTTGAAAATGTTCAGCACTGAATCAATGAAATGAATCATCGCGCCGCGGACATCGGTGGTGCGCTTGTCAAAAAGGAAGTAGGATATATCCACGTTGAAGGCATCGGCAAACACGGTGTCAGTACCGTGAGCCTTGAGTACGTTCAAGTCAAATGAACATGACGGATGCTCCTGTCCCTGCTTGTAGGGAATGCTTTCCTTGAATGTCACATACTGAAATGCATACTTATCCCCCTTTTCCTGGCATGCTACGGCTGTCAGAAGAAGAAATAAGATTAGTAATGATTTGAATAGTTTCATAATTACTGTTGTTTATAAAATAAATAAAGAGGCCAAATTGACCTCTTCCTTTTGCTTCTGGGGTGCCCGGTGGGACTCGAACCCACGACATTCAGAACCACAATCTGACGCTCTAACCAACTGAACTACGGGCACCATATAAACCGGCTTTCCGGTTAAAGCGGTGCAAAGGTAGTAATTAATCAGAATAACGCAAAAGGTTGAGGTGATTTATTTCGCTTTGTTTTCTTTTTGTTCTTTCAGTTCAGCCAAGTTCCTGGGTTGATCCTTACTTATGACGCATTTATCGTGAAAATAGAAGTTTCTCTTGGGTTTGCCCAAGATCTTGATGTCTTTACTGAGATTCCAAAGTGACATATTGAAAAGGATTAATTGGTTGTTATTTCCAAATATATGAAAATTTTTGGAAATTCCGTTTTTATATGCCGGTATTTTTTATTTGCTGAAATGGAAGGTGCTGCCGGAGTGCTCCTTTCCGTTCAGTTTCCAGGAGCGTTTTACGGTGAGTTTGCGTTCGTTGTGATCTGAGCAGTGATAGTGGATCACATCGGTAGAGCCGTTGGGCCAGTTCAGTGTGATGTCCTCGTCCATATCGGCAGCTCCGTCTATCTGGCCGAAACAAAGGCGGCATTCCTTGGGATTGGCAGTTGAGTCAACTACTTCGGCCAACAGACCGTACATGACAGGCATGTATGCTCTGGTACGGATGCTGTCATAATAAGCCTCCTTATCCATGACTGAGTAGGTTTCACCTTTAAAGGTTAATGTCATGCCGGGCATATCGGGCTGGATAATTGACTGTCCTGCCTGATCTGTGGCGTAAATGTAGATACTTACCGGAGACCAATCAACAATGGGATTGTCGATGTTTTTCTCACAACCGCAGAGAGTTAAAGCAAATGCGGCAATTGCAAATAAGGATTTTTTCTTAGACATATTGATTATTATTAAAAGTGGTTGTATTCGTTTTTAAAGCAGACGCTCACCGCAGTGTTTGCAGTAGTTTGCGTTAAGGTCTGTCTTCTCGTTGCAGCGGGGGCATCGGCCGTCCTTGCCTTTTTTCTTGGTGGTATCTATCATGGTGGCCGATACTATACCGGTGGGTACGGCTATGATGGTGTAACCCAGGATCATTATTATTCCCGACAGGAACTTGCCCAACGCGGTTAGAGGCGTTATGTCACCGTAGCCTACGGTGGTAAGCGTCACAATGGCCCAGTAGATGCTGGTGGGGATGCTGGTGAACATCGTTCCCGGAGTTCCGCTCTCAACTATGTACATTATTGTACCCAGGATGCATACCAGCACTACCACGAACATGAAATAGACCAGGATCTTGTTAAGACTCTTGCGTATGCTCTCAAGCAGAAGGTAGCCTTCATTGAGGAACGCAAAGAGCTTGAGTACCCTGAATATGCGGAACAGACGGAACGTACGCATCAGGGCAAGGTATCTCAAAGGTGGGAAGAAGATACTCAACAGTTGAGGCACGGTGGCCATGAAGTCTATGATACCAAAGAAACTGAGTACATACTCGCGCTTGACCGGTGAGCAATAGACTCTGAGTACGTACTCGATGGCAAAGAGTATACTCAATACATATTCAAGGACAATTATAGCGGCTTTTAGGATACCTGCACCGTTCAACTCCAGATGGATTAGCGCCTGGAATGAAAAGTCGTCAACTTTTACAACACTTTCCAATGATGCCATTACAATGCATAGTGCAATGGCAATCATTATGGTTATGTCAACGGGCTTTGATAATGGATCTGTACCTTCAAACAGTATCCTGTGAAGCCTTTCCTTGTCCTTGATTATGGATATGAGTCTTTTCATTTATTTGTACGGATCTTTTGTTCCGGGTTTCCAGGTGCAGCCGTTAGCCAGGATGGGGTAGACTACAGACGGAAAACAGAGACTCTGATAAATTGTATACTCGTTATTCTGGTAATTGTCAAGAATGTCAATGTATGCACGCTCGCGCGGGGTGGTGTTACGGCTGATTACCGGGTAACTGGGATAGTTGCGCACATAGTTGCCGGCGCCGAATACCAGGATGCCGGGACGCGGACCCCAACCCTGCTCGATTGTGTAGGCACTCTCGCGGTCATGCGGCCAGTGAACCTGGTTGAATCCCAGGGTGGTCATGTAGCACTTGCCGAGCGGGTTCAGACCCAGCGCGTAGTCCATCATCTGGCTTACGGCGTCAATGTAATCCTGATTGCCGGTGAGTTTCCACATAAGAA
>JAEEGG010027435.1_pt1 | contig 10793 bp, 7 predicted proteins | sample 9134161 | NCBI WGS metagenome assembly JAEEGG01 (sample SAMN16246543, study PRJNA631951) | gut metagenome | biome: gut microbiome; feature: rumen; material: CR-attached | host: Bos | place: Iran: Karaj | collected 2018-10
AGGGCTCAGATCGAATACTATACCGCAAAAATCGCGGAAAACCCTGACTGGACAATGGTTCGCATGTATGCGGATGAAGGCACCACGGGCACATCCATGAAAAGGCGTAAGCACTTTCTCGAAATGATCTCCGACTGCGAGGCAGGAAAAATAGATCTTGTGATTACCAAATCCACCACACGTTTCGCCCGCAACACGCTGGAGGGCATTCAGATCGTTCGCAAGCTAAAACGTCTGGGCATCGGCGTGTTCTTCGAAAAAGAGAACGCAAACACCCTCTAGTTGGCTGAATTCACGAGGATGCCGGTTTGTGACGGATGGGCTTTCTGAAAAGAAAAAAGAACTACAGTATCGAGAATACGCACGAAGGTTAGAACTGGAGTATCCACAATCTTCGAAACTGTTGTTATTAATTGCAGACGACTATGCTTTGGAATCTAAGCGAGATCAACTGGAGGCAGAAGTCTTCCCGCGGTAGTTGTAACTCAAAGCGACCTGAATCTTTGTGCCAAATATGTTGTTAATAGTTAAGCGCATGGTTATGTTTCTCTTCTTCTAATGAAGTTATGGCATTATTCTTCACACATGGATACTTTTCGTTGTAAACGACAAAAGCCTGTGGATACTTGATGTATACCGCAGGTTTTTGAGTAGTGTCAAGATAATTGCGCAAATTTAGTTTGCAGCTCTGTGAAAGGGTAAGTCATAAGGCAGGCCGTCGCTTTGAAAATACAAGCGCTCAACGGCCAGGGTTGTTATACCCTTTTTCGCTCATTAAGATTCTCATTTTTATGCTTGACTTTTCTTAGCAGGTCTTACGAAAAAAGACCGCAACCCCCATTCAGGCAATTACAGTCTTCTCGGTCCTATGTAGTTTTGGTATTTCACGGTCCGCTGCGGAGGCGTGGGTCACACTTCGCCCCTCTGCTTTGTTCATTCCGCCCTCTTATCCTCTTATCGATCCGCACTAAAATGCTCCGCCCTGTAATACAAGCTGAGTATAGCGCAAGTATGGGGCTCTGTAAACTTGATAATTTTTCACGGGGGGAAGGCTGCTCCGGGCTGAAGAGCGAAATTATAGCAGCAATTACTTGCGCTGTATATAGTCTTCGGATCGAAGGATTCTCCAATATGCCGAGGTATGAGGAGCCTGTAAAGAACCTCTGCTGTCTTAATGGCATATCCTCAACCCTTAAGATCTTCGGACTGTTGCTATCAAAAAGCTATCAAAGCTACTATCACCAGTCCGATTTATTGGGGCAATCTACGGTGGTTTAGACGATTAACCGAGATGTTTCACCGGTTTGATATTGGCTTTCTGACGTGGTTGCTGTAGCATGAGATCTGAGATTTTCAATGATTTCTTTATAGAAGTCTTAGAATAAGAATGTACCAAACCACCCCGAATTGAAGATTTGGGCTTGCTAGAGACTCGAAATACTAGAATGTAAGAATTAAATAAAAAGGTTGTCTATTGTTTTTGCTGCTTGGGTATTGCGTTCTTCAGGAGTACCAGAAACTCTTATATACCTAACATGATATTCTTCCAATAGCTGAGCCATCTGGCTTTCAACAAGTGCGCGGTATTCGTTGCCTTCTGGTCGAACACCATCTCTCTGCATTGAAAACTCGATTGGGACAATAATATAGAGGCTGTATTGTTGAAGTTCAAGGAGCCAGATACGCTTCATCATCTCAATGAAACTCTGTGGAACAACAGAATCTACAGTTTTTGAGTTGACGATTGCGTAAGATAACGGGTCGAGTAGTGTTCGGTCGCTAATAAACAAATCACAGTTCGAGGATTCTTGTTCAGCGGATAATTGAGCGATTATGTACTGAACATAGGATTCAGCGGTTGCTTCCTTTCCTAGCGGATAACCTTTCCTTATGAGCGATCGGGCAATCTGCGTGTTCAATGTAACCTTGAGGTTTTTGTAATGATTTGCGAGGGAGCATGCAAGAGTGGTTTTTCCAACGCCATGCGAACCGGCAATAGCAACTCTAATCATAATACACCAACACCGTCAAAGAACAGCTTTTTCATTAACTGGGCACCGACATCTTGAGTATTATATGCTTCACAAACGACAACGGGATAAAGGCGAAGTTGGGCGATAGCCTCGATAAAACTCTCTGCTCTGGGGTAGTATTGGTTTACCGTCCGTGCATCATCAAATACCGATAACTGCTCGAAGGAATCAAAGGAGTCGGAGAAAGCTTTGTGCTTTTTTTCGCCATGGCTATCATAGTCCACCGGATACATATGAACATGAATACTATCTAAATACGAATCGCCCAGCCGGCTTTTTATTTGTAAAAAGACGTTTGTTATATCGCTGACGTTCCAAAGAGAGCCATGTTCAAATGCATGGATGTGCGCAAGATCAATACATGGTTTTGCATAATCAACTCTTTCGCAGATTTTTATGATTTCGTCCAAAGAGCCAATTTGAGAGTTTTTCCCAGCCGTTTCCGGGTAAACACAAACTCCATTTGGTACATCATGTCTTAAACTGTTTAGCTCATGGACGATTCGGTTAACAGCCAAACGTCGATCATCCGCCGTCTTTCCGGGGAAATAACCAGGGTGAAAAATGATTCTGTCAGTTTGAAGCTGAGTAGCCAAATCGAAGCATTGCAAAATGCGATCTCTGGAACGTGCTACGACATCAGAATTACCACTGGCCAAAGAAATAAAATATGGACCGTGAATAGAAATCCCTATGCCATGCTGATCAGCTAGCTCTCGATACAAATGAGCCTGCTCGGCCTTCATCTTTACGCCGCGCGTACACTGCAATTCGATCCAGTCGAGATCTAACTCATCTAACCATTGGAATATGTTTTCTCGCTTTTTCTTTATTTCGCTTACAAAGAAATTAGGCGGAAAACCTGCAACTCCAAAGCGCGGAACATCTATTACGCCGTTTGCATCCCTTGATTTTTCATTCCTTCGCATACTATTTTTTCGATTATCCTTTCAGACGCACAATAGCCGGACCACATAGCTTGTATAAAGCCTCTTGACACTCCGGCGGCGTCCCCGATAACAAATACATTTTGTAAATTGGATTCAAAATAAAGATCTGTGTTTATCAGTGGATTTGTGTTATCTATTGCTGGCAACATGACTGGAACCTCATCTGCATTTTGAAAAAGGCAGCCGTTTCTGTATAATTCAGTAACAAATGCAACTAACACTTCAAACAGCTCTTCATACGGACTATCTTTTGCTAGAACAGAATGATATTTCATGAAGTCTCGCAAAGAGATTTCCTTATCAACGTATTGTTGCATTGATCGAAGATAATGTTCTGTGACCGTAATTCCCGAACAGTTCGGTGAGCGAGCTAAAATGCCGAGATTAGTGATACCTGTTATGTCATTTGTAAAGTGACCGTCGTAATGAACAAGACCGCGGGTTGAGGTTTTAATTGAATTTCCCCCACAGCAAACGCAGAAAGTACGTACAAGATAGTCTTTGATCTGACGTTTTATTTTGATATCTGCCCCCACTCTTGCGAAGGCGGGTTGCGCTGTATCGATCGAAATTCTGATACCTAAATCCGGTTGATGATGACGATCAACAGCAAATAGGGTCTTTAAGAAAGGGACAGATGTTCTCCCGGTTGCAACGATTACATAGTTAGAGTGCAGATTCTCCTGCTCCCCGTATTCGTTCTCGTAGGTGATCTCATAATTCTCGTTGCGACGCAAAACCTTATCGACCCTGCAACGAGACCGAATTACGACCCCATCATCTCGTAGGCGCTTTACTCGATCATCAAGAAAAACGCGCATAGAATCTTGAAGTACCAGTTCTGTGTTATAATACTTTTGCGGCATAGCCTTGGATGAGTCTGCAGATGCTGGAGATATTGTCATAAAAGAATTAACACCTGCAGACATGTCCGCACGAAACGAGTAAAACGCTGGCATAAGGTGACGGGTTTTATTCCATATACCACTCGAAGCAGGGGGAAAACAAAGCTTACCGCCGGAGAGCGTTCCGGCACCGCCGATTCCAATGAGCACCTCATCACTTTTTCCATCAGTTCGCTCCCTATATTCTTTTCCTTGCTCAAGGATGACGACATCAGCATAGCACTTCAGATACTCTGCTGCCGTTAACCCACCAAGACCGCTTCCTATAATAGTTACTGTTGTTTTATTCATAACATAATCACCTAAATCCAAATAGCCATGTTTTTCGCATGGTTTTCCTGCGCTCTTTTGAATACCCTGACTATTTAAACCAAATCAAGACTTCTATTTCCCATTTTTTGGGGGGCATTCCTCGGAATAACGCTCTTTAAAGCGCTTTTCTGTACTAAGGTACTCCATCTGTGCTTCTAAGCTCTTCCGCTTAAGTATCCAGGCTTGCTCCTCGCTTGGCCCAAAGGCCTTAAAAAAGAGGAAGATGAGCAATCCAAAAATTACCAATAAGGCGACAACCGTTGTTATCCAAAATGTAGTTCTAACTTGAGATAATTCTTGAGTATGTGCTTTTAATGCTTCTAATGAATCTGCCACGCTGGCACCTCTCAAATCAAATGTGCTGTCTGGTGTAGTTGTGCTTTGAGGTACGTCCTTGCCGACAGAATCATTTGTAATATTGAGAGCATCGGCTCCACCGGCTGTAGGAGTGTTATTGGAAATATCGGAGTTAGTGGGTTCAACATAACCGCTACGCTCACCTTCGCTAATGGTATTATGAGTGAGAGCCTCATTTTCCTCAGATAAAGCGATAAGAGACGCATAATTATCTGAGAAAAAAGCAAGTTCCTCAGAAAAATAACGTAATTCTGAGCGCACCTCTATTACTAAATTTGTTGTAAAGAACGTGATTATTGCCAAAACAAGAGTTAAAATGATTCGTAGTAAACTCTCTTTTTCTTTGATCCGGTTACTTACTCGATCCGTGATCAGGTCAATTGTAGAAGACTTTTCTAGATGCGTATCTACGTGATCGTTGATTTTGCCAGTTACTAAACTATAAATTGGAGCAATTCCACACTCGTCAGGAAGCTTGCCTACTTCTTTCAGCCATCGGATATCTCCAATTCCTGTATATTCTATTCTGCTGCCTTCTTTGACAGAATGCGAAAAATGTTTTTTGTTACCGTATTTTGTTGTTGAGTTATAATTGATCGTATCCGAGATTTTTGTACTACGATTTTCGATGTCTAAGTTCTGACCAACATAAGAGAACTCAATTGTTGCAACTTTGCTACCTTTCTCTAAGACTATTTCTTTTTTCCCAAGATTATAAACAAAGCAGTATAGCTTACCTCTATAGCATGGCTCCACTTGAGTAGCTTGCTGGCTTATTAGCCCCTTATAGATTGCTGACAGCTTTAGGTCAAACCGTCCAGCGATCATTAGTTTTTTATCTTTAGCAACAGAGTATAGATCAACAGTTTCATCTAGTTGAATTATTGCAGAGCAAAACGGGGGAATAACAAGGTGTTCTGGTCCATCTTCTGATAATTGCAGATGAAAAGATTCATCTGTTAAGTTTTTGTTTTCTTCTTCCAAAGAACTTAAATCTCCCAGAAAAACAGGCTTCCATTCTCCATTCGATTGAAAAAGAAAGTGCCTGTCTCCAACGGACAAATCATATGATCCTGAAGGCTTCTGTTCGTCTTCTTTGAAATCCGTATCAGTTATTGCTGTATCGTTAGACTTGAGTATCAGTCCATACTCAATAATCTCGTTCCACGATAAAAGACCTGAACAAGGGTTGTTGACAGTTTTTTTTGCACCATCGCGCGAACCCATTTTAACCACCCCGTCTATTCCTAGTATGTTCTTTATACCATAATAATAAGGCTTTTTCAACGCAATATCGGTGAAAGAATCCATTTCATCCGCTCCCTGCAGGCATGACACAGAAGTATTTTGGCATGATGGTCGGCTTTTCGGAAAAAACCGCCGATGTCCGTATGACACAATACGAAACCGGAGTACGAACGCCCAAAGCTGATCTGACGGTGGAGCTGGCACGCGTGCTGGACGTTTCTCCCAAAGCCCTTGATATCCAGGAGATCGACAGCTAGGTTAAGCTGATGCACACCCTATTTGCTCTGGAGGTTATTTACGGTCTCAAAATCGGAGAGATCAACGGTGAATTGTGTCTTCGCCTGGACAAATCCAAGGGAACAACCTACCTGCTAATGTTCGATATGCTCCATTCCAGGCGAGAGCAGGCTGCTACCGGAGATAAAATCAATAATATCCAGCAATCCCAGCGCGCTTGCGTATTACTTAACTTCTTCTTGCAGACGCTCCAAAAACGCCGCGGCAGGCAAACTGAGCGAGCGGTTTTCGATGGACAGGCAACCGAAAGTGACACGCCCCTCAAATCCCTTGATCTGCGCCCTGGAAGTCTCAGAAGCCTGGCGGTTTTCCCGAAGCCAATAACTGCCGATGTTGCAGTAACCCGTAGAACGCAGCATGTCCAACATCAAATGGTCACTGTTGGTGCGCACGCATTTCCGTAAGGCCCATTTCCCGCTGCGAAATGCCTCATGCTCCATCAAAAGCTCCTCCAGAGAAAAGAAATCATCCTCCATCTGGACGCAGGCAATGCCGTTCAGCTCCTCCGGCGCCACGTACTCCCGCCCGAAAAAAGGACTGGCAGGGCCGCAGTGGAGCACCAGGTCGCTTTGCATCAGCGGCAGGTATTCCAGATGACGCCGTTGCGCCAGATGGGAGAAAGCCGCGCGCTTATGCTCCGGCACAAAGAGAAACCCCAGATCATACTGACGGTGCTCCAGCAGTTCCATCATCTGCTCGATGCTGCACTCCGTATACTGCAGCATCATATTTCCCGAAGCGTTGGCGCAGAAAAACTCCTCTGCAAAATGGGCGAGGCGGCTGCTTGGATTGGCTGCGATGCGCAGTGTTTCCCCGCTGGATTCTGCGGCGGTATCCCGGATCAGCTCGGCATTTTTCACGGCATTTTCCGCGTAAAAGCGGATACGCTCGCCGTCTTCGGTCAGCACGATCCCGCTGCCGGTACGGCGAAACAGCGCCACGCCCAGTTCCCGTTCCAGCGCCCGGATAACCTGGCTGACATGGGGCTGCGTCGTATAAAGCGCTTCCGCTGCCCGCGTCAGGGATCCGCGCTGTGCACACTCCAGAAAGTATTCCAACTGTCGCAGTTCCATACGCATTTCTCCTTCCGGCTCACACCATAGCAGATTCCCGCCTCTTCTGCAAGCCTGATATAACGTATTCTTATGTCTCTGCATAGATTTCACGGGATAGAAGGTTGATACACGCGGAGATATAATAAACCAGCGGGAGGCGGAGAGATGGAAAAAGCTTTTCATGTAAATGAGGGTCCGATTGGAAAAACGCTCTTGACCTTTGCACTGCCGGTTTTGGTCACACAGTTGCTGCAAGAGCTATACAACGCTGCGGACTGCGCTGTGCTTGGACATTTCGGCGAGCCCGGTGCGTTGGCCGCCACAGGGATCGCCGGGCTTCTGCTGAGCGTGTTCTTCAACTTTTTCATAGGCTTCTCCTCCGGCGTCAGCGCGGTGACCGCGAAGCTTTTCGGCTCAAACAGCATCGGAAAGCTGCGGCAGGCGATGACGAGCGTTTTTCGACTGGTACTCGCTTTGGGGCTGGTGCTCTCGGTACTCGGTTTTGCCGCATCCGATGTTCTGCTGGAACTGCTGCGCTGCCCGGAAACGGTGCGCCCGCTGGCGGCAAGCTATCTTCGGATCGTCTGCTGCGGGATCGTCGCACAGCTTTTCTATAACGTCGGCGCGGCGGTGCTGCGCTCGCTGGGCGACAGCCGCGGTCCGCTAGGCTGTTTCTTCTTCTCCTGTGCGCTGAATCTTTCGCTGGATGCGCTGCTGGTGATCGGGCTGCATCAGGGTGTCCGCGGCGCTGCGGCAGCCACTCTTGCCTCCCAATGGCTGCTGGCGCTGCTGTTGCTGCGCCGACTCACAACGCTGGACAAGGGCTGTGCGCTGTGCCTGACGGGAACAGGGCTTTCCCTGAAAGAGCTTTTTGAGATTCTGAAGATCGGACTGCCCGCTGGGATGCAGGCGCTTTTTATGAGCATTTCCTCCCTGCTGATCCAGACTTGCATCGACGCTTTCGGACCGGATGCCATGGCGGGTATGACGCTCTACGCCAAGCTGGAGGGCTGCCTTTACCTCCCTGCCTTCGCCTATGGCATCGCCCTGACCGGTTTCGTCGGGCAAAACTACGGCGCCGGGCGCATGGATAGGATCGTCGAAGCGGTCAAGCGAAGCATTCGTATGTGTTGGGCGATCATCTTCCCGTTGAGCCTGCTGATTACGGCGGCGGCTCCGCTTTTACTTCGGCTTTTTACCACGTCGCCGGGGATCCTTCACAACGCCAGGGAAGCGGTACAATTCAATCTGCCTTTCTATGTGGTTTACGCCATGAATCAGGTTTGGCTCGGCACAATCAAGGGCTTCGGGAAAACCCTTTGGCCCATGCTCTGCACGCTTTTGTGCTACGCTGTGTTCCGTGTACTCTGGTGTACGCTGCTGATTCCCGTGTTTCAGACGATGCGCGTGGTGTATCTGAGCTATGACGTGAGCTTTTTCCTGATGACGTTTATGCTCGTGCCTGTATACCGTCGCCTGACTGCCAGTAAAGTGCGCGGCCAATCTGATCGGCGGCACGGTATAAACTCCGTTTGAGGTTAGCATACGTCTATACCAGTGATGCCTTAATTGTAGAGCCAAGAAAGAATCACACTTGTGATGCTTGACATCAGGCAAAACATGCTCTATAATTTCTACAGAGTTAGCAATTGCTAATCACATGATTCCCCTCTCTTTAGGGAAAGGGGAATAATAAACACCCAAAAGTTAGCAGAGGCTAACCATATTGAAAAGGAGAAGATGTATGAAAAGATCGAGAATCCTTATGCTGTTGTTGGCACTGGCTGTCCTTGTCGGCGTCCTCCCGATGAACGCTGCAGCGGTCGATGAACTTCCGCTGTGCCGCAGTGAAGCCGTCGTCTGTCTGTGGAATGAGGCCGGCAGTCCGGAACCAGCCACGGTGAAGAATCCATTCTCCGATGTGGACGAGGGAGATGCGTATTATCCCGCTGTCCTTTGGGCGGCGGAGACCGGACTGACGGATGGTACCGGAGGCGGGAAGTTCTCGCCAGACGCAGAATTGGATCGGGCGCAGTTGGTCGCGTTTTTGTGGAAACGGGCAGGCAAGCCGGACGCAGCGCGGGAGGAAATCCCTTATTCGGACGTGGCACTGAATGCCTGGTATGCCCCCGCTGTGCGCTGGGCCTTGAGCGCGGGACTGCTGGACGCCGCCGAAGCGGCATTTTCCCCGAAGGCGGCGGTGTATGCTTCCGAGCTGCAGACCATGTTGGACCGCCTTGCCGGAGCAGACGGCTTTTTAGCGCAGCTTTCCGGCAGCTATATCGAGCTTTTCCCGGAAATGTGTCTGGATAGGTATTTCCCCCTCTGGAGCGAAGTGCTGCTGCCCTATTGCAGCAGCGCGGAGGAGTTGAGCGTCTACTATCAGATGTTTACCACCAGGTTCATGAGCGAGCTTTACGGAGACGCCGCCGTTGAAGCCTATGCTGAGGACCCGGAGAACGCCCTGTTCAACTGCTTTTTCCTGAAGGATGTGGCCGTTTTCACCATGGAAGGCAACACGATCAGCGGTGCGGACGCGGAAGGCAGAGAGCTGTTCCGCCACAGCTATCATTATGTGGAGGACCTGCCGGTTACGTACTTCGGGATGGAGATGCCCATTTCCATGCATATTTATGAAAGCAACGATGCCGCAGAGGATGCCTTCCGCTACTTTGCTTTCAGCGACGACACCCCCGCAGAAACCTATCATCTGGAGTTCCGTTACGGCGGCTCCAAGGAAAACCTCACCAACTACACGGAAGGGGAATACGCCTACTGGCTGGCCTCCGCGATCCCTGCGGATTACGACGACCGGTTGATGAGCGACTGTGTCACCCTTTTCGTCACGGAAAACCTGGGGGAGGCAGAGAAAACCGACGCCTTTTCCGCCATCGCGGGCGAAGCGGGAACGACTTATGCAAATCTGTTCTCCGTGATCCTGGACGAAAGGTATGACGCTCTCTGGCACGACGCCTGCGCCGCTGTTGCCGGCGCGCAGCAGGCGGATGGGATCATGGAGATGCTCAAAAGCTCCATCAGCTCCGATCTGTACGGCGCTGAGGCAGTGGAAGCCTATACCGCTTCCGGCGGGTATGCCTTCGATTGCTGGTTCATCAACGGCGCAGAGCAGTTCACATTCCGGCCGGACTACAGCGCCACCGTCACCCTGACGGATGGTTCCCAGCAGACGTATCATTATGAATATATGGGGACCGCCGTGATGGGCGCGGATGAGACGATCCTCTACCAGGGAATGGAGATCCCCATGGCAACGGAAGGAGAGCTGTACCGCAGCGCGGAGGACGCCGGCGAATTCACCTATCTGTTCTTCCTGCCGGACACCATGGCGACGACGTATCATCTGGAATTCCGCTATGGCAGCGACCTGGATGCGGTGTTGAGCTATATGAAGGGGCCTTATGCCTATTGGCTGGCCGCGGGGATCGACGCGGAGGCGGATGAGCAGACCATCAAGCGGGTGATCCGCCTTTTCTGCCTGGAAAACATGGATTATTCTCAGCGCATGGAAGGCACGCTGGAGCAGATCGCCGATTTCATCGGCACCTGGGATGTGGACATGAGCGGCTTCGGCGAGGCCTACGCGGATGTTTCCCTCTATTTCACCATTGACGAAAC
>JAEEGG010027439.1_pt1 | contig 10791 bp, 7 predicted proteins | sample 9134161 | NCBI WGS metagenome assembly JAEEGG01 (sample SAMN16246543, study PRJNA631951) | gut metagenome | biome: gut microbiome; feature: rumen; material: CR-attached | host: Bos | place: Iran: Karaj | collected 2018-10
CGGGATGCGCATGTTCGGGCAGCAGAAGGATGTCTACAAGACAAACCATTCTTTCACGTCTTCATCGCTCTATCTTGGCGACAACTGGTCTGGTTCCATCAACAAGGGTCTGTCCACCACCGATACCGTCTTCGACGAAATCCGCATAACGAAAAAGGCCCTTCGCCCGTGCGAGTTCCTGACGGCGCTGCCGAAGGAGAACACCGATGTGCTTGCGTGGTATTCGTTCGAAAACGACTCGCTCGCGAACGGCGTCTATGACGCGGCAATCGGCGCCGGTGCGCTGAACGGCTCCGCAGCATTCTTCTCCAAGACCCCCGGCGGCGCCCATGAACTCTGGAACTCCTCAAAGGCGAAGATACGCGACAATTTCACTTCGCTCTCGTTCTCTGGCGGAAAGGCCATCTGGCCGCGCAACTCGCTTCTGGAGCGGGACGACGTCACGATCGAGTTCTTCGCCAGGCAGAATGCCTCGTCGCCCAACGCGGGGCTGGTGACGCTGCTGAACTCCGCTTCCGGCACCAATTCGACGGCTCTCGCGGCAAGCGACGCGATATGGTCGATCCGCATCGGCTCGGACGGCAGGACGCCCGAAGTCCTCGTGAACAACGGCTCGGCGCAAACGGTCGCATTCCCGGCTGGCTCCGCCCTTGACGGCGGCTGGCGCCATTACGCTGTGGCGTTCGTCCCCAACGGCGCGGGCACCACCGTAAAGCTCTTCTGCGACGAAACGCTCGTGAAGACCGATACAATCACCGGCACGCTCGCTATCCCGTCCGTCACCGGCGGTGCAATCCCCGTCGTCGGCGGCACGAGCGGCGGAGCCGATGCCGCATTCAACGGCGCCATCGACGAAGTGCGCATCACCGCCGGCGAAGTCGCCGTCGCCGATTTCCTCTACTGTCCGCCACCCGGGGCGACAGTGCTGTACATACGATAGCATCGTGAAGAAGCGTCGGATGTGGACGTACCACGAATGAACCCCATCGTCGCGATTCCAGAATACCTCCAGACAAACAACACGGTCTCCACCCGGAGAACCATGACGGAAGCGCTTCTCGCGGCGGATGTCGTGCCGGTGGTGCTTCCGGAGATGGACGATGCCTCGGCGGATGCGGTTCTCGCGCATTGCGGAGCGGTGATGGTCGGCGGCGGCATTCCGCTACAGGATTACGACCGTCGCTGCGCCTTCGAGGACCGCGTTATCGAGCTTGCCGTGAAGCGCGGGTTGACGATTGTCGGAATCTGCCATGGGAGCCAGGTCATCGACCGCCATTTCGGCGGCACCCTCTCCCCTGTGCCCGAAGAAAGCAAAAGCATCCACAAGGACGACGCCCTCTACGAGCGCACGGGCGAAAGGGCGGAACACTTCGCGATGGTCCTGCCGGGGGATTCCCTGATGGCGCGCGTTTTCGGCGAAGGGCTCGTCCGGATCAACTCGAACCACACAATGCGTTGCGAGACGCTGGCGACCGGATTCCGCGCCACCGCGCTCTCGGAAGTGGACGATGTAATCGAGGCGTTTGAGCACGAGACTCTGCCAATCCGAGGCTTCCAGTTTCACCCGGAAATCTACTGGCAGAAAGACGGACGGTTCCTGGAGCTGATACGAATGGCGATTGAGGGGGGCGCGCGTCGGCGCACGTTGCAATGACAAAGGGACGCGATTCCAGCGACGTGCCGTCCGTTCGGCGGTTGCTGCTATTCTATCTGCCGCTCGTTGTCCTCGCTCTTTCGCAACAGCTGACATATCCGCTTGTCGGAAGCATCGTGTCGCACGGCCCTCTGGGCGAACAGGAGTTCACCGCCTACGCCGTCGGGCAGCAAGTTTTGTTCCTCATCGGCGCGGTGGGGGCCGGACTCATCACGACCGGAATGATGTTCTGCCGGTCAAACGTCGGGCTGCGAAACTTCCTCCGCATGAATCTCGTCATCGCCGGAGTCTCGGCTGCTCTCCAGCTCTGCACATGTCTCCCCGGCATCGACCGTCTTGTCTTTGGCCGCGCTCTTGGACTCGACGGAGAAATGCTGCGCATCGCCCGCGATTCGCTTCTCTGGTGCATCCCTCTACAGACCATCTTTTTCCTCCGCAACCCCTATCTCGCCGCGCTCTTCAACGCCAAGAGAAGCGGTCTCACGAACTACGCCACGCTTCTTCGCGTGGTGATGGCGCTTTCGTTCGCCTCGGTCTTTCCGCTTCTCGGATGGACAGGCTGGGGCTGGGGCGTCTTCGCGACAACGCTTCCGGCACTGCTTGAGACGCTTCTTACGTGGTGGCTCGCGCGGCCGTTTCTTCGGGGGCTGCCGGAATTGCCCCCCGACGGAGAGCCGGTATCCTGCGCGCGGCAGCTTTCCTACACGATTCCGCTTTCGGCAAGCGGGCTTCTGATCCACGCCTCAACCATCGTGATTGCCGCATTTCTCGCCGTGACGCCCGATCCGGCGCTGTTCCGTCCCGTACACTTCCTCGTGATCGGAATTGTGAACCCGCTCTCCATATCGGCGCTGCGGATGCAGACGCTGACCGTGGCGTTCCGTCCCGAACGCCACGAGGTCCTGAGACGAATCGTTGGATTTGGCGCGGCCGTCGGTTTGGCGCTCGGTTGCATCCCGCTCATCGTGTCCGCGCTGTCTGCCGTTTCGCGGTGGTATTTCTGCACCGTCCAGAACCTTCCGGGGACAAGTCTGGGCATGGCGCGGTCGGCAATGGCGTTCGCGGCGCTCTTTCCGTTGATCTACGCCACGCGCGGCTTTGCCGAGGGCTTCGCGGCGGTCCGCTACCGCACGGGTGCCGTGATGGTCGGTCAGATCGTCTACTTTCTCACGCTGATTGCCGTGCTTTCCTTATTCCGCTTCGTCCTCCCGGTTCCGGGATTCCTGTGGGGGCTTGCCGCCATGGCGTCCGCCGCGGTTGCCGCTGCCGCTTCGATATTGGGGCTGGTCTTCTTCCGTATTCGCCATTAAAATGTGTGCGATATTTTCTGATTCGCTATGAAAATGTGTGAAAGATGTAGGAGATTCGCCATGAGAATGTGCAACACCTTGCGTTTTGCGACCATTCACGTGCTTCCCCCGACACTTCGCGCCACCCCCCTCAGGGAGAGGGGCGTTCTTTTCGCTCTTTGCGTTTTTCTTTGCGCCCTTTGCGTTGAAATATCTGCTGCTCCTGTCGCGGACGAGCCGTCCGCGCCCCGGCAGCGCCCTGTCGTCGCCATCCCCGACTACCTCCAGACGAACGGGGTCGTGTCCGCGAGACGGCCCATGACGGAAACCCTTCTCGCGGCTGGTGTCGTGCCGATCGTGCTTCCCGAAATGGACGACGCATCAGTGGATCGAGTCCTGTCGTTGAAAGTCAACTCTTCGCACACATATCGCTGCGAAACCGTCGCCCCCGGCTTCCGCGTCACCGCGGTTTCGGAGGATGACGGCGTGGTGGAGGCCATGGAACACGAGACCCTGCCGATCTACGGCTTCCAGTTCCATCCAGAATACTACTGGGAGGAAAACCCAATGTTCCTGGAATTGATAAAGGCGGCATTGGGGACGAAATGAGATTTGTGAACAATGACCTCTTTCCCCTACCAAGACCCTGTCCTTCCCGTTTCCGCGCGCATCGACGACCTTCTTTCCCGGATGACGTTGGCGGAGAAGGTCGCGCAGCTCTGCACGACGTCAGGATTCCGCATGTACGAGATCGGCCCAGGCGGCGAAATCCGCTTCACGAAGGCTCTTGACGATCTCTACGCGAAGTTTCCCGGGTGCGGACTCTCCAGTTTCTTCCGCGCAGACTGGTTCTCCGGTCGCAATTGGGATACCGGCCTCAAACCGGAAATGATGGTCAGGGCGCACAACGCGCTCCAGCGATACGCCATCGAAAACACGCGGCTCGGCATACCGCTCGCCATAGGCTGCGGACAGATGCTCGGCCAGACGACGCTGCCATGCGGCCTCGGCTGCGCCGCGACGTTCGACATCGGCGCAATCACCGCCGGGACGCGCATGAAACTCGCGGAGTTCCGCACGGCCACGCGCTCGTTCGGCATCGGCCACCCGACGTGCGACCTTGCGCTCGACCCACGCTGGAGCCGCGTCGAGCAGACTTTCGGCGAAGACCCGTTCCTCTCCGCCGAAATCAACTTCGCGCGATGCCGCGCCGCGCGTGAGATGGGCGGAGGCGCGTCGCTTGCGCACTTCGTCGCCCACGGCTGCGGCGAGGGCGGGCGGATGTCGATGCCGGTCCACGTTGGCGACAACGAGCTTTTGAATCTTCACCTCCGACCGTTCGAGTATGCGGTCAAGGGCGGCGCGACTGGCGTCATGACGTGCTATAACCTCGTCGATGGCGTCCCCGGCGTTTTGCGCGGTGATCTCATCAACGGCTTCCTGCGCGGGAAACTCGGCTACCGTGGCACGTTCACGGCTGATGCGGGTGCCATCGGCGCCCTCGTCTGGCAGGGCTTCGCGCGCGACCTCGGCGAGGCGGCGGCGCTCGCCGTGAAGAACGGCAACGACCTCTGCTGCTGGGAGGCGGAGAACTACCTGAACGGCCTGATGCTCGCCCTGGAGCGCGGCCTCGTCAACGAGGCGGAGATCGACCGCTCCGTGCGGCGCGTCCTGGAAAGCAAGTTCCGCAGGGGACTTTTCGAACACCCATACATCGATGAAGAGTGGAGCGCAAAATACGGCAAGCCGGAAGAGGTGATTGGCTGTCGCGTCCACCGCGACACGGCGCTCGACCTCGCGCGCAAGGCGATGACGCTTCTCGAAAACCCGCACGGCGTCCTGCCCCTCGATGCCGCAAAAGTCCACCGTCTCGCCGTGATTGGCCCCAACGCCGACAAGCCGGCCAACCAGCTCGGCGACTATACCGCGCCGCAGCGGCCGGGACAGACCGTCACGCCGCGCATGGGATTCGAGGTGCTGGGGAAGCGGCTTGGCTTCGAGGTCGTCTATGCCAAGGGCTGCGCGGTGCGTTCGCGGGACAAGTCCGGCTTCGCGGAGGCGCTTGCGGTGGCAAAATCATCCGATGCCGTCGTGCTGTGCCTTGGCGGTTGTTCCGTTGCGGACAGGCCGCTGCGGCAGAACGCCGCGGGCACGGCTATCGCGGGCGGAGACGCACAGGACGGCGACTTGCCCGACAAGGACGCCGGAGAGGGTTTCGACCGAGCCACGCTGCGGCTTGGGGGCGTCCAACTCGACCTTCTGCGCGAAATCCGCGCCCTTGGCAAGCCGGTTGTGACGGTATTGATTCTTGGGAGGCCGCTTGTACTCGACGAAGTGGCGGCGCTTTCCGACGCCATCCTTCTCGCGTGGTATCCGGGCTGCGAGGGCGGGACGGCCATTGCGGAAACGGTTTTTGGACTGAACAACCCCGGCGGCAAACTCCCCGTTTCGTTTCCGCGCGGCGAGGGCGCGATTCCGTGTTTCTACCACTACCTCATGCCGCGCGGCAACTATGTCGATGCGCCATGCGCCCCGCTCTGGTGGTTCGGCCACGGTCTCTCCTACACCGCATTCGAAGTATCGGTTCCGTCCATTGACGGTGACACGGTGCGCGCCACCGTGAAAAACACCGGTGCGCGGGCAGGAGACGACGTAATCCAGATGTATCTCCGGGACGTAGTGGCTACCGTGGCGCGTCCGCGCTGGGAACTGAAGGGCTTTTGCCGCATCTCTCTTGCGCCGGGGGAGAAGAAGGTTGTCGCATTCCCGATCACGGAGAAGGAGCTGGGCTACTGGAACCGCGATCGCGAATACGTGGTGGAGGACGGAGAGTTCTGGATCGCCGTTTCCGACCGATTCGAGCCTGAGAAGTGGCTCGACGGAGACGCGCCTACGGAGAGGGTCGCCAGGTATGCGCGGGGCTGACATGGAGCGTGTCATCTTTGACACCGACATCGGCGGCGATCCGGATGACGCTCTTGCGCTCATCTATCTCCTGCGCGAACCTCGCTGTGAACTTCTGGGCGTCACGACCGTAAGCGGCGACCCTTCGCTGAAGGCGGAGATCGCCTCGGCGCTGTGCTGGAGCCTGGGGAGGACGGACGTGCCGATATTCGCGGGCGGGCCGACCGCTCCCCGGCAATCCACTCATTGCGCCTGGCGCGACGAGCTGGCCAAGTGGCCGCATTGCGGGCAGCCTTCCGATGTGTCCGCCATTGACTTCATGCGACGAGTTATCCATGCGCACCCCGGCGAGGTCACGCTGCTCTCGACCGCGCCATTCACGAATGTCGCGGCGCTCTTCGCATCCGCCCCCGAAGCGCCGTCGCTGTTGAAGCGGCTTGTCGTCATGGGGGGACACTTCGGCGGCGAATGCGAATACAACGCCTTCTCCGACATCGCTGCGGCAAAGGCGGTATTCGAGGGCGGAGGATTGCCGCCGCCCCCGGAACTCGTTGCCTTCGGCGCCGACGCCACCACGCCGCTCTCCATGTCGCCCGACGAAGGCCGCCGCTTCATGGCGCAGTCGCCCGATTTCGCCTTCGTGCGCGGATGGCACGCGGAGCGGTGGTATGAGCGCATCGGACGACTCTACTTCCACGACCCCATCGCCGCAGTCTCGCTTTTCCACCCTGAAATCGCCGATTATGGGATGTCAGCCGTCTGCGTCGATGAAAACGACAAGGCCAGAACCTCCCGCGTTGCCGCGTCCGGCCAGTTACCTTGGCTCTGGCACATCGCCGGAGCAGTGGATTACGGGATGTTTCTGGAACGCTACTGCGCAGTGCTCGGCACGCGCCAGACGGCTTGCGAAAGTCAGACTTACACAAAAGCCCCATGAGCTCATTTGTCAACATTCCAAACACAAGTATTCGCGCTCTCTGCGTTTTCCTCTGCGCTCTTTGCGGTGAAGCGGCTGCAGGCATCGAGTGCGCCGAGCCAAGCCGCGTGTTCGTTGGCGAAGAGGTGCCGAGGTTCACACGCAACGGTTCTCAGGGAGAGTTCGCTCCGCCCTTCCAATGGTCGGTCCTCGACTGGCGAGGCAATGTCCTGTGCCATGGCATTTCCGCCCCGGACGGCGGCATCGAAATTCCCGGACTTCCTCCCGGCTACTGGACGCTTCGGGTCGATGGCGCGAACGCCATCACCTTCACCGTCGTTCCAGACCCGGCGTCGCGCCCGCCGGTCGCCGACAGCCCGTTCGCCGCAGACTCGGCCTTTTCGTGGATGGACATCCCATACGCCTTCGCCCCTTCCTTCAAGGCCGACTATTCGTCTCACCTGGCGCGTCTCATCCGTGCGGCGGGCATATCGCAAACACGAGAGCGGTGCGCCTGGGACGGTGTCCAGAAGGAAATCGACGGCCCGGTAAAATGGGGCAAATACCTGCGAAATGCACAACTGCTTGCCGAAAACGGCATCAAGGTATCCTGGATGAACGCCAACTCCCCGAAGTGGGCCGGCGGCAAGGGCGGCGGCTGGGGAACTCAGTCGCTCGCGACGAACCTTGTCGCCGTTCGAGACTTCTGCGAGGAGGCGGGGCGCGCCTTTGCGCCATGCGCTTCGAACTTCGAGTATCTCAACGAGCCAGACCTCATGTTTCCGGCATGGGACGCCGCCGCGCAGTTCAAGGCGGCGTCCGTCGGCTTCCGCGCCGGCGCGCCCGGAATCCCGGTCGCCAATTTCGCGATGTGCCTCGGCGTCGATTTCACCTACGACAACCTCGTGTTTGACAACGGCATGGCCGACTATATCGACATCTTCAACATCCACAACTACGGCAAGATTGCCGAGTACGACGCATTCGACGCGCGTATCCGCCATTTTCTTGAAAAGCGCGGCATCGGCGGCATGCCGGTAATCGTCACGGAATCAGGCTGCGAGGAGGAGGGGGAGGCGGCCCTCTCCACCGACACGCCGCGATGCAAGGCGCAGACACCGGAACAGGAGATGTTCGTGGCGGACTTCCTGGCCAAGGCTCAAATCAAGCGGCAGTTCGGCGGCATCTGGCGCAACCATTTCTTCCTCTTTGCCTCGTTCCACGAACGCGGTGGACGCAAAGACTGGGGGCTTGTGCGCCGGGACGGCTCGGCGCGTCCCGGCGTGGCCGCGTTCGCTGCGCTCACCGCGGCGCTGGACGGTGCGCGGATGATTGGCCGTGCCGACGTTGGAACCGGCATCGAAGCCTATCTCTACGTGAAAGACGACGGCACGAAGACGCTGGCCTTCTGGCGCTCCGGCGCGGACGAAGCCGCGCTACGCCTCGGTGAAAACCCAGGGGCGTTGTCGCTCGTCGATTGGTGCGGGACGCCGCGCCCGCTCGTCCGGGGGCAACCGATCTCGGTGGAAGGCCGCGTTTCGTACCTCTCGGGCGATTTCGACGTCACCGTCGCGAAACCCGCCGCGCCGGAGGGGACGCTCCGCGTCCGGTATGCCGAGGACTTTTCAGACCTCGATCTCTCGACCATCGTCCGCGTCGATTTCGCGGAGGACGAGTTCGACGAGGTCGATGGTTTCACCGCCGTCGAAACGAAACGCGGCGGCGAGGGGCGGGTGAGCATCGACATCTGGAATCTTGATCCCTGGCCCAAGCGCGGTCGGCTCGTTTCGGAGAACGGCGAACTCGGCGGCTGGCCTGAGGGCGAAATCGTGCTACCCCCACGTGGCGTTTTCTCGCATGAGGCGATGTTGCGCCCGCGCTGCGGCCGCGACGGCGAGGCGCGCTGGAGGCTCCAAGGCGTCTTTGACGGGCGGTGCACGACCCCGTTCGTGGCGCCGGTGCGAGACTTCGCGTCGGCGCTCGCCGGAATGCACCGTCATGCCGTCGATGCAGCCGATCCCGCAATCTGGCGCAAGAACACATCGGCCTCCAAGGTGACGTTCACGCCGGAAGACGGCTGCGTCATGCGAATCGACCTCTCGTGGGTCGGCGCGGCCCCGACTCCTGACGGCCGCTGGGCCTACAACGGCATCCGCGTCCCCGAGTCGGCGCGCCGGGGTTTGCGGTATGTTTGCTTCGAGATTCGCAGTGAGCAGGACAAGGTGGAGAACAATTACAGGACCGCCAACGTGTTCGCGCGCCTGCGCGGCGGTCGGGACGTGCGGATCCCCTGTGCCGCCCCGGCGAAGGAATGGACGCGAATCCACGTGGCGATACCTTGTGGCGACCCCGGCGAAACCGTCGAATGGATCGGCGTTGGCGGAAATCCCGCCGGAAAACAGGTGGTGATGCGAGTGCGCAACGTCGAGTTCTACTGCACGAAGAGTCAGGAATGATCCAAGATCCCCATCGGGCCTGCTCCTCCGCCTTGGAGCGGACGAAGGTCTCATCCGCCCCCCCTCGCAGAGTCGTGGGTGAAAAAAAGGCGCGCGGGGCTGAAGCCTCGCGCGCCTTTTCCGTTATCGGATCGGAAGACCAGACTTACAGGACGGCGTCCTTGACGGCCTTGGCGATCGTGAACTTCGCGACCTTCTTGGCCTTGATCTGGATGGTCTCGCCGGTGGCGGGGTTGCGGCCGGTGCGGGCGGGGCGCTTCTTGACGGCGAGCTTGCCGAGACCGGGGACGACGAATCCCTTCGGATCCTTCTTGGCGCCGGCGACGGCGAGGGCGACGAGCTCCTCGAGAATGGCCTTGGCCTGCGCCTTGGTGGCGCCGGACTTCTCCGCGAGGGCGGCGATGATCTGAGTCTTGGTCTTGGGGAGGGGGGCTTGAGCTTTGGGCATTGGAGTTACTCCTGATGGGTTTGGTTAAGGCGCACTACGCGCTGTCTGCGCGTACTATCCTCATTTTTCCGGGGTTTGGCAAGAGGGAAAATGAAAAAATCTCAAAAAAAGTGCGAAAAAGTGGGTTTTGGGGGTCAAAAAGCCGCTGAAAGGCCCTTTTCAACGAGGATTTTCATCCAGAGGCCGCCCTGGACGGATCGCGCCTGGAAGCCCACCTGGTGCGCGGTGTCGGTCCAGTACCAGTCGGTCATGGGGGTGCGGTCGGGCGTCGTGGAGTAGTAACGCACGAGGTCGGCGACCATGCGGCGGAAGGCGGGCTTGTCCTGCTCCAGCGAGGCGGCCCAGACGGTCCAGTCGCTCTTGGTGTAGGTCTTGCGCGAGTCGAGCGGCACGCCGTAGGGGCGCTCCTCGGCGGCGTAGCGGCGGAGCTCTCCGTCGAACGTGCCGGCCGGGAAGATGCCGAGGCCGAACACGCGGTCCCAAACGGCGTTGTACTTCAGCGAGAACGTGCCGGGGCGGTCGAACGCGAGGCGGAACGAGCCGTCGGGGTTCTTCGCGCGGCGCATCCAGCTTTTCGCGAGCGCCTTGGCCTCGCGGAGGCGGGCGGCGTAGGCCTTCTTGTCGCCGAGCATGCCGAGGAGGATGCCGAAGGAGGCGATGCCGAGGATGGCCTTGAGGGAGAGGTTGCAGTTGTGCGCGAGGTGGCCGGCGAAGTCGTCGGTGCAGAGCTGCTCGCCGGGGTCCTCGCCGTTGTCCTCGAGGTACTTCACCCAGCCGCGGAGCACGTCGAGGTGAGAGGCGGCGAACGAGGCGTCGCCGGAGGCGAGCGCGGCGGCGGCCTCCATGACGAGCATGTTGCCGCACTCCTCGACGGGCATCTGCTTGCGCAGGAGAAGCTCGCCGGTCTCGCGGTTGAGGCCGTAGGTCTGGCCGTTGACGAGCGGGTAGGTGCCGCAGTCGTGCGGGGCGAAGTCGTAGGGCCACTTGTCGGAGGCGGCGAAGCGGTAGATGGGCCGCATCATCGCCTTGACGAGCTCGGGGTTGTAGAGCAGGAAGAGCGGGATCGACGGGTACGAGACGTCGACGGTGGCGGCGGAGCCGTTGGAGAAGTTCTCCTTGCTGAT
>JAEEGG010027445.1_pt1 | contig 10789 bp, 13 predicted proteins | sample 9134161 | NCBI WGS metagenome assembly JAEEGG01 (sample SAMN16246543, study PRJNA631951) | gut metagenome | biome: gut microbiome; feature: rumen; material: CR-attached | host: Bos | place: Iran: Karaj | collected 2018-10
ACCGCGAGGATGTGAAGAAGATCATCAACAACCTCAAGCACATCGCCGATCTGAAAGAGATCTCGGAAATCATGTAATAAATAAGGTTCGCATCCCTGCGAACCTTATCTTCTTTTATGACGTAAGGATAAACTTACATTTTCTTCGGTTGTCCTTCGGACGCACAGCGAAATGAATCCAATAAATCACTAAAACACTAAAATCATATCGCTTTTGCCAGTTTTCGGTATTTACCTTTATCCAACATCTCTACCGCGCACTGTCTCTCCTTTGAAATAAAGTTATTGTGGCTCTACGGAGCCCTTTTTAATGCCCTTTACGACAAGCTCTACCCCCTCTTCCCCTACTCTGTCACCAATTCTTTCCCCTGTCGCAACAACTTCGACAAGAATCAAGCAAATTTCTTGGAATCAGCCCAAAATCCCCGTACCTTTGCAGCAGTAAAAGTTCATATTTAATTAGGGTTTATAGTTAGTTATCTTTTTCATTTGAATAATGCTTTTAGGTTTGTGAATTAGCATACAGGGTTCGCTGAGACAGCGAGCCCTTTTGCTATTCTAATCCCACCCCTCTTCATCATTGTTTTCCATATAACGACTCATGCCGTTATCATCCATATCATCCTCAGAGGCAGGATCGAAGCCACGCATATTATCAGGCTCCTTCTCCTTGTACCTGTAAGACGATGAAGAACCATATGAAGAAGAAGTTGATCTCAAAGACGAGACAGAAGAGGATGCAGGCGAAACAGGTGCATCTTTCTTCTCTTCATTCACCTGCTTAACCTCACTGACGGTATCAACTACAACTTCCTTGGGGGCTTCCTTCACAGGGGCTTCATGATAAGAAGGTGCTGGCGATTGATTACAACCATTACAACAAGCCAGGAAGGCACTCTGAAGTATTACATATGCCACTGATATTATTTTATTCATCTCCTTACTATTTTAAATTAATACTTATGGGGGAAGAAAAATATATTTATGAGAGTTGCGATAATGCAAACAGGAATAAACCACCACGGCAGAAGACAAGCCGCAATGAAAATCACGAGTAAACTGAATACAATTAATGCACCTGTAAACATAGACACCTCCTTTTTTATTACTTCACGCTGCAAATATAGTAGCCACCTGTCCCAAATCGCAGGACACCCCCTAAAGCATTAACCTCAATTAAGAATTCAGAGGGCGAATTAACAGTTTTTTTAAAAACATCACGATTTCAAGGCATTTATTTGGAAGATAATAATAAAAACACTATCTTTGCAAAAAAATGAAAGGAAGAGCTTATGGAAAGTTGGAAAAGATGTACATGTACTAAAAAAGATGCTGCAGAAATCCTAGCTGCTGCAAAAATAATGTATAAAAAGAAGTATAATAAGTTCCCCTCAAAAAGTACCTACACTAAAAGAGAATATGCTGAAATTATCTTGGACGCTGCCACGATGCTGTACCAAAAGAAATATAATAAGTACAGTAAAAGTGATGTGTACAAACTGAAAGAAGAGATCGATGATGACTTTGAAGACTTCTATGACGATCTTCTCGATCAAATCTATAACGTCAATGATGACAAGACCTTAACAGATAAGAATTACGAAAATGAAGTGCTAGAATGGATGGACTATTATGAGAACACCCTAAGATTTACCTAATCCAATAATAGTATTGAAACAGAGGGTTGGGTCTTACTTTATTGTGTGTTTACATAGTTTTTTACGGGGCCTGCAGCGATTACATGCCTCGCTTTTTAATCCCACCCCTCTTCATTATTTCGCTATATAACTACTATTTCATTTGAGTCTATCCTCCCATCCCTGATGAACTTTCTTCCACCATTTGCTATGAAATCCGAGACCACCTATTTGACGTGGATGGGCTAATGGCAACACCTTCAATTTTGTACAACCAATATTCGCCTCAGTAGGATTGCCATATCCATAAATATCTTGGAATTCCTGTAAAGAGTTATATTTCACACTTGCAACTTTATTGAGGAACTGCTGAATAGGTATGTCGCCTAACAAAATTAATAGTTCTGCCTTCGACTCTTCTATTTCAGCTAAAATCTCCTTGCACCGCTCATCATCACAAAATACAGATGGACGCTTGGGGATGGTTACTTCATTCAGACCATACTCCTTGCGATATTTTTCATAAATACCATCAATGACCTTCTGCTGATTATCATTCAAGCGCGTCTCTGGTAAAAGGTCACAGAGCCAAGCATCCTTGCGGGTAAAACCTAAAGGAGCCAATATATGCTCATCAAGCACCTTTGCCGATGGACCATTCAGATGCTTCCCTGCAGGCTTCAATGTGCCAAGTTCTTTGGGAATCTTGATTCTGCCTATGATCTCTGCTGCCTCCTCATGATTACCATCCCAGAAGATTCGAGGCTCGCTGGCCACAGCCAGAGCAGCACACTTCACATCTGAACCCACACTCCAGCGTGCATGCACAGCACTGGCATACACTCCCAATACAAACACCTTCTTAGGAGTTCTATCCTCCTGCACCAACCTCTTTACAGTTTCACCAAATGGATAATAGTACGGCATATTAATAATTATATCAATCTACTTTCTGAAGTGGAGTTCCAAAGAAAGGATCGTCATCCCATTTAGAACGTTTACGCGATTTCTTTTTCTTCTTTGGTGTCGGCTTTTCATCGCTCATCAGAGCAACTGCTCCGATGACTACGATTGCTATTATGATGGTTCCAATGAAAAACATACCCAACTCCTTTCTTCTTTTCTTATCTGCAAATATAGGAAATTATTCTGAATCATGCAAGGGAAAATCCCTATTTATAATTAAATCTGCTCTTCTGCAGCCATAAGTCCAAACTCTTCCTCCTCCAACTTCGGATAAGGCTCACCAATGATAGCATGCTCTTCAAGCCAAATCTTATTGAGGGTAAAAGCCAGCGACTTCAGCGTCTGTTCCCGCTTCGATGGTTTCAGTTCACATTCCCAAATAGTAATGCAATGCCACCCCATCTCAGCCAACTGCTTCTGCGTCTCAATATCCCTTTCCTGGTTCTTCTTGATCTTCGCTACCCAAAACTTCTGATTTGAATTTGGTATTTTACAGCATTCAGAACTTTTCACTCCTCCCTTTTCACTTCTCACTTCTACATTGTGCCCATGCCAAAAACACCCATTCACAAAGATACAAGTACGATATTTCTTCAGCACCAAATCAGGATGCCCAGGTAATCTTGGAGAATTAAGTCTATATCGGAATCCCCTGTTCCATAGCCCTTTCCGCACAATCATCTCTGGCTTCGTATCCTTAGAATGGATAGCAGCCATGTTCTTGTGTCTTTGATCTGCAGAGAGCTTATCCATAGAATAACTTGAGATGTAATCAGAAGAAATAGTGTGATTGCAAAAATAGGAATATTTCCTCAATGATGCAAATAATTCCGAAAAAATTTGGAACTTTCATGATTAGTTTGTATCTTTGCAGCGTCAGAACAATATTCTGACTACGCCGCTGAGTGCGGGGAGTAAGACCTTATCGCCCCTGCTCCATTTTAAAAGTCACCTTCGGGTGGCTTTTATTTTTCGTAGAGTTTTCTGAAAAGCCTGTTAAATGCTGAATTTTGAACCAATCCTCGCTTGATGGAAATCGTTTTGTTTCCTTTAAAAACGAGCACTTCTATTGCATCCCTGCTTTTTTCGAAGAAGCTCTTTATATCAGAAGCAAGTAAACGTGCATTGTAATCTGTTGTCATATTCAACAACACACGGTTTGTTTGCCCAATAGATTCGTTAAGCCTATTACTTACAGACGCTTTACCTTGTATCGTTTTCAAATCATATAATCCAATTACGCCTTTGCGTTCAAAGATGAAATCAGCCGTGCGTATACCCTTGGGATTAGGAAGAATGAACACCCTGTATCCTTGCGCCACAGCTTTTCGTGCCGCATTCAGCAAATTCGGGTAATCCTTATCACGTTCACCACCAGTGAAGAAAATATTGTTTTCATTTTCAACTGGTCTGAACTCTCCATAGGATATTATCTCTTTCAACAATTCCACGAAAAAGGCACCCTTTGCGTGATGCAGGTCAGCCAGTAAAACATCCAAATCCCGAGAAGGAGTATCCGCAACCATCATAAAGGGCACCTCGTGCTCATTAAATGTCAGCCCCCCTGTGAGTATTATTGTTTTAATTTGTTCTATGATAGTTCTATCAGCAGGCAGCCAATCAACACTATTAAGTTGTTCCTTATTAAGCCACTTTGCTGCCTCGTGCTCCTTCAGGGTCAAGCCTCCACTCTCAACACTGCACCAGAAACAATGCATGGTCAAGTGGAACTTCGGATAATCCCACTCTACTGTTTGAACTAAGCGTTCAACGACGATACGAGTTTCGAGTTCCTCTAAGATCTCACGAACAAGGGCATCTTCAGGAGATTCGCCTGGTTCCATCTTACCACCCGGAAACTCCCAACCATCTTTGAAATCACCATACCCTCGCTGGGTAGCGAAGATATGCCCCTCATCATCATGTATGATTGCTGCTACGACTTCTATTTGCTTCATTAAATCTCTTCTATGCCTATTGATTTCAGATATTCATACGTCCCATCATAAAACTCTGGCAGACGTGTAGGATCTTCTGGAAAGCCTTCTTGTGTGAGACGGCTGTTACCTTTGGGAATACAAATGATGATTCCTTGACGGGCACGGGTCAACAGAACGCGATAGGCATTAAGCATATACTTCCGATTCTCCTTGTTATTCTCTGGATTCCACTTGTTCTTGCCATTAAACTTATAGAAGTTCCATGCACCATCTTCGCATCGCATATCAGCATCCCAAAGCACACAGGCATAATCAAGTTCAAGACCTTGCACTTGTATTTCTGTGGCAGCATCCTCCAGATAGTTGGAAGAACGGATATCAGTCTTATCTTCAAGGAACCAATGCACAGCGTTATCCTCATCCTGCGCCAGAATATGCACAGCCAGCGGTTTGAAGCGTGCTGCAACCTTCGTAACAAGAATACCTGTCTGCTGAGTTCCACGCGCCTGTTTCCTCAGCCAAGCCCTTGCTGCGTCCATATTTCGAGTCAACACGATCGGATAGTTTCTGCTTGCCACTTCTTTATAAAGATTGGCTGCATCCGAACGGAACGCAAGCAATGATTGCACAAATGCAGAAAGCGTCTCAGCACGAAAAGAACGCAAACTAACAGCAAGATGTAAATCCCCTGCGAAAGTCACTTTGTCATTGCCTTGAAGCAGTTCGTTTACACGCCCTTCCGCATATTCTGCATCCGTCAGTTTATCAGAGATATAAACATCCCAATGCTTAAACATCGTGTTCAAAGCCTTGATCCATTCAGTTATACCAGCTTCACCCGTATTGATTTCCTGACCACCTCCTACAAGACAAACGATGACCGCCCAATCCTCACGCTGGTCGAGCGACCAAATCAAGAACTCGGCTTCCGACATGGGGAAATTGGGAACTTTCAGTTTATTGCCGTACGTACCACCACGCTTCAAGTAGTCAGCAATACGCTTGTGCGTCCAACTACGCTGAGCCTCATCAAAGATAGCCACATGTTCCACTTCACCATAGCCAGTATGTTCCAAATGGATAGCTTTCTCTGGATCTATTTCCAAGATACCATTCTCCACTGGGTTCTTGATTTTCGCCAGCATATTGTCGCGATAGCGGTGGATAATCTGGATAAATTCGCTCACCTCGCGCCTTGAATCAGACAAGTTCTTTCGCTCGCCTTTAGCCACGCATTTTTTCTGATTATCACGTGCAAGAGCCTCTGTAAGCACAGCCACCAAAGGGCCGTTTCCTGACAAATAAACTGCACCGTTCTCCTTGTCCAACTCACCATCTTTATAAGTCTGCTTGATAGCAACATCAAGTCCCACTAAAGTCTTACCAGCACCTGGCACACCCGTTACAAAGCAGATACTCTTCTTTTTCTGAGCCTTGCTTTGCTCGATAACATGAAGAATATAGTTGATAGTTCTGTCTGTAGAAACTTTATCAGCTTCGTGGCGAGTGATGTCCTCTACAGAATGGTTTTCATAGAGAGCTCGTGCAGCCTCAATAATAGTTGGTGTAGGTGTATAGGGACTTATAATCCAGTTGTCAATTGTGCCAGAATTCGTAGCCTGAGCATGAAGCAACACCTTTGTTATCAAATCTTGAAGGTGCTCTGCACCAGATATCAGCGGATTATAAATCTTATCGTCATAGACAGAGGGCTGAAACTCCGTTGTCGAAGTACTTCGGTTCGTAGGGATCAGAATAGGAACAATAACCTTGTCATGACTGAAACGATGAAAATTCTTCAAGTCAAGCGCATAGTCCATTACCTGTTCCACATCAGCTTGTAGCGCATCCTTTTGGCCAACTTTGAATTCCAAGCAAAATATGATTCCGCGTAATAGCAATACAACATCAATGCGCTTACCCATACGAGGAATCTCGTACTCGAAAACAATCTGTGCATCCTCCTCTGCCCAAAGTGTTAGCACCTGTTGCAAGATGTCTATTTCCCCCATCCAAGCTTCATCGGTAGTAGTCAACGCCTCACCATGATAGTTGTTATGGAGAGCGCCTAAAACAGCTAGACGCTCCTTTTTAATAAACTCTTTAATAGTCGCTATGTATAGACATCTATTTGCCATAAAATATTACTTCTATGCTATATGCTGCAAAATTACAAAATCTTTGGGAGAATATTATTATTTCATTTGATTTTTTCACGATATTAATAAAAGAATTGCCAAATGGTCGATCTAAACTATCCAAATTCGATCTAAACAGATCAGAAAAGTTGGGTTGTATAAACGAGTTCTTACTTTTGCAACTAAAAATGAGTAACTCTGCATTTATGTCTGTCTGCATCGTTGACGACAGACGACAGATGAGGTCGCTTTTCCGTAATCATACCACCAATAGACCGCATCGTAGAGGGCGAGGACACGCTCTTTTATGAAGTCAGGATACTTAAGAGTGACTTCTTCTGCATTAAAGCCTGCGATAACGCAGAGGAAGGACAAATCGTCCTCGATATATTCGCACCATTTGTTCTGACCCAGGCAGAAGCCAAGGATCTGATCAAACTCTGCCTCCGACTTGGGTAATTGCACGTGAGCCACTACATGGGGCTTGGATTGCTGGAAGAGTAACCAGAAATCACCCCTACCCTCAACATGACGTAACTCAGCCTTGAACGCATCGCGCTCTACATGCTTTGGTTTCAGACCTGGATGCTGCAAACGAGGGAGCATCACGTAATCACAATTCTCAATCTTCTTGATTTCCATAATCGTTTATTTTTAGTGGATTAAACATTCACTCGCATCGTTTTACCACCGCTGCCAACGATTCTATTTCTTTGAAATGGTTCTTCGCAAAGCGAAGCGCCTTAGGCCGGTTGGTGGGCTAATGTAGCCACTCTTGATGCATTATCATCTGCAAAAGTACGAAATAAATTGGAAATAAAGAAAGAAAAGGGCGTAAAGTTTGAAAATAACTTTTATTTCAACCTAATGATATCACTCCATCTAGTCTTAGATTTGAAGCCGTCTTGGGTTTGCCGTTCTCTGAGTATTTCACCTCTACGCCACTCTGCAGATAGTCCATCAACTGCTCGTTGCGCTGCTCCAGCGTACCCTCGTTCACGTTGGTGATCAGGCGATAGGCATCTTCCAGCACATCCTCACGCAGCATCGGGTTCATGCGCCGCAGACCTTTTCGCAGGCCAAATTCTCTATCACAACCATTTTCTATTCCACAATCCCTGAAGGAATTGTGTTACTGGCCAAACCTCAATCCCATTAAGCATTCTTGGCCTTTCCTCCATTGACAACAAAATCAGTTTTGCGTCAGGATGCTCCTCGCTGAAGGCTTTCAGGCCCTTTGTATCACTCGAGACAACATGGTCAGCCGATTTTACCTCGATTGCAACTTCCACTTGATGAGTCAGCGCATCGCAAATCAAAACATCAACCTCATATTTGTTATCAAGTGTACGCCAATAGCTCATGATCTTATCCTCACCAAAAGTATATGAAACAAAAGCTCTCAACTCCTGTACAACAAAATGCTCCAAAGCATGACCATATATATCAGTGCCAGGCTGTAGTATCTTGCGATGCAAAAGATGGTTGGGGATGGCCACATCAAAATAATAGAATTTAGGTGATTGTATCAGTTTTCGCTTAATCACCTTAGTATATGCTGGTAAATAGAATCCAAGCATCGTCTCTTCCAATATAGCGAAATACTCTTTCACCGTCTTTGCAGAAACGCCACAATCCTGTGCTATATTGGTATAATTTACAATCTCAGTATTACTCAATGCTGCCACCTGCAAAAAACGGGTAAAGGCATCCAACTGACGCACGATAGCCTCTTCTACAATTTCCTGCTGCAGATAGTCACCAATATATGCCTGAATACGCTTCGATGGGTCTGCCACCAAATAATGACGAGGCAACATACCATTGTTTAATGCACGATGAAGGTCAAAGTCTGGAATCTCAGCACTTACAAATGGGAACAACGTAAATCTTAATGCTCTCCCACCCAATAGATTGGCACCACTACGGCGAAGTTTACGGGCACTGGAACCACTAAGTATAAACCGCAAACCACGATTCTCCATTAACCAATGTACTTCGTCAAGTAGTGCAGGAACCTTCTGAACCTCGTCTATGATGACTAATTCACCCTCATCCAGCAATTCACACTCTTCACGAAGTAATGCAGGACGGAGCTGAAATGGCATACGAACATCCGTCTTCAGGAGATCATATAGACGAGCTTTGGGGAATAGTGCCTTCAGCAAGGTACTCTTTCCCGTCTGACGACTCCCCCATAGAAACAGGCTGTCATCCTCTATTTCTTGCAGTTTTAATAATCTATCTAGCATATATAAACTTATTGATGCCGCAAAGATAATAAAAAGTACTCAATCATGCAAGAAAAATGCAGAAAATCCGAAGTACAACTCCTAAAATTCTCTAAAAATCAGAAGTAAGACTATCGTTTTTCTGATAATTACATGTCATTTACATGCAGTTCCCCTGACATTAAGCGAGGTAAAAGCGTATCGCGCAACTCCGCCAGGTGACGAGATTCTTGTTGGACAGTTCGGATTTTTTCAAATAGAGGTTTTGTATTCATACTAAATTCCTCTATCACTTCTGAATTTGGAATTAGCAATTTCATTCCTTTTATTGTTTTTGAATTAACTGCTGTAGCTATAGAAGATGTACTACCCAAATTTCCATACTTGTATTGCTTAAGATAAAGATACAAGAATTCACGATATAACTTTTTTGGGAGAATGAAACGAGCAATGGCCTCATTAGTTGTCAATCTCGTATCTGCTATAGCTACTCTACCAACGGTTAATTTAAAACTTAGCAGGATAGAATCTTTCTCAACCAGCTGAATATTAAAACGATTTACTGCCTCATCCGTCAGGTATTCACTTGAGTCCGAGATGAATGTACCACAAGACCCCATATCGGCAATAGATACCCAAACATTATCCTCGTTTGATTCAGAGAACCATTCAGATTCTTTTCTTGGAGGAGTCTTACCAATATTAATATCAAAAACTTCTTGCGCCTCTTGAACCTTCCAACCATGTGGAATCATACCAAGTTCAGACTCTACGAAGGGCTGATCTTTGAATGGTTCAAAATCCACAAACCAAGACTTAAACAAAGCCTGCGCCTGCTGCTCCAAATTCTCATTTATCCGCCTATTGCACTCGATTTTATCATCAAGGGAAGAAAGAATCTTGGCAATTCTTCTCTGGTCAGAAAGAGATGGAACGTCTACCTCGTAGTCTGAAAAAGTTGACTTATTAATAATAGGAACTGCTGTAGAGGTTTTACTGAGAAAATTTAGGTGCTTACCTACTATAATCATCAAATAATAAACGAAATCAGCATCGTTCTCTTCATTCGGTATTATTGAATTAAATTGCTGATTCGTAACCGTTGGCTCATTTGTAATGACTGCCTTACCCAAATCAGAACCAATACAACTAACACATACCGATTTTGAAGGAAGTAGACAGTTTTTGACTTCATTTAAACCAAGTTGTGTTATCGTCTTATTTGTTTGGGGGGAATACTTTCCTGTTAAATCATCAGAGGGAGTGAGAAATGGAATCTTCCCCCCATAGTTATCAGGAATAGATGTTCTCGGTGTTTTACCTGTTACGATCCTTCCTAAGTCCGATATATGTTTTTTATATAGTTCCATAAATGGGAATTTACTTCTTTGAAATTGCTATCTTGGCGCTGAGTTCAATGATTTCATTAACATCTATATCCCATGAGAGCCCATTATTTTTCATGAATTCCTCTATGTCATTTCTCGTCTTGGGGCCACAATTGCGTAATTTTAACAGCCCCATTTTTCCTATCTTAAGAAGGTCGCCTAACGTAGATATATCTGACATACGCAAGATGTTCATAGTTCTGACTTTCAAGGGCAAGTCCTTAATCTCCTTATTAAATAACTCTGTCATTGCGATGACTTCTTCGGTAGAATACTTCGCTTTAGCATTCTTCAATCTCGCCTGAACCTCTTTCTTAATATCTAATGCTTTTCTGCATTCATCAAGTTCCTGCTGAAGAGTCTTAAGGGCTAATTTCAGTCTCTCATTCTCTTTCTGAAGTTCCTGATTCTTTTTTACTAATATTTCTGCTTCCATATTCTTTATCTCTTTTCAAAGAACTTGCTTTCATCCTTGCCTAATTCAAGACCT
>JAEEGG010027446.1_pt1 | contig 10789 bp, 4 predicted proteins | sample 9134161 | NCBI WGS metagenome assembly JAEEGG01 (sample SAMN16246543, study PRJNA631951) | gut metagenome | biome: gut microbiome; feature: rumen; material: CR-attached | host: Bos | place: Iran: Karaj | collected 2018-10
TTCTTTATTGTTTCTGCCAACAACGATTCAAATGACGTGCCTTAATCCCTTTTCTGCCATTATGTCACTTCATGTTGCAATTTTGTCACCGCCATAAATAAAAGAAGGACCGCTCTTTCGTTGCTGAACGCAGAAAGAGTAGTCCTTTTTTTTAGTGAGAGAATGTTCGGATTATTTCTTCACGAGACGTACTATCCAGACGAGCAGCGACGCTCCGATGATAGCCGTTATCGTTTCTCCTATCCAGTTGCCGCTGGTAAGGAATGAAGAACTGGGACTCTTGCCAAGCAGTTCGTAGATGAGGTCGAATATCAAACCTCCAACAACACCGCCAATGAGACCGATAACGAGGTCCCACCAGCAACCGAATCCTTTTCCGTTAATGAGTTTGCCGGCAGCCCATCCTGCGACAATACCTCCGATAATTGCTCCAATCATGATGTTTTATGTTTAGATGAAAAAATCAAATTTAGGGAGTTAGAGGGAGTTAGAGGGAGATAGAAGGAGATAGAGGACAACGCCTTATAGCATCCAGCCCGCTCGACCCCGTAGGGGGCGCTTTGCTTGCAAAGAACATCTATCATCCTGAAATCATCCCATCACTACCACCACATCGTGCTTTCCTTCGGCGGTGGGAACGATGTTGCCGCTGATCTCCTTGCCGTCAACGGTGATGCTCTTCACGCCCTTCTGCACTCCGTCGGGGTTCTTCACGGTGATGTTGTACTCGCCTCCGCGGAAACGGCGGGTGACGTTGTACTCCTTAGCCGTTGCGGGAACACACGGGTCGATGAGCAGTCCTTCGTAGTGGGGCTTCACGCCGAGGATGAACTGTGTTATGGTGTACCAGTTCCATGCTGCCGTACCGGTGAGCCAAGAGTTCTTTCCCTCGCCTGGCTTTGCGGCGTCCTTGCCCGCCACCATCTGCGAGTAAACGTACGGCTCCACCTTATGCAGCGTCTGGTCCTTGATGAATGCAGGGCATATCTTGGTGTAGTGCTCCCAGGCGTCGTTGCCGCGTGCTGCCACCGTCTCGCCGATGATAACCCACGGGTTGTTGTGGCAGAAGATTCCTGCGTTCTCCTTGTAACCTGCCGGGTAACTTGATATCTCGCCCATCTCGACGTAGTAGCGTGTGAAGGCTGGGTTGTTAAGCACCATGCCGTGCTCGGAGTCGAGGTATTTCTTGCATGAGTCGAGTGACTTGTCAACCATTCCTTCCTCCATACCGATGCCCGCCATAGTGCACCATCCCTGACTCTCGATGAATATCTTGCCTTCCTCGTTCTCCTTAGAGCCAATCTTGTTGCCGTAGAAGTCGTAGGCGCGCAGGTACCACTCGCCGTCCCAGCCGTCTTTCTTCACGGCCTCTATCATCTCGTCGATGTGCTTCTGTGCGCGGGCGGCCTCGTCTTTCTTGCCCAGTTCCTGGCAGAGTTCCACATAGTCCTTGCCGCACACCACGAAGAGACCGGCAATCATCAGCGACTCAGCCTTAGAGCCCACGCTGTTGTTCTCTGTCGTCTGGAAACTCTCGTTAGGGTCCCATGAGAAGCAGTTGAGGTTGAGGCAGTCGTTCCAGTCGGCGCGGCCGATGAGCGGCAGTTTGTGAGGACCGAGGTTCTCCACAACATGGTTGAACGAGATGCGCAGGTGCTCGAAGAGACTTACCTCTGTGCCTGGCTCGTTGTCCCAAGGCACTGGCTCGTCGAGAATGGAGAAGTCGCCTGTCTCCTTGATATAAGCCACCGTACCGAAGATGAGCCACATCGGGTCGTCGTTGAATCCTCCGCCGATATCGTTGTTTCCGCGCTTTGTCAGAGGCTGGTACTGGTGGTAGCAGCCGCCGTCGGGGAACTGCGTTGAAGCGATGTCGATGATGCGCTGGCGTGCGCGTGACGGTATCTGGTGAACAAATCCCACGAGGTCTTGGTTGGAGTCGCGGAATCCCATGCCGCGTCCGATGCCGCTCTCGAAGAACGATGCCGAGCGCGAGAAGTTGAATGTGACCATGCATTGGTACTGGTTCCAGATGTTCACCATGCGGTCGAGCTGTTCGTTTCCGCTCTTCACGCTGTAGCGGCTGAGCAGTTCGTCCCAGTATTCGTTAAGTTCGCGGAATGCCTTGTCCACCTTCTCGGCGGTGTCGAACTCAGCGATTATCTCTTGCGCGCGCACCTTATTAATAATAGTATGGTCGAGGTCGCCGAGTGAAGTGATAAGACCAGCGGTCTTCTCGGCATATTTCTCCTCTTGCGGCTGCTCCACATAACCCAGCAAGAACACGAAGTCGCGGCTCTCGCCTGGCTCTAGTGTCACCTCGATATAGTGGCTTGCGATGGGGCTCCATCCGTGGGCCACGCTGTTCTTCGGCGCTCCTGCCATAACGCAGTCGGGGTTTGCGAACTCGTTATAGAGTCCGATGAACGACTCGCGGTCGGTGTCGAATCCCTGCACGGGTGCATTGACAGAGTAGAAAGCGAAGTGGTTGCGGCGCTCCTTGTATTCTGTCTTGTGGTAGATGACGCTGCCGTCAATCTCCACCTCGCCGGTAGAGAAGTTGCGCTGGAAGTTCTCCATGTCGGTGGCTGCGTTCCAGAGGCACCACTCGGCGAACGAGAACAGCTTCAGCGAGCGTTTCTCTGCTGTGGTGTTCTTTAATGTCACTTTCTGCACCTCGCACCATTTCTTCAGCGGGACGAAGAAGAGCGCGCTTGCCTCGATGCCGTTCTTACGGCCCGTGATGCGTGTGTAACTCATGCCGTGACGGCACTCGTAGAAGTCGAGTGGTGTCTTGCATGGCTTCCATCCAGGGTTCCATACCGTTCCGTTGTCGTTGATGTAGAAATAACGGCCGCCGTTGTCCATTGGCACACCATTGTAGCGGTAGCGCGTGATGCGGCGGAACTTAGCGTCCTTGAAGAACGAATATCCTCCTGCTGTGTTTGAGATTAGTGAGAAAAAGTCTTCGTTGCCGAGATAGTTTATCCACGGCCACGGTGTCTGTGGGTCGGTGATGACATACTCCCTTTGCTTGTCGTCGAAATGCCCGTAAATCTTGTTGTTCATAATTATTAAATTGCTATTTGTAAGTTCGAGATTGATTACAGGTGCAAAGATAATGTTTTTTGTCCGAAAAGCATAATATTATTTTGCTAAAAACCTATAATATGTTGCGCTCTGTCACTTCAATATCTGCTCGGCGTGTATCTTGGTCTTTATTTCTTTCGGCAGGAACACGCGCTCGATGATGCCTTCCTCGTTGATGATGAACGTGGTGCGCAGCGTTCCGAAGTACTTTCTGCCGTACATGCTCTTCTCGCCCCACACGCCCATCTGCTGCACCAAGGTCATGTCGGTGTCGGCAATAAGGTTGAAGGGCAACTGGTTCTTCTCGATGAATTTCTGGTGAGACTTCTCGTCCTGGATGCTCACTCCCACCACCTCGTAGCCCTGTCGGCGCAGTTCGGAATAGTTGTCGCGCAACGAGCATGCCTCTGCCGTGCATCCGCTGGTGCTGTCCTTAGGATAGAAATAGAGTACGAGTTTGCGTCCTGCGAAGTCGGACAGTTTGATTTCGTTACCGTTCTGGTCGCGTCCCAGAATCTCCGGTGCCTTGTCTCCGATGTTCATATTGTTCTGTTATGTATTTAAATGGTTTGTTCTTTCTGGTGCAAAGATAAAGAATAATATTGAAACTTCATAACAATCGTAAAAAACTTATAAACAAGTTTTGTTGTATGCAATTTTTTCGCTACCTTTGCATTATACTAGAAAACAGTATAGGCTTATGAAAAAATCATTCTTATTAACCGTTTTCGCATTAATTTGTACACCTATGTGGATTTTCGGACAGAACTACAAGCAACTGTGGAGCGATGTGGATGCAGCAGTAGAGAAAGACATGCCGCAGACCGCCATCAAAGCACTTGACAAGGTGATTGTCAAGGCACAGCGCGAGAAGTCGTACGGAAATCTGCTGAAGGCACAACTGATGCGCTCGGGATTTGTGACAGAGGTGAATCCCGATTCTGCCGACACAGAAATTGAAAAGTTCGAGAAAGCTGCTGCTGAAGCAGAGAAGACAGACCCCGTTTTGGCTGCAGTTTACTATTGCACTCTTGGCAATTCTTACAAGAACGCTTACGGAAGAAACATTGAGAAACGCGGCAATGCACGCGTCTATTATGCCAAGGCATTGGCGAATCCCGACCTGCTGGCGCGACATAAGGCATCGGAGTTCGAGCCGATGATGGTGAAGGGCGTTGACAGCAAGTACTTCAATCACGACCTGTTGAGTGTCATCGGCTTTGAGGCTGGCGACATGCAGACGCTGCACGACTATTACAAGGCGAAGGGAAACCGCGAGGCAACATTCATCACTGCCTATGAGATGATTACCGAGGAGCATGTCAAGCCGCTGCAGTATGCTGATGACGCCCCGACACACAGGAAGATTTACGGCCTCGACGAGGAGAAGGAACTCGACTCGCTCATCGACCTTTATGGCGACCTCGACATCTGTGGTGCTGCCGCTGTGGCTCGTGCAGAGCATTTCTATAATGACAAGGCGAAGTATGACTTCATCAACTCCGCCCTGAAACGCTGGAGCAAGTGGAAGGGCATCAACCAGTTGCGCAACGAACTGGCTGACATGACCGCCCCCAAGGTGTATATAAGGACGAGCAACGAAATTGTATATCCTCAAACTCCTTTTGACATGGACATCGACTTGCGCAATCTCAAAGACCTGACTGTGCGCTTCTATCGTGTCAACATCAGTCCTGAGGAGTTCCATAGCGTGGTGCCTAAGATGGGGCGCGACGGTGTGCTGAAGAAGTATGGCAAGACTCTCGAGAAGGAATACACACATACTTATTCAGGCAATCCGCCGTATGAGACATTCGACGATACGCTGCATGTAGAGGGCTTGCCAGCAGGAATCTATGTGGTGGAGACTTCCACGAAGAACAATGATGTGGATAAGTTGCATACTGCATTATATGTAACGCGTCTCACATACGTGGCAATTCCTCTGCCTGACAACAAGTCGAGGTTTGCTGTGCTCGACAGGAACAGCGGACAGCCTGTGGCTAATGCCAAGATAGGTGTCGCTCCTTATGCAAAGAGAAACGAAGAACTGTCGTTCACCTATTATAATACCGACGCTAAGGGCGAGGTGATGATTCCACAGGACCCTTATGTGGCCAACGTGACGCTTTCTGCTGACGGTGACAACTATTTCCCCGTGACGTATGGCGGCATGGGAGGGTTCTCCTACGACGGCACCCCGAATGACAGCAAGCACATACAGATATATACCGACCGCTCTATTTACCGTCCCGGACAGACGGTTCATGTAGCGGTGTTGACATATAGCATCAAGGACGGTCTTGACTCTAAGGCTGATGCAAACGTGAAGTTGAAACTCGAACTGCGTAACGCTAACAACGAGAAGGTGTCGGAAGCCGAAGTCTCTACTGATGAGTTCGGTGTGGCTTCTGCCGACTTTGAGTTGCCAACCACGGGACTTACAGGCACGTTCAGAATACGTACTAACGTCAGGACGGGCTATGCAACGTTTAATGTCGAGGAATATAAACGCCCCACATTCGAGGTGGAGTTCGACGATTACAAGCAGACATATAAGATAGGCGACACCATCCAGGTGAAAGGTCGCGCCAAGAGTTATGCCGGCGTGGCTGTTCAGGGCGCAAAGGTGACCTATACCGTGAAGCGCCGTCAGGCATGGTGGGGCTGGTGGCGTGGCTATCAACGTGACGAAACCGAACTGTATAACGGCGAGGTGACATCTGATGAGAACGGAGAGTTTGAAATACCTCTCAGGTTTATCTATCCTTCTGGCAGTTATGACGTGTTCGACTATGTTGTGAAAGCAAAGGTGACCGATACTGCAGGCGAGTCGCATGAGGGCGAGATGTCGCTGCCGCTGGGCAAGAAAGAGTATTACTTCGACTTCAACCTGCCAGAGAAAGAACTTAAGGACAAGCTGAAGAGCGTGACATTCGTTCTGCGTAATGCCGCTGGCAAGGAGGTGGAGGCAGACGTCACATACACCATCGACGGCAAAGATGCCAAGACCGTGAAGACAAACGAGAGCATAGCGCTCGACCTCACATCGCTGCCTTCGGGCAAGCATGTGATGAAGGCCACATGCAAGGGCGAGGAGAAGGAGGTGAAGTTCATAATCTTCTCACTCGACGACAAGACTCCTTGCGTGGAGACTCACGACTGGTTCTATGTTACTGATAATGTGTTCCCGCGCGACGGCAAGCCTGTGAGCGTGATGGTTGGTTCTTCTGACGAGAATGTTCATGTGCTTTATACCATCATTTCGGGCGACAAGGTGCTTGAGAGCGGTACTATGGAACTCGACAAGGCCATCAACACCCGACAGTTTGAATATAAAGAAGAGTATGGCTCGGGTGTGCTGCTAAACTACGCATGGGTGAAGAACGGTACTACTTACACCCACAATCAGACAATAGCGAGACCGATGCCGCAGAAGAATCTCACACTTAAGTGGACAACATTCCGCGACCGTCTCACACCTGGACAGAAAGAGGAGTGGACTCTCTCTGCCGTTACACCTGACGGAAAACCAGCAAAGGCACAGCTCCTGGCAACGATGTATGACAAGAGTCTCGACCAGATAAGGCCTTATCACATGGGCTTCGGACTGCCGTTGAGCCAGAACCTGCCTCACACAAACTGGACAAGACCGTCACCATCATGGTTCTCAGCATCGCTGACAAAGTCGTATGATGACCTGAAATTTGACGGTTTCCATTTCACATCATTCTCAGGACTTGGCATAGGCATGATGTATTCTCCAGAATATGTAGAGTATTCTGCCCTTGGTGGTTCAGGGGCACGGATGATGAAAGCAAACCGTGTCTATGATATGGCTATGGAGCCAGAGGTTGATGCTATGAAGAGTATGCGTCAAGAAGAGGCTTCTTTAGATGAACAATCTATGGAGAAAAAGGAAGAGGTGACATCGTCAAAGAAAGAGGACGTGCAGGTGCGCGAGAACCTCAACGAGACTGCATTCTTCTTCCCGTCACTCCTCAGCGATGCTAACGGCAACATGAGCATCAGGTTCACTCTGCCTGAAAGCGTTACTACATGGAAGATGGTAGGACTTGCTCACGACCAGAGCATGAACTACGGCATGATTTCGGGCGAGGCGATTGCCCAGAAGGATGTTATGGTGCAGCCAAACATTCCGCGATTCGTGAGAATGGGCGACAACTCAACTATCTCTACACGACTGTTCAATACTTCAGAGAAGAACGTGGCAGGCATCGTGACCATGACTCTGCTCGACCCAGAGACAGAGAAGGTGCTGGTGGAGAGCAAGCAGCAGTTCAGCGTTGAGGCAGGAAAGACAGGCTCTGCCACATTCTCGTTCAATCCTGAGAAAGACCTGAAGGGCAAAGACCTCTCGCTGCTCATCTGCCGCATCACGGCATCGGGCAAGAACTTCAGCGACGGCGAGCAGCACTATCTGCCAATACTGCCTTCTAAGGAGATGGTTATCAACACCTTGCCAATAACACAGCATAATGCTGGCGTGATGAATATCGACCTTACGAAGATGGTTCCTGCAGGTAAGGACATCACAAGTCCGAAACTTACTCTTGAATATACCAACAACCCAGCGTGGCTGATGGTGCAGGCAATACCATACGTTGGTAACGTGAACGAGAAGAACGCCATCTCACTTGCAGCTTCATATTATGCTAATACTCTCGGATTGTCACTTATAAACAGTTCTCCGAACATTGAGAAAGTGTTTAAGGAGTGGCAACAGGAAACAGGCAACGAGAAGTCGCTGGCATCGCAACTGGAGAAGAACCAGGAACTGAAGAACCTCATTCTCGACGAGACGCCGTGGGTGGCTGACGCTAAGAACGAGAGCGAGCAAAAGCGCAAGATATCCAACTTCTTCGATAATGCTTCGATGAGGAAGAGACTGAATGACGCTGTTGACGGACTAAAGGTGCTGCAGAACTCTGATGGCTCGTTCTCATGGTGGAAGGGAATGATGGGCTCGCCGTGCATGACAGGTGAGGTAATAGAGTTCCTCACACGTCTTAACATGCTTGCTGGTGAACAGAGCAACACGCGCAGCATCCTCACACTTGCCAACGACTATCTGAGCAATATAGTAATAGAAGAGGTGGAGGAGTTCAAGAAACTGGAGAAGAAAAAGGAACCCGTTTACATCTATGACTATCATGCTCTGCAATGGGTATATATGAATGCTATCTCTGGCCGTGAACTGACCGCGAAGGAGAAAGAGGCAAAGGATTATCTCATCAATCATCTCGAGAAGATGAAACTCTCGCAAAGCATGTATGCCAAGGCTTTGATGTCTGTTGTGCTTGCAAGGGACGGACAACTGGAAAAGGCGGCAGAATACATACAGAGTCTAAAGGAATATACTGTGTATAACGATGAGAAAGGACGCTACTTCGAGACTCCGCGTGCTGGATATAGCTGGTGCGACTACCGCATCCCGACACAGACGGCGGCGATAGAGGCGCTGCAACTCGTTAATCCTAACGACCAGCAGACCATAGACGACATGCGCCGCTGGCTCCTCACAGAGAAGCGCACTCAGGCTTGGGACACACCAATCAATAGCGTTAATGCCGTGTTTGCATTCCTCAACGGTAACATGAAACTGCTCGACGAGAAGGAACCTACAACCTTCAAGGTGGACAACCGCCAGATAGAACTGCCGAAGTCGACAGCAGGAATGGGTTATGTAAAGACTGTTGTTGATGTGCTGAAACCGAAGAACCTCACAGTAACAAAGACATCGGAAGGCACATCGTGGGGTGCTGTATATGCGCAGTTCATGCAGCCAAGCACCGAGATAGATGCTGCTTCGTCAGGTCTCAGCGTGAAGCGCGAGATAATGCAACTGACGCCGAACGGCGAGGTGAAAGACCCGCAGACACTTAATGTTGGCGACAAGGTTAAGGTGCGCATCACCATCACGGCTGAACGCGACTACGACTTCGTGCAACTCATAGACAAACGTGCTGCATGTCTCGAGCCAGTAAAGCAACTCAGCGGCTACCATTGGGGATATTACATCGCGCCGAAGGACTATACTACGAACTATTACTTTGACCGTATGGTGAAGGGTACGCATGTTGTCGAGGCAGAGTATTTCGTTGACCGCGCAGGTGAATATACGACTGGCACATGCACCGTTCAATGTGCTTACTCGCCAGAGTTCAGCGCGCGCAGCAAGGCGTTGACCATCAAAGTGAAATAAACAGATTATGGACAAGAAACTTATTATATCATCAATGCTGGCGATTGCCGCATCAGGCATCTCAGCACAGGAAATTACCGCAGTTCACCAAACAGTGGACTGCGGTGGAGTTAGGTTTAACCAACCAGTAACAGTTAACTTCGAGTTGAAAAACAAGGGGCAGCAACTGAAAATTAGCGATGTGCGTCCTGACTGCGGTTGCACCACGGTGAACTTCCCGCGGCAGCCCATCGGTGACGGCGAGAACTTCGTTATCTCCGCTACCTACGATGCACGTCAGATGGGACACTTCTGCAAGCAGTTGGCTGTCTATAGCAACGCTTCGTCGAAGCCTTATTATCTCACTCTGAAAGGTGTTGTTGCAGAGGGCGACATTTCGTTCTCTGGCGGTTACCCCGTGATGCTGGGTGACATCAAGGCCGACGTAAATCATGTTGAGTTTGACGATGTAAACCGCGGGGAGATGCCGTTAAAGAGAATACATGTCATGAACAGCAGTAATAAGGCTGTGAATCCTGTGGTGATGCACCTGCCCGACTATCTCCGTGCAAATGTCTCGCCAACAACTATTCCTGCGGGAAAGCAGGGTGTTGTGGAGCTGACTCTCAACTCAAACAACGTGCATGACTATGGTCTTACCCAGACATCTGTTTATCTTGGAATGCAACCAGGCGACAAGGTAAGTCCGGGCAAGGAGATTGAGGTGTCTGTTGTGCTGCTGCCGTCTTTCAAGGAGATGACAGAGGACGAGATGCGCAATGCACCGCGCCTGAATATTGACAACACCACACTTGACCTTGGAAAGTTAAAAGGAAAGAAGAAAAAGAGCGGCACCATTACACTTGAGAACGTCGGAAAGAGTGAACTCGACATCACTTCGTTGCAGATGTTCACCGCAGGTCTCAGTGTGCAGTTGAGCAAGAGCCGTCTGCAAGTAGGTGACAAGGCAACGCTGAAGATTACTGCTGACCCTAAGGCAATGAAAAACCTGCGCTCTGAACCACGTGTGCTGATGATAACCAATGACCCGAAGAATGCGAAGGTCGTTATTAACGTAAAGGTTGAAAGATAATAACGAGGGAGAATGAGGAGAGAGGAAGGAGAAATGCAACTGAGATAAATGGGTACAGTAATAAGTTCTGTTCTCCCTCCTCTTTTCTCCCTCCTCCTTCCTCCAAGAATATAAACTCTATAACTATGGAACACCCAGAGAACAACGAAGAATATAAAGGATTGACTGTAAATTCCGGTGTTGAACAGCCATCAATAGTTAACCCGTATCTGAAGCGTGGTCGCTTTCGCCGCCGCGAAATGACTGTCGCCGAGATGGTTGACGGTATAGTGAAAGGTGACGTCACCATTCTGAGTCAGGCGGTGACTCTCGTAGAGAGCGTGAATCCAGCGCATCAGCAGAAGGCGCAGGAGGTTATTGAGAAATGTCTGCCCTACAGCGGCAGTTCAATCCGCATAGGT
>JAEEGG010027450.1_pt1 | contig 10788 bp, 11 predicted proteins | sample 9134161 | NCBI WGS metagenome assembly JAEEGG01 (sample SAMN16246543, study PRJNA631951) | gut metagenome | biome: gut microbiome; feature: rumen; material: CR-attached | host: Bos | place: Iran: Karaj | collected 2018-10
CAAAAGGGAAGAGTGCACATTCCCGGATGACGGAAGAACAACTACCAGAAGATTTAAGGAGCTTCCTGTATAATTCAAAGTGCCGACAGAAAGGGCGGGATTGAAACAGAAAGTACCCCACAGTAGAATAGAGATCACGCTGTCCCGGGAAAGGCGGCGAAATCTAAACCTGCGAGGTACCAAGATGCATTGTACACAAAACGAGAAGATTGCGCAAGTATCTAACGAGAGTATTGTTGTTGGGATCGACATCAGTAGCGAAAAGCACTGTGCACGGGCATTTACCTCAAGAGGCATAGAGCTCACGCGAAAAGCGTTCACCTTCGCCAATACTGGAGAAGGATTCGAGGAATTCGAGAGGTGGCTGGAAGATCAGATGGACAACAGCCGTCTTACCAAGGCAATCATCGGATTTGAACCTACGGGGCACTACTGGTTCAACCTGGCGGATTACCTGGATGAACAGAACGTCCAGTATGTGCTGGTTGCCCCGCAGCATGTGAAGCATACGAAGGAATTGGATGACAATACCCAGCGAAAGGATGACTGGAAAGACCCACGGGTCATAGCGAAGCTTGTGATTGACGGACGGTATTTCTTCGCGTATCGCCCCCAAGGCAAATACGCGGAATTGCGGGAAGCGTTCACAAGACGCTGCGAAATCATGGAGCAGCTGATTGAGACGAAAAATCGGCTGAATCGGTGGTTTGACATCAATTTTCCCGAGTACAAGACTGTATACCGAAAGGTAGATGCCAGTACCGGCATGATGATTCTGAGGAAAGCGCCGCTTCCAAAGGATATCGTCACGCTGGGGGTGGATGGCGTAAATCAGATTTGGCGGAATGCAAAGCAAAAAGGCACGGGAATCAAGAGGGCGCAGACCCTGGTAAAGGCCGCGCAGAGCAGCATTGGAGCCAAAGAGACCAGCCAAGCCACCAGAATCAGCCTTTGGCAGTTGCTGGATGTATATGAAATCGCTGAAAAGCAGTTGCATGAGATTGACGAGCTGATTTCCAGTATCCTTGCTGAAATGCCGGATGCGCAGAAAATGCTCGGAATCAAAGGGATTGGTCAATTCACGGTTGCCGGTTTCCTCTCGGAAGTTGGTGATATCCGTCGGTTTACCGATCCCCGCCAGATCCAGAAGTATGCGGGGCTTGCCATTGTTGCGGATAACGATTCCGGCAAGCATGAAGGACGAACCAAACTCAGCCAGCGTGGACGCAAGCGGTTGAGGTGGGTATTGTTCCGGGCCGCATTGAGCCTGGTGAAAAGCAATCCGCAATTTTACCAGCTCCATCAATATTTCACTGGCAGACAGGAGAATCCGTTAAAGAAGATCCAGTCCATTGTGGCAGTCTCGACGAAACTGATCCGTGTCGTATTCGGTATGATCAAGAACGACAGGCCGTATGACCCGGAAAAGATGATGTCGGATATCCACAGGCCGATGAAAATAGTGGCGTAACAACAGGGATTCCTTGCCTCTCCGCCAGTCTTGCGGAAGCCCTGGAAAAATGCTGGATATGCCCCACCGACGGCGATGGGAATCATGGAGCGATTGCCCTCACTCGTCGTCAAACCAGTTTAGCATTTTTCCAGGGCTCCCACAAGACCAAGCCTACGGCTTGCCGCCCCTTCGGGACGGTGGCTCTTCCAAACCGGAGGGAACGACCTCTGGCTCCGGGAATCATAGTGGAAGCTTGGCAATCTCCAACTGTAGGAAATACAGGCTTGCGTCCGTCAGAAATGGCGCTGTATTTCTGAATGCCGAAACAGCTTTATACACAGGTGAGTCTTTGTCAGCAAGTATTTTCCATGGGGTACGACCTCGAAAAGGAGCATGGCTGACACCCAGACTATGGATAGGCCGAACGAAGGAAGTTAGGGCTTGACCCTGTTGGATACGGGAGGTTCGCTGCCGTAGTGTTGGATGGGATTCGAGACCAAAAAGCTTGACGCTTTTTTGCTTGTACCCATACTCGCTATTTCTGCTCTTGAAGCGATAGAATATCCACTTTTGGGAGCCGTCTGTGAATAAAAATGTTTCAAAAAATCCTTATTTTATAACAAAAACTACTTGACATTATGGGGAGGACTGATACACACATAATTCTACAGGGCGTCAAAAGACCTGTCTACGTCACCACTGACGTTTTGGCACATAAAAATTGCCGGGCTGCTGTGCATTCAGCGACCCGGTTTTTGATGGTATTGATTTCACTCCTAAATGCAGCAGCGCCTCCGGGCAAAATGGCTCAGAGGCGCTGTATTCATCTGGAGATGGGATTTCTTCTCAAAGATTCTCCGCCCAGGCTTTCAGTTCATCCGCAGACACGTTGGTGGAGAATCGTTTCCCAGCCAGAACTTCCGCCTTTGCGATCTCCGCAGCACGGGCAGGCGCTTCCTGTCCGATATCGCTGCTGCCGGAGGTGGCGAAGAGTACGATTTTCTTCCCTGTGAAATCATAGGCTTCCAGGAAGCTGTCGATGATGGATGGCTCACGGTACCACCATACGGGATAACCCACGAAAATGATATCCGCGCCCGCAACAGGCGCATTGGTATCCGCCAGCGCCGGGCGGCAGTTCTTGTCCTGCATTTCTATCGTGGAGCGGGACTGCTCATTCCTCCAATCGAGATCAGCCTCCGTATACGGTACAGCAGGCTTGATTTCGTACAGAGGAGCGTTGATAGCGTCAGACAGCCGCCGGGCAAGTTTTGCTGTGACGCCGCTGGCAGAAAAGTAAGTCACGAGTGCTTTCATCCGGGATTCCTCCTAATCTATAATCGTATTGGTTCTCAGGTGTATCAGATGCGCTTTGTCACGAGAATGATTCAGCAGCCCTTTCTTCCGCTTTTGTGATCCTCAACAGAGCATGCATTCGCAGAACCGTATTCAACCAGCCCAGCGTCTGCCGGATCTATCGACACCCTTCCGTCCTCAAAAACAAAAGCCGGGACACCGACATCCCCGATTTCCTTCATGCGGTCAAATACGGGATTTGTATCCCTGAGCCTCATAAAGGCGCTCAGGTAGCGGATATGCTCGCCAATGTTTATGTACTCAAATTCGTCTTCCCGTCCTGTGATCTGCTCCTGGATAAAATCGCAGTAAGGGCATGTAGGCATTCCGTAGATCTTAATCACTTTCAGGGTCCCCCTTTCATTGTCATAGAGTCAGACAGAATCCTAATGACACTTTACAGCTTTCTGACAGTTGCAATATATTCGACTCCGTCCGGGACGGCAATTCCAGGATCAGATATGCTTATTTCGTGTTCGGCTCCCATTTCTTCAAGGCCCATGGCGAAATGGCAGAGCGCAATTCCGACGTCGATCTTTTGCAGATCGCCTGTCTTTTCCCCGGCATAGCCCTTATCCCGTTTTTCATAGAAGTGGTAACCGCCGTCCGTAACAATGACGCGCCAGGGCTGCTTGTTGACGGCGGACGGAGCCCACCGCACCATCTCGATCAGGCCGGCGTCCGCTGTCCGTTTTTCAGAAGGCAGCGCCGCGTCCCACGCGCCGTCAAAGAAGAGCTTTTCCGCGGGCAAACGCGAATCGGCCCTGACGCCTTTGCGCATCATGGTTTCCCGGATGGAACGTCTCTTCGCAGGATATCCGAGCGGACTGACGCAGGGCATCATTTCTCCTTCTGAAAGGCCGGCCGCCTGTTCAAACAGTTCCCGTTTCATCGTGCCGCCGATCCAGGTGGTGCCGATTCCAAGCGACCACGCGTACAGAACCAGTTTTTCAAATGAATAGCCAAAGGCGACATCCGAATACGGCACTTTGTCTACTTTCCCCGCGACAAAAAGCGTTTCTCCCGACAGAACGGGGCTGGACAGCCCATGCTGCTTCGCGTCGAGCAGCACGAAACGGACCGGGATATCAAACGGATTCCTGATGGAACGTATATACTGTTCAAGGCGTTCCCTGTCTTCGGCGCTGACCGGCCTTCCGTCAAAAGAGCGGACGCTTTTCCTGCCCATGATGGTTTTCAGCAATTCAGTCATGATCGTCCCTCCGTCTCTGCTGCCATGGCTGCTCACAGCAACGATCTGACGCACGCTTCCACAGCAGCCATATCGGCGGTCGGCTCAAACCGGGCGACGACATTGCCTTCACGGTCGATGATGAATTTTGTAAAGTTCCACTTGATATCCGGTTTCTTGTCCCAATCCGGATCGGCCTGGGCGAACATCTTTTCCAGCAATTCTTTGTACTGATGCTCATCAAATCCGGCAAAGCCCTTCTGCGATTTCAGATACGTGTACAGCGGGAGCTCGTCCGGGCCGTTGACATCCGCTTTTTTCATCTGCGGGAAGGTCGTATTGAAGTGCATCGTGCAGAATTCATGGATCTCTTCGTCTGTTCCGGGAGCCTGCCCGCCGAACTGGTTGCAGGGGATGTCCAGAATCTCCAGGCCCCGGTCATGATAGTCCCTGTACATCTGCTCGATAGGCGCGTACTGCGGCGTGAAGCCGCAGCCGGTGGCAGTGTTGACCACCATGATGACCTTGCCTTTGTAATCCGCCAGATTCAGTGTCCCGCCTTTGCCCGTGGTAATGGTGTAATCGTAAATCATTGCCAAACCTTCCTTTCATTTATTTAACAGGGACTCAACCTGAGACCGTTTTTCATACAATACGCAGCCGCCTTCGTGGTCGTCGTCCAGCAGGCCGCCGTTCCGCAGGGCCATGAACAAAGGCGATTTCAGAGCTTCCCGAAGAGAAGTATCCCGAACATTGATGTCCGAATAGGGCGAAAACGGACAAGGTTCCGCACCGCCGTGGCTGTTGATATGGAAGAATCCGCGCCCTGCCGCCACACAGCCGCCGCTGCTCTTTTCATCACCGGGGAAGGAAATGTAAACCATCTCCGGATGCTCTTCCCGCAGCCGGTCAATCTCACAGGCCAGGTATTTCCGCTCTGCGTCTCCGGGTGCGAGTTCTTTGCTGTCATCCGTGACAGGCACAAACTCCACAAAGATGACAGCCTTGCATCCCCGGTCAGAGAGCTGTTTCAGGAAGGACGCCGAGGATACTTCCCGGATATTCTGCGTGGTGACCGTGACTGACGCGCCGAAGATCAGGCCGCGCCTGTGCAGTTCGTCCATGTTGGCAATCAGCCGGTCATAAACGCCTGCGCCCCGGCGGGCGTCGGTGATCTCTTTTTCTCCCTCAATGCTCATAATGGGCACCAGATTCCGGCAGCGATCAAAGAGATCGAAATACTGTTCATCCATAAACGTGCCATTGGTGAACACGGGGAACAGGATATTGGGACGCTTTCCGGCTGCTTCTATGATATCGCGCCGGATCATGGGCTCGCCGCCTGCCAGCAGGATGAAGCTGATGCCCATCTCATCCGCTTCTTCAAAAATGCTCAGCCATTCTTCGGCGGTCAGCTGCCGCACCGGCGCCGTATCCACAGTGGCATGGTTGCAGCGGGAATAGCAGCCCGCACAGTGCAGGTTGCACTGGCTGGTAATGCTGGCAATCAGGAATGGCGGGACGTGCTCTCCGTTATCTTCCGCTTTTCTGCGCTTTTTTGACGCGGCGCGGCTGGCCAGGGCGAATTTCGCCATATAGGCGCTCTCTCTTGGATTCCTGAAAGTCGCCTTGATGATATCTCCCACGACACGCTCTACGCCTTGCGTCATATATGCCTGAATATCAAAATCGTTTCCCATTGTATCGCACCGTCTTTTATTGAATTCGTTCCATTCTGAATGATAGCTGATCTGCCATCATGCCTTCTTCTGACTGTTCTTTCCAACCTTATCAGCAATGGCCAGATAGCACCACCCAATGATGATCAGGAACAGCAGCAAGATGAGTATCCACCATACGCATCCCATATAGGGCAGTTCATCCGTAAAGCCGAAGGCTCCGGCAGGGCTTCCCCAATTCAGGAAGAAGTATGGATAAATCTGTCCTTTGGCAAACTCCCATCCGTTCACATATCCGATCCCGGCATATACAGCGTACAGGAGTGGAGGGATGATCACATATATCACGTTTCTTCTTTTTATCTCCGCTCCTGACACTGTTACGAAGAAATCAGCAACGGCAGCCAATGGAACAATCAGATGCGTGAGTGTGTTTGGAACGCTCCACGCCGCCTCTCCGAGTATAGGAGCCAACAGTACGGCGAACACGACGCCGGTAAGTGTTATTGATACGGTGCCTGCCAGTTTCACAACATACCATGCCTCGCTGACTGCCTTTTCCCGCATCAGGAGGCAGAAGCCAATCAGACTGATCAGCGCGATAGCAATATTGGACTGAATCGTAAAATACATGAACACCCTGCTGCCGCCCATGAAACTGTTTCTTCCCGCAGAAGCGCTCATGACAGTACCTGCGATGGCGGAGACGATCACAATAAGCTTCAGCGCCATGCTGATTGTTTTTCTTGTCTGTGAAATCCTATGCATGCCACAGTCTCCCCGTTCAGATCACCGACATATGAACCTCTTACAGAGCGGCGGCCACAGCCGCTTTCACTTCGCTCATATCCGCAGTGGGTTCGAAGCGGGCGATGACCTTGCCTTCACGGTCAACGAGGAACTTTGTGAAGTTCCAGCCGATATAGGTTTTGTCACCGTATTTCTTATTGTTCATGGCAGCGAATTTGTTCAGCGCCGCGTTCTTCAGTCCCTTGCCGAAGCCTTCAAAGGGCTTCTCCGATGCAAGAAACGCGAACAGCGGATCGGCGGTCTCGCCGTTCACGTCGATCTTTGCAAACTGCGGGAATTCCGTGCCGAATTTCAGCGTGCAGAACTGATGAATCTCGTCATCACTGCCCGGAGCCTGACCCGCGAACTGGTTGCAGGGGAAGTCCAGAATTTCAAAACCGCGCTCCCGCAGTTCCTTATACATCGCCTCAAGAGGCTCATAATGTGGGGTAAAGCCGCACCCGGTTGCCGTGTTGACGATCAGCAGGACTTTTCCCTGATACTCCGAAAGGCTGACTTCCTTTCCCTGCCTGTCCTTTACAGTGAAATCATAGACTGTTTTCATTCTGACGCTCCTTCCGTTCTCCTGTTGTCATTGTTCTTTTGGTTTCCCAGCAGTTCATACAGCAAAGAGTACAGCATCTTTGCCTTCTCCAGCGGCAGATCGATACAGCCTGCAACATGACCGGGGATGTCTTTTGCTTTTTCCTGCAGCGCCCTTCCCGCATCCGTCAGTGTGATTTCAACAATGCGGTCATCCTTGCGGCACCGGCGTCTTTCCACGAAACCTGCCTGCTCCATCTTCTTCAGCAGGGGAGAAAGCGTGCCGTTGTCAAGCATAAGCTTTTCGCCTATTTCCGTGACAGACACACCGTCCTTTTCCCACAGGACAAGAAAGACGATGTACTGCGTGTAGGTCAGTCCCAGAGGCTTCAGCCAGGGTGTGTACAGGTTCGTCACATTCCGTGCGGCAGCATAGAGAGGAAAGCACAGCTGATTGGCGAGTTTCATTGCCTCGCGATAATTGTTTTCCATGGCTCCTCCTTTCGACCTGTTTTATACAAACATATTTTATCATACACGTATTGCCTCGTCAAGACTCTGCACCGAAAAATTACGAAATGAAGCGCTCTGGTATAGGCAATATACTGCTCATACCCTTGCCAGTGGTATAATCATTGAGATTACTGTATAATCGGTATTTCCGCATAACTGGCGGAATGATCGACTGTAAAGCTGTAATCCCGGGAAAAAGGGGCCAATGTGTCCGGATCAATCCCCATCTCCCTCAATTCATCCGGTGAGGATGAATCATACAGCGCATAGTCATTTGAAAAACCACAGAAAGGCACGATGTACAATTCCAGATGATGTCCCGGCACAACGGTATAATACGCGGGTTGAAGATGAATGGTATAGTCATACCATTCTCCCGCCTGTATGAGTTCTTCCTCCGGTACGGAGGTGGCGGGAGTGTATCCGGCTTCCGGGTTACGCAGATCCACGGTGCCGTAGCTGATGATCTTTCTTTTTGATTCTTTTTGTGTCCATATTGCCAGGTGATAAGGAACAGTTCCTTTTCCCCGGTCAACGCCGTTTTCCAGGATAATCTTCTGGTCCAGAACGCCGATTGAGCCGACATCAAAACAGGGGAAAGGCTCATCTGCCTGATCCACGAGCACTGCACCCGCCATCAGCAATTCCTTGTCAATGTCCTGGGTCTTGATTCGCAGATGTACCGCTGCCGGACCATTCACCGTCGTTTCCTGATCAACATTCATATGCCATAATATGCGGTCTTCCCCGGATTCTCCGTTAAGTGATTCCAGCAGCACCGCATTGTTCAGATGCGCATCCTGCGCGGAAATTGTGTGTTCCAGCGCATCCGCGGGAAGCAGTCGGAATGAATAGCCGGTATTCCACTGTTCAGCGCTGACAAACTCCCCGTCCACATTGCGCTGCAGCAGAAAAGCGGGCATGCCGGAAACCTCGTTATCCACGTCCAGAAGGTAATGCGTGAACCAGAGATTCAGCCATTCTGTAAACGTGTGATCTCCGATCATGATATCTGTCCGGGTCTGTTCATTGGCGGGCGTCACATGGCCGTTCTGATGGAGTATGCATCTGACCTCGCATCCCGAAGCCAGAAACGCACTGCGCATCAGATCAAACTGCTTGGGGCGCACTGTTTCATCATTCAACCCCTGAACAATGAGCGCGGACGCGAGGAAACCGGATGCGGTGGAATAATCCCTGACCGCCCAGAAAGGACCGTAATCCCCGGCCAAGCGGATCTGACTGTCCCGTAGATAAGACAGGTAATGCAGGAAGTGCTGTTCAAGCGTCGCATCCGCTCCGTCCGGAAAGCGGCTGGCACACATAGCTGCCAGATCGGCAATGGAATCATAGGATGCCAGCAGCCCTGAAGGAGCGCCTTGGGCGTTGTTGTAATCATACCAGCTGGCTATTCCGGCTACCGGCACAACCGTTTCAAGCCCTTTCACGCCGGTGGAGGCCACCTGAAAAGCCATGGTTCCCGCATAAGATCGGCCGGTCATGGCGATTTTTCCGCTGCACCAGTCCGCCGGTACGCGAATACAGCTGACAGGATCTGAAAAAGCATTCCGGTCCCCGGTCATCCATTCAATAACACATCGGAATGCTTCCGTTTCCAGATCGGAGGAGCAGCACTCAATTCCCTCTGATCCCCAGGTGCCGGGACCTGCCGCCTGTACCACGGCAAAGCCTCGGACCAGATAATAGTCATATGCTGTCAGATTGCCGATATACTGCTGACTGAAAGGATCGCTTTCAAGCTGATAATTCCAGTCGGCCGGATCGGCGGTTTTCGCCAGTTCGAGCGTTGTTATTTCCCCTGCAACCATTCGCTTTTCGGGCATGGTGTGCAGAATGCCTTCATCAAAATCAACGGTTCCTACCGCCGGCAGCGTTGGGTTATATGTGTACATGCCGGCAATATAAGGTCTGGCTTCATATATAGCCGGTACCCGGCACTGACCTTCTGCGGCGGCCCGGGGAATCTGTACCATGGTTTTCAGCAGGTCCGGCATTCCGTCCAGATCGGTATCATAATCTGTTTCCACATAGACAACGAAACGGAGGATATCGCTGTCATCATTGGAATAATTCAATCGCTGCGGATCAGAATATGTGATGACAGGCTGTGTCATGCCGCCTTCGATCCTGAACAGGTTTTTCTCTTCTGGGAAGCCTCCCGTTATACAACATGTCAGAACTATGAAAATATACAAGAGAGCTATTCTTTTCATGCCAAAATCTCCTTTATAGATCATCCGCCAAAATCTATACAACCTGTTTGTTTTCATATTCTTGTGTTCATTATAAAATACGATTGGGATGGTTAAGCTGCCACGGTCATTTTTCTAATTGTGATAGAACAGTTGGGATGGCCATGAACCTTGACAACTTCATATTTGTTCATTCATCATGGTCACTCCTGATTTGTATCGGTATCTCAATCAGATTTCCATATCGTTATTCATATCCCATGCTCATCCAGCTGATAGAGATAAGAGATCATGGCGTATTCCCGGCCGCCCCATCGGTGCGTGCCCTCCTGATCTGCTTTCCCGCCCATTTTTACGTAGAATTTTCTGGATTCATGGTTTTCTTTGAGGCACCATACGATCATCGTTTTCTTTCCGGCTTTTCTGAAATTGTCCATGGCGTGTTGCATCAAAGCCCGGCCGATCCCGCTTTTCCGCTTTGCGTATCGGACGTATAAAGCAACGATTTCACAGTCGGCTGCTTCATCGTCGATTTCTTCGCTCCAAGCGTAGCCTAAAATCTCATTTTCATCGGCAGCGACCACATATTTTTGGTATCTCTTGATCTCGATCTCATACCGCTGGGCTGCGCTCAAAGAATCCAGGAAATCATCGTTCATGATCCCCCGGTACGCGGTTTGCCAGTCTTCCACCAGGATCTCTGCAATTTGCAGGACGTCTTCTGTTTTAGCTTGCCGGATGATCATTTGTTCCTCACCTTTCGCTGCGCTGCCAATCATCACAGTACCGATTTTAACAATTCTTTTTTCAGCCGTTCATAGCGCACTTTCTTTTCCGCTTTCGCAAAATGAACGTCCCGGCTTTGCTCCGGGCAATTTTCATAATTCAGCTTCGTATCACCGAACTGCTCGCTGGTCAGGTCGAACACGCAATCGTCCACAACATTAAAGCAATGGTAATTCCCATCGCCCAGGGGCACGCCGTACACCTTGCCGCCGTAAATGTCCTGCATGAGGAATGCCGTGATGGAGCACTGGCCCAGGGTCTTGT
>JAEEGG010027455.1_pt1 | contig 10787 bp, 7 predicted proteins | sample 9134161 | NCBI WGS metagenome assembly JAEEGG01 (sample SAMN16246543, study PRJNA631951) | gut metagenome | biome: gut microbiome; feature: rumen; material: CR-attached | host: Bos | place: Iran: Karaj | collected 2018-10
TGTGAACAGACGGCTGAGTGAACGGACATCTCAGAAGGGCGTAGCCCTTCCAATGGCGGACTTGTACGCGAGATGTCCCGTCGCATCGAGTAGGAGTCAGCCTACTCGATTGGATTATTTTTTGTGAAATATTATTGCACAAAACCATAAAGCTGTGTATAATTGGGTAAACAATCCTGAATCAGACCGGAAGGAAGGTTATACTATGCTGTTATCTGTGAAATTGAGCAATTGCTTTGCTTATGAAGATGAAATAGAATTCTCAATGCGCGCTGACATGAGGCAGAAGCGATTTGCGTCGAATGTAATATCAGGAAGCGGAGCCAATGCGGTTAAGTCTGCCTTGATAATAGGACCCAATAATGCCGGTAAGACCAATTTTGTTCGTTGTATTAACGGAATCAAAGGTATCCTTTTGAATCAAGGATTTGGTCTGGAAAAAAACATGTTCATCAAAGAAGAAATATCAAGGGTTTGTGTTGAATTCACAGAGGATAACGCGGAGTACTCTTTCGAGATAAGGATGAATCTTTCTAAATCAGAATATCTGTATGAGCGTCTGACCGAGATTACATACGACAGGTACAAGAACAGGAAAGAGAAGAACATCTATATACGAGACACCCTTGAGCAGCAGTACGTTTGTGATGACGATGAACTGAAGAATCTTATAAAGGTTGTGGCAAAGAACAATCTGTTAATCTATCTTATAGATACTTCTAAGTTCGATGCATTGGATAAAGCAAAAAAGGTATTGACATCATTTGCTTCAAAGATTGATGTTGTGGATATGAACAACATACCGATCAAGAAGACGATCGATATGATGAAGCTCAGCAATGATGCCAAGAAGAAGATAGTGGATTTCGTCTTAAGCGCAGATCTTTCCATGGAGGATTTCAGGTATCTTTCGGATGATGAGATCAGGATAAATATGGATGTCGTTCAGGAAAAGGGGAATCTTAAACCACAGGAAAATGCACTCACAGTGGCTACTCCGTTAATGGAGATGCTTCATTTGAGTTCTGTATATCACGGGATTTCCGTTCCAAGTATTCTGTTTGATTCGACAGGTACTAAGAAAATAGCTTCATTGGCAAGCTATATTATTGATGCTTTGGAGAAAGGTAAGATTTTGGTGGTTGACGAACTTGATAACAGCCTGCATTCCAGACTGTCAAGAGCGATCATTTCTTTGTTCAATAACGATCTGAATCGAAGTGCGCAGCTGATCTGTACTGTACATGATGTCACACTGCTCGACTGCAAAAAACTGTTTCGCAAGGAACAGATTTGGTTCGCGCACAAGGATAAAGACGGAGTGTATCTGTACTCGTTAGCAGAGTTTACTGCGGAAAAATATGGCGTTAGGGATACAACCGATCTGATAGGAAGGTACAGATCCGGAGTGTTTGGGGCGTTTCCGGAGCCTGATCTGTTTAAGACTTTGCAGGAGGTGAGAGCAAGAATGAAACGTAATGTTGAACAAGCTTTGGATGAAGCGGATGAATATGCTGAAGCAACCACAGAACGCTTGAATCATGAGGAAGTGTTTGGCAAACTGAGGAGACGTGTAAATGGAGAAAAATCACATATAAGCGTTGAAAACGAGGGCAAAGACAATGACTATTAGTGAAAGAATATTTGAGAGACTGACACAGCTTTCCATGACCCAGAAGGAGTTTGCTGAGAAGGCGGGGATCAAGGAGAGTGCCATAAGTGAGTGGAAAAAGAACAAGACGAATCCATCGTCTGACAAGATCCTGGCAATATGCAGGGCGCTGGATGTAACCCCGGAATGGCTTCTGTCAGGGATAGATCCGGCAGCCGGCAGGACGAAAAACAGGCAGTATTACGTGGTTGATATCGATACCGATACCGGAACGCTCGTGATGGAGTTTAACAAACTCGGAAAGGCTCAAAGAGATAGGATTTTGGGGTATGTAGAAGCTTTTTGTGCTATGAAGCAAAAAAATGAAAAAGAATGATTGAGCACGAAAGCCTATTATTAGTAATGGTCCGGGGGGGGACGGGGGAAGCGCAAGCGCATCCTCGTTGTGGGTCATGGTGATCTGAACCGGGTGCCTATCACTGTGAAAGAGAAAGATGAAGTGTCATAATAAAACGAAATTGCATTATTGAAAATATGACAATCTAGATGTATAATCATATCAAAAGGAGGGCTCCGCGATGGATAACAAAGTAATAGGAGAAAACATTCGCGTATTGCGTGAAAATGCAGGCTTTACGCAGAGCAACATAGCAGGTTTTATGAAGGTTGACCAGAGCTTTGTTTCAAAGGTCGAAAAAGGTGAAAGAAGCCTGTCGAGTGACATGCTCGAAAAACTTGCGACGTTATTCGGTGTAGCGGTGGATCAGATTGAATCTGAATCGATGACGGCATCAAAGCTCTCATTTGCGTTCAGAGGAAGCGAATTTACACCGGACGAGATGGAAGCATTCTCGGCGGTCAACAAGATTGCGCTTAACTCTGAGTTCATGCGTGTCATATTGAAGGAGGCAAGGAGTTGATAGATTATGCCGGACTGATGACCCGAGCTGCTATGCTGAGAAAAAATCTTGGTGAAGACAGTAGCTCTCCGATAGATATCTTTGCGATGGCGCAGAATATTGATAAGCTGACGATCGTGTATTATCCGTTGGGTGAAAACCTTAGTGGAATGTGTATCAAAGGGCAGGAGGATAATAATCTGATCGCCATCAACTCGTTGATGACTTTGGGCAGACAGAGGTTTTCAATGGCGCATGAGTTCTATCATCTTTTTTATGATGATAATATGATCTCGGTCTGCGCGAAGAAAATTGACTCGGGAAAGGATACAGAGCGTTCTGCGGACATGTTCGCGTCGTATTTCCTTATGCCGGATGCAGCGCTTCAGGTAAGGGCGGAGAGCCTTGCCGGAGAGCATCCTGACAATGAATTGACGATCAATGATGTGATCCGTGTTGAGCAGTATTTCGGTGTAAGCCATCAGGCGGCGGTTTATCGACTGATGCACACGCCGTACCTCAGTGATAGCAGAGGCAACGCATTTCTGACGGAATCGGTCAGAAGCAAGGCGGAGACTCTTGGATACAGCTCTGATCTGTATCGTCCTTCGCCGGAGGGAAAAAAGTATATGACTTATGGGAACTACATCAGCCAGGCAGAACAGGTTCTTGAGCAGGGACTTGTTTCGGAAGGAAAGTACGAAGAGTTGCTGATGGACGCTTTTCGTTCGGATCTGGTTTACGGTGATGAGACGGAAGGCGGTGACGTGCTTGACTGAACCTTTGTTCTTCGATACTGATTGCCTTTCGGCGTTTCTGTGGGTAAACGATCAAAGCCTTCTCTCACAGCTTTATCAGGGAAGGATCGTGATCCCGCAAGCTGTCTATACAGAGCTTTCAAACCCGAAAATCACGCATTTGAAGGCAAGGGTTGATGCTCTGTTGTCTGATCACTCTGCTAAAGTAGAGTCTATAGAGATGAATACCCCTGAATATGAACTGTATCGTAAATTGACATCAAAACCGGATCCGGGTCACGTTATAATCGGCAACGGAGAAGCTGCAGCCATTGCTATGGCGAAAGAAAAGGGTGGCATTTTGGCAAGCAACAATTTAAGAGATGTCGCTGCGTACGTTAAGGAGTTTGACATACAACACATTACTACCGGTGCGATCTTGAAAGAAGCATTAAAAAAAGGCCTTATAACAGAAGACATAGGCAACCAGCTCTGGCAGGACATGTTAAGAAAACGCAGAAAACTGGGATATCCGTCATTTTCTGACTATTTGAAAGAAACTAATGGTCAATGATCCGATATCTCGGCGTAACAGATGGTCCCCCGGGGATGGTCCCCCGGGGACGGGGGAAGCGCAAGCGCATCCTCGTTGTGGGTCATCTCTGACAACCATTGGCGCCTGTCAATGTGAGACCACTGAGAAAAATGTGTAAAAGGCTGCGCCTGTCAAAAACACTTAACAGGCGTGTTTTTATGTGTTATTATTCATATAATTGAATAATGACGGAGCTAAATGAATGGCTTTGGGAAAAACGTTGGTGCCTTGTCACTGTGAAAAGAAACAAAAACTACATGCAGATGAGAAAAAAGCACAAATAGGTGTTGAATTGTTTTGATAATTGCATATAATACATAGTAAGAAGGAAAGGAGGCTTTATATCATGCTGCTTCAATTCAACTATAAGAATTTTAAATCATTCAGGGATGATACAACATTAGATTTAACGGCAACAAAGATTTCTGAATTTAATAACCATGTTGTATCTATTGCAAATGAAAAAGTTTTGCCTGTTGCGGCAATATTTGGTGCAAATGCAAGCGGAAAGTCAAATGTTCAAGAAGCCTTTAGATATATGTCTGCGTATGTTATAAATTCACTCGATTATGGAAATGAATCTGATTCTAAGAAGAATTCCAGGTTTTTAAAGCCGACTCCATTTTTGTTTGATAATATAAGTAAGAGCGCAGAGTCATCATTTGAAATATATTTTATTGATTCAGAGGAAAATGGCGCAAAAACTTACAATTATGGATTCACTGTTGATAGCAATGGCGTATGCGAGGAATGGCTAAACTATAAGGCTAAGTCATCAAGAGGGGATTTTAAGCGTATTTTCTATCGTAATGGAGATGAATTTGATTTTGTAGGCATTCCGGCCAAGAGCCAGGAAAACTTAAAAATCGCATTGGAAAAGGAAACACTTATTGTATCACTTGGAGCAAAGCTCAAGATAGATAAACTGAAACTTATAAGGGATTGGTTTGTTCACAATGACTTTGCTGATTTTGGTAAACCAATCGAAAACTATTTCTTATCTCAGCTAATTCCGAAAGGGTTTGAAGAGGATGAGAGGGTTCGTCAGAAGGTTGTTGACTACTTTTCATCATTCGATCCTTCAATAATAGACTTTAAAGTTGAGGTTATAAAGTCAGATGTCGATGATGCAGATAAGCAATTCAGAATAGATGCTGTGCATAAAATGATAGATTCTGACCAGACAACGTCTATTCCTCTTCAGTATGAATCGGCAGGAACTCTTAAGATGTTTGCATTGTATCCAATGTTGCAGGATGTGTTGTCAACTGGAGGTGTTTTCTTTATTGACGAACTTAATGCTAGACTTCACCCTTTGCTTGTTAGAGCTTTTGTTATTACATTCCTTGATCCTGAGATTAATACAAATCACGCTCAGCTGATTTTTACATCTCATGATTCTTGGCAACTTAACGGCAATATTCTAAGAAGAGATGAGATTTGGTTCACCGAAAAAGATTCAAATGGAATTTCATACCTTTTCTCATTGGCAGATTTTGTAGATGAAGATGGAGTTAAGATCCGGAAGGATGAAAATTACGAAAAGAATTATTTGTTAGGAAAGTATGGGGCAATACCGACTTTGAAGCATTTTGACATGTTCAAGGGGGAATAAAGTATGGCTCATATAGAAAGAAACGGGAAACGGAAAACCCGAGATCAGCTTGCTAAAAGAAGAGTACCCGAATTGGGTTACTACTTCATAGTAACTGATACAGAAGAAACTGAACAGAACTATATGTATGGCTTAAGAGATTCTATACCGAGAGAATTACAGGGCAAGTTGGTCATAAAGGTAATTAAGACTAAATCTAGCGACCTTGTTGATGAAGCCAGAAATCTAGCATCTGTCAATGTACAATATCGCGAGATATGGATTATTTTTGATCGCGATAAGGTCATGAATTTTGACGAGATAATTCGACAGGCCGAAGATAAAGGCATCAGTGTCGGATGGACAAATCCATGTATCGAGGAATGGTTTAACGCTTATTTTGGCGCTATGCCTACATATCAGGATTCCGTCGCTTGTTGTAATGGATTTGCTCAGACATTCAGAAGAATTACTGGACAGAAGTATGTTAAATCGGATAAGGACATTTACGAGAAACTTAATCGTTATGGTGATGAGGAACAAGCAATAAAACTTGCTGACCGGAAATACAACGAGCACATATCGAATGGTAATGAAAAGCCAACAGAAATGTGCCCTTGTACGACGGTACACCACTTGGTGAAAGAAATAAAATCCAAGATTCCAACGGTGTGATTTTTTATTGAGGGATATAGTAATTGATACCGATACCGGAACGCTCGTGATGGAGTTTAACAAACTCGAGAAGGCTCAAAGAGATAGGATTTTGGGATATGTAGAAGCTTTTTGTGCTATGAAGCAAAAAAATGAAGTAATTAAAAAAGAACCTGCGGGTTCTTTTTTTGCCTATTGACTTGATCACCGGTGGTTATGTTACACTTCAGGCAAACACTCTTTGGTCGTTAAAGTGAGTGTTACACAAAATAACCGGAGGGATTGCTATGGGAGTTAAAATCAAAAAGTTTCTCAGTGTTTTGATCGCTGTCTGCATGGTTGCGATGAATGTTGCGAATGTGCAGGAAGTGAAAGTAAGTGCCGACGAGTCGGCAAACGGGCCGGTGACCTACGAGTACTATGATGAGTTTGGGAATCCGGTGACAGGAACATGTAATGACTACAGCGTAGTGACGAGTGTTGCCTCAGGCGCTGCCATCGGTGTGGCAAGCGGTGGCGCGATCAGCATCGCAAGCGGTGGTGCTATAAGCGTTGTAAGCGGCGGTGCTATAAGCATCGTCAGTGGCGGCGCGATCAGCGTTGTAAGTGGTGGTGCGATCTGCGTGAGCGGAGGTGCTATCAGCTGTGCAAGCGGCGCAGCCGTTACCTGGGGTGGCGACGAAGAGCAGTGGTACGTTGTGGAAGGCAACATCACGGTAGCTGAGCGCATCACGGTTGTTACGGGTGCAGCGGTAAACCTTATCCTCATGAACGGTTGTAAGCTGACCGCCGGCAAGGGCATAAATGTGCCTGCGGGATCTGCTCTGAACATCTTCGGGCAGGGAGGCAGTTCTGTTCCCGGGCAGTTGGTTGCTTACGGCAGCTCTTACTGTGCCGGCATAGGCGGAGATGACGGACAATCCGGCGGAAGTGTCAATATTAGCGGCGGTATCGTAACTGTGACAGGCGGATACGGAGCTGCCGGTATCGGTGGAGGATACGGCGCATCAGGTGGTGAGGTGACCCTTTCTGCAGGGATGAGCGCGTTCGGTTCCGCATATGAGAGCTACGGCTACAGCCCGCTGACGTCCGGGATGACTGCAGGCGGAAGGTATGTGGTCGCATACCCTAAGTACAGCGGCATCATGTCGGCATCGGGGAACACTGTTACGGCGACGTATATAGACGTGACGGGTACAAAGAGCACTGTGAGCCTGAGCCTTACGGCGCTCCAAGCAGAAGGCTACATTGGTTCACAGGTCAAGATCGTGTCTTTGGAGAACCTTGATAATTTCAACTCTGAACTCGGGAAGAGTGGTGATTACGCCGTGTCGGAAGCACAGATCAGGCATTTTAGCGGAGATGGTGAACCTCTCGATGCGGCACCTACGATTCAGGGAGACTATATCGCCGAGATTACGGTTGACGGTGTTACCGCGCGGCTCAACTATCATACGGATGTAAATCCCACGATAGAGTATGAGTACTATCTTGATTATTATGATGAATGGGTTGTACGAACTTGCACGGACTATTCCGTCGTGAACAGCGAATCCGTTGATTGGTGTGCCTCGGATGACACACCCGGATGGTATATTGTACAAGGGAATGTGCATATCAGTGACCTTGTGACTGTTACGGGCAGGGTTAACCTCATCCTGCTGAACGATTCGGTACTGACGGTAGATAAAGGAATCAATGTTACGTGCGGTAACGAACTGTGGATCTACAGGCAGAAGGCGGGCAGCGGTAATCTGGGACGCCTTAGTGCGTACGGCGAGTCCGGTCAGGCAGGTATCGGAGGCGGAGAAGGCCAGACCCTCGGAAAGATCGAGATATACGGAGGAAACATCTCGGCTTATGGCGGCTCCGGTGCAGCCGGTATCGGCAGTGGAAAAGACGGCGTTATAACCAGCGTACCGTATGATAACGGTTCATGGTTTTTAATGTATTGCGGATACGTGTACATAATCGGTGGTGAAGTGACTGCCTATGGAGGATACCGGGAAACAAACGGCGGATCGGCGAACACATCCGTCTATGGAGACGCGATCGGTGAAGGTGTCAACGCAGCCTCGATAGATGTATATATCAGAACCGGGATGAAAGCCTTCTATTCCGATAACGATTGGATGTTCAGTCCGATTACAAGAGGAAGTGCCAACAGGGGCAGGTCTGCCCTTGTATACCCGGCGGGCAGCGGTGTTATGTCTGCGTACGGTAACACTCTCTATGCGACTTTTGTTGATGAGTACGGGTACAGGGGCAGCGCAAGACTTGCCCTTATGGAACCGATCGAGGTCTACGCTTTGGACGAGACCAAGAAGGCAACTCTCGAGGATGTGGATTACTTTAATACCGCGCTTGGGAGGACAGGCGACAGAGTTGTATCCGAATCGCAGATCAGATATTACGACAGGGACGGTAGAGAATATTCGGATGCTCCGACATGGTGGGGTAGTTTTACAGCCAAGATCACCGTTGACAGTGTGGAGCTTATTGTTAATTACGATATTGATTACGTTTATGTAAGGAGTACTGAGACTATTTGGGATGGAAATACGCATCAGTGCTATGTCGTTGGCTCTTCAGATAGTTTTTATGAACGAATTCAGGTTTACGGAACGGTCAACCTTTACTTATCGAGGGGCAGCTTGATCAGAGCAAACAAAGGTATCCATGTCGGTTGGGGATCAACGCTCAACATATACAGTGAGGAAGACAACAGGTATATGAACACAGGTAAGTTGATCGCACAAGGCTCTGATTATCAGGCAGGTATCGGTGGCGATTACTACGAAGACGGAGGAACGATTGTTATCTATGGTGGTGATGTAGAAGCAACCGGTGGCTGCTACGCAGCAGGTATCGGCGGAGGATACGGTGGATACGGCGGAACGATCACCATTAACGGAGGAAACGTAACTGCAGAGGGTGGTATCCAAGGTGCCGGAATCGGCGGTGGAAGATACTGGGGCAACGATGGCGACGGGTACTCGTATGGCGGAAATATCACCATCAACGGAGGAAATGTTACTGCCTCTGCAGGAGACGGGGCATCCGGAATCGGAGGCGGTCGCGGGTGCAGCGCAGGAACCGTGAGAATTACAGGCGGAATTGTGCATGCCACCGGTCATGAAGCCGGAATCGGAGGCGGTGCATTCGGTCCCGGAGGAGACATCACTATAACAGGTGGATCGATCGTGGCAGAAGGTGCCACAAATTACGCCGGAATCGGAATCAATACGAATCGGTACAGAGGAATTATAAACATAGCGTCCGACGTGAAGGCGTTCAGTTCTTTAGATGATACGGTATACACACAATTCTACCGGGAAGGCAGCAATATAGGACGGTATGTACTTGTATACAAAGAAAACAGTGGAGTTATGTCCGCTTCGGGTAACACTGTTACTGCGACATATATTGACCAAAACGGATCAAAACAGAGTGTTTCGACAAGTATCACGGCACCGTCCGGTGTGATCTACGGGGAGCCTGAAGACATCTTACCTGTATTGGTGAACAAAGACGTGTTTAATGCTACGCTCGGAAGGGTTGGTGACAATGCAGTTTCGGAGTCGCAGATCGAGTACTACCGCTATGCCGGTTCGAAGCTTCAGGCAGCGCCTGATGTGACCGGAAGATACTTTGCTGAGCTTACAGTAGACTACGCTAAGGCTGTCCTTGATTACGAACCGGTGCTTAATCCGACCGTAACGTATGAGTACTTCGATAACAACATGAATCCGGTATCGGCGCGTTGCGAAGGTTACTGTGCTGTAAAGGACGGTACCGCGACGCTCGACGGCGATCTGCACGATTGGCACGTTGTGGGCGCTAACGTTTATCTGAACGAACGTCTGAATGTTTCGGGGTCGGTCAACCTGATCCTCTTGGACGGTGCGGTCCTGCATGCACCGAGAGGCATAAACGTTGCTTCGGGAAGCGCGCTCGCTATCTACGGGCAGAGTTCGAACAGTGAGAATCCCGGCTGCCTGTACGCTTATGGCGACTACAATGATGCCGCCATCGGCGGTGGCTATTATGAGACAGCCGGAAGCATCACCATAAACGGAGGCAGGATCACTGCGACCGGAGGTAGCAGCGGAGCCGGAATCGGCGGCGGAAGCTACGGTTCGGGCGGAAATATCACCATCAACGGCGGCAGGATCACCGCATCGGGCGGAATCTACGCAGCCGGTATCGGCGGCGGTGACTGGACGACCGACGGCGGAAATATCACCATCAACGGCGGCAAGATCACTTCGGTCGGCGGATATTGCGGAGCCGGCATCGGCGGCGGTTGGGAAGGAACCGGCGGAAACGTGACCATCAGAGGCGGCGAGATCGTCGCAACCGCAGGAGCTGATTATAGCGGAGCCGGTATCGGCGGCGGTTCGGGTCATGAGACGATGTGTAATATAAGCGTTAATACCGGAATGAAGGTGTTCGCTTCGGGAGACCAAAATCATAACTACACACCCGTTACCACGGGCAACACCCCCGGCGGAAGGTACGCGCTGGCTTACAACGAGCACAGCGGCATAGTTTCGTCCGCGGGCAATACGATCACTGCAACGTATATAGACCCGAACTTTGACAGGAGCACTGTTTCGCTTGTCCTTACAGCGCCCCGCAACAAGCTGTATCATATCAAGTCGGATTCGTTGCCTTCGCTTGTTGGACTTGACGA
>JAEEGG010027457.1_pt1 | contig 10787 bp, 9 predicted proteins | sample 9134161 | NCBI WGS metagenome assembly JAEEGG01 (sample SAMN16246543, study PRJNA631951) | gut metagenome | biome: gut microbiome; feature: rumen; material: CR-attached | host: Bos | place: Iran: Karaj | collected 2018-10
ATCTTCAGGTCGGAAATACGTACGGCGAAACGATTTACGATATAGCGGAGGGAAAGGGAACGGTTTCCGTCTCCGCAAATCCCGCGCTGACCTTTGAAAGCACGAGGACGTCCGCAAGAGCGGTTACCTATAAAAAGCGCGCCGCAATAAGATTTATGGCAAAATCCTCGCAGTACAACGAGTTCGACTCGTTCGGCTTCCTGCTTTCGAGAGCCGACACCATGGAGGCAAACGGATATACCGAGCTTACGCACGACGTAAAATCGGGCACAACACCGCTTTACATCGAGGCGTTCTGCGTTGACGACTCGCACAACCGCATCTATTCGGAGGACAACGAAGGCGCGAGAACCTATTCCATGCTCGCGTCGAACATTCCCGCCGACAAGACGGACACCGTCTTCGTCGCGCGTCCTTTCGCAACGTTCGATACGTCGTCGGGAACGGTTACGGCGTACGGCGTTGAAAAGTCCGCCTGCTACGACAATCTGCCGACAACGTAATAAAAATAATAACGCCCCGCGCCGTACGGCGCGGGGCTCTTTTTTGTTTTTACATAAATTTTGATACTCTTTTTGAAATTACATCTGCCAGAAACAGCTTTGCCGCGTCGGGAAGGACGTACGGGACGACGCACACAAGAAGTCCCTGAGAAAAGGACACGGGATTCCCCCTTGACGCCGAAACGTACGAAAACATAACCGTTCCCAAGAGATAGCAGAGCGCAAGTCCCGCCGCAAGAAGCGCGTTTCTGCCCTTGTCCGTCTTACAAAAAGGCGAAAAGATTATGTAAACCACGCCTATAAGCGCAAAGCCCCATATATATCCGCCCGTCGGGCCGAAAAGAACGCCCGCGCCGGCGGAAAACGCCGAAAAAACGGGAAGCCCCGCGGCGCCTGCCGCGATATACACAAGAATCGAAACGGTTCCCGCCTTTGCGCCTAAAATTTTCAGCGCGCAAAACACGCCGAACGTCTGCATGGTGAACGGCACGGGAGAGGGAATCACAATCTGCGCGCAAATTGCGATAATCGCGGTAAAAAGGGCGGTGAGAATTATTTTTTTCAGGTTATTATCTTTAATTTTCATTTTCTTTGCTGCAATTATTCCGTTTTTCAAAATTTCTCTTAATTTATTATATTCCCTACTTCGACTAAAAGCAACCCGTAAATATAATTAATATCTTGACATTTTTATCCCGCGTGGTATAATTGTTTTATCCGGGTAAGCAAAATCCGTTGAAGTAATTAAATAATGTGTATCATTTGACCTGTCTGTGAAAGCGGGCGGTCAAGTGAAAAGCCTTATGAAAACTATTTTGATTGATTTTGACCTTCGTGGACGATTTTTTGCGCGCAAAAACGTTTGTCCGGGACAGGTCTTTTTTGTTGCCCGGAAATAAAATTAAGGAGAAAACCTATGAAAACGAAAAAACCTCTTACTTCGCACGAAATCCGGGCAATTCAAAGCAAGATCTTTGAAAAAACAGGCGTCAGATTAAAAAAATATCTGACAGAACAGGCTTTTACCAGAAGTTCCTATTCAAAAAAATACGGCGGAGGCAGCAACGAAAATTTCGAATATATCGGAGATACCATTCTCGGGTATTACGTTGTCAAAAAGCTTTTCTGTCATTACGGCACGATTCATTCCGACGAACACGAAAGCATTTATACTTTTCGGGCGCATGAAAAAGATTTTACGGCGCTGAAAAGCAAAATCGTCAGCAACCGTACCCTGTCGGAAATCATGGACGAATGGGATCTTTGTCAATATCTGATTGTCGCTCAGTCAGATATTGACAGCGAAATCGACAAACAAGAAAAAATCAAAGCCGATTTATTTGAGGCCGTTGTCGGCGCAATAGCGGTGCAGGTAAATTGGAATCCGAAAACCATGGAAGAAGTCGTTAATAAAATTCTTCCGATCGATAAACTCCTGTCGGAATACGAGAAATCACAGTACCGCCCTGTTAAATTCAATCTCGAAAACGCCGTAACCACATTAAAAGAGTTTGCGGAACAGGAAAAATGTTCGGTTCCCGTTTATGAAATAACAGGGCCGGAAAATCTCGGGTACGACAGCTCCGGCTATCCCCAATGGTGCTGTAAGTGCAGTGTTCAAACGCAGGGAATTACAAAGACCGTATTTTCCCATTCAAAAAAAGACGCCAAAAAATACTCGGCATACCTTGTGCTTTGCGAAATGTTTGGTCTTACTAATGAATACGGTCCAAGCAATCGGTATTCATGCTGGTCTTTTGACGGAGAACATCTAACTCCCGATCTCATTTCCGCAAATTGAATTTTAATATGACAAAATCCCCGCAGGAAAAACTGCGGGGATTTTATATTTTTTTCAGAACTCCACTTCATAATTATAAAGCGTCGACATACCCTCTCGGTAGAGGTGGGAATCGGACGAAAACGTGAGCACCTTCGGCACCGAATATCCGTCGACTTCCTTGAAATTTATGACCGTCATATCGCTGTGGCCTATGTCGAAATGCGTGCAGAACGCCGGATACGGTATATCGAGCACGCAGGAAAGGAACGCAAGGCCGAAGCCCTGATGCGCGAACAGCGCCACCCTTTTATCGTTCGGCTTTGTTACCTTATATTTCCCGGAATAGCGGATATGCTCGTATCCGAGCGACGCGAAAAACGCGTCGCTCTCGTTATAAACCCTCATTATGCCCTTTTCGTACTTTTCAAGCCCCGGGTATTCGTACCATCTGTCGCCGAGCGCGCGGAATTCCTTACTGTTGAACAGATCCACGGCTTTTTTGTTGTAAAACAGCCACGTAAGACCGCTTCCGTCGTCTTTCTGCGTTGTAAGCTCCGCCCAGGTATGGCTCTCGTTTGCGAAATCAAGCAGTTTTGCCTCTTTGCCGAGAGCGTCGCACAGCGGTTTTGCCGTCTGTCTTGCCCTGTTTGACGTAGATGCGTAAATCTCATCGATTCCGCATTTTAAAAGTCTTTTGGACAGCGCTTTCGCCTGCTCTTCTCCGAGCGGCGTCAGCGAATCGGGCTCATATACGGGATCCCCGTGTCTGAGGAAAAAGAAAAGCATAATCGGTCCTCCGGATTGCCGTCTGTATCAGTCGATCATTGTTGCGTCGCCGAGTCCGAAGAACTCAACGTTTTTGATTTTGAGCGGAACTATCGCTTCATATTCGTCAAAATCCTCGCTATCTTCAAGCTGTCCGTCAAACGTAACGATATATGCAAACGGGTCCTTGTTCATGTAGAATTCCATATCTTCGAGAAAATATCCCATGCAGTACCAGCCGTCCGCGATAAGATCCGCGCCCGTCTTGCCGACAAGCTTGTCAAGCTCGCTCTGAGTCGGCATCATCTCGGTCAGATTCTCGTATTTGTTTATTTCGAGCGGATAAACGAGTGCGTCGTATTTTTCGTCGTAGTCTTCGTCCATGTAATCGAGTTCCATTATAGCGTCGTAGGTTTCCTCCGGCATGTCCGCGGTTACGCGGTAAAACGTGCCGTCGATTCCGAATACGTAAACGTATGTATCCTCATACGCGGTGGACTGCCATGCTTCCGTCGTGTTTGCGGCCGCCGCGTCGCCTATCGTTTTGAGCGTCGTGATGTCGTAAGCTTTCTTACCGAGCTCACAGCTTATAAGCATAAGAGCCGCCATAACAAATACAAATGCGCAAATAATAATCTTTTTCATTTTCGCTGCCTCCAAATTTGTTTTTGCTTTTTCAACATTAATTTTATACCATAAACGGCAATTTTTTTCAAGTGTTTTATTATGAACAAAACGGAAGCGGACGGGAAAATCCGTCCGCTTTGTTTTAATCGTCAAATGCTTCAACAAGAAAGCTCACCGGGCGGAAGCCGTCGCTGCAGGAAATCATTGCGGAATACGGATTTTTCATCCATCCGTCGTAAAAATTCCCGTTTCCCTTTGCAAGCTCGGTTACAAACGGCAGAAGCGTTTCCCACGCGCTGTCGCAAAAGCCATCCGGGCGCGTCTTTCCGTCAGAGACGAAAGTCTGTCCCAATGTCATGGCGCACGCGTGCTCTATCGGGTTTTCGTATTCTTTTATGAGGTCGTCGTATCTTGCGATTTTCATCACGGTAATGCGTATTTTCTTCATCATTGCTTCCCCGTTATCTCCTGCGCGTAGCGCACCGACTCCATCGCGTCCTTTGCGTATTTGTCTGCGCCGATTTTGTCGGCGTACTCCTTTGTCAGCACCGCGCCGCCGACGATTATTTTGCACCACGGCGCGCTTTTTCTGAGTTGTTTTATGGTCTCCTCCATTGCGGGAACGGTTGTGGTCATAAGGGCGCTCAAGCCCACGAGCGGCGCGTGAAGCTCGACCGTCTTTTCGACAATTTTCTCGGGCGGCACGTCTTTTCCGAGGTCGACCACGTCAAAGCCGTAATTCTGCATCAGCAGCTTTACGATATTCTTGCCTATGTCGTGAATGTCGCCCTTTACGGTGGCGAGCACGAAAATTCCATTGTCCGCGCTTTTTTCCCTGCTTGCCGCGTTTTTTATCACTTCAAACGCGCTTTTTGCGCATTCCGCGCTGATAAGCAGCTGCGGCAGGTACACCGTCTTGTTTTCAAAGCCCTCGCCGACGATATTCAGCGCAGGGATTATTTCGGTATTTATTACGTCGAGCGCCGACTCCTTTTCGAGCAGCGCCTTTGTATACTGCGCCGCCTTGTCTTTAAGTCCTTTTATAATCGCATTTTTGAGTGCGGATTCCTGCTCTTTCGCATCGCCGCTTTTTGCGCCCGCGTCGGTGCTTCCGAACGTCGTTTCGGAAAACTCCTTTGACGCGTTTATATAATCGGCGCAGTTTTCGTCAAGTCCCGCAAGCGCCCTGAAAGAATAGTACGTCTTTATCATTTCGGCGGAATAGGGGTTGATTATAGCGGACGACAGTCCGTTTCCGAGCGCAAGCGCGAAAAACAGGCTGTTTACCGCGCTCCTGTTGGGAAGTCCGAACGAGACGTTCGAAACGCCGAGCACGGTGTGCGCGTGAAGTTCGTCCTTTATGAGTTTGACTGCTTCGAGCGTCGTTTTCGCGGCGCGTGCGTCGGCGCTTATCGTAAGCGCGAGCGCGTCGAAAACTATGTCCTTTTTCTCTATTCCGTATTCTTTTGCCGTTTCAAGTATCTTTTTTGCAATATTTACTCTGCCGCGCGCCGTTTCGGGTATCCCGTTTTCGTCGAGTGTCAGCGCAACCACGACTCCGCCGTATTTCTTTACGAGCGGAAAGACGGCATGCATGCTCTCTTCTTTGCCGTTTACCGAGTTTATCATGGCCTTGCCGTTATAACGTCTTAACGCCTTTTCCATAGCGCACGCGTCCGACGTATCTATCTGAAGCGGTATATCCACGACCGCCTGAAGCTCCGTTACGGCGCAGACGAGCATTTTCTGCTCGTCGATTTCGGGAAGTCCGACGTTTACGTCAAGTATGTGCGCGCCTTTTTCCTGCTGTCCGATGCCTTCGGAAAGAATATAGCTTACGTCGTTTTCGACAAGCGCCTGCTTAAAGCGCTTTTTGCCCGTGGGATTTATGCGCTCGCCTATGAGAAGCGGCTCTTTTCCGAAAGTTACCGCTTTTGTGTACGAGGAAACGACGGTAACGTCCTTTTTGGTTACGGGAACGGGTGCGGTTTTTGAAATTTTCTCTTTCAGCGCCTTAATGTACGCGGGAGTCGTGCCGCAGCAGCCGCCCGCGATGCGCACGCCTTTTTTGAGAAGAATTTCCGTTTCCTGCGCAAATTCCTCCTCTCCCACGTCGAACACGGTTTTGCCGTTTTCGGACTTGGGGAGCCCGGCGTTGGGCTTCATTATGACGGGAATCGAAGAAACGGCAAGGATTCTCTCGACAACCGGCGAGAGCTGTTTCGGACCCAGCGAACAGTTTGCTCCGACGGCAAAGGCGCCCATGCCTTCGATCATGGCTGTCATCGCCTCGGGCGTTGCGCCCGTCATAAGCTTTCCGTCCTCGCCGTAGGCGTTTGAAACGATAACCGGAAGAGCGCTGTTCTCCTTTGCGGCAAGCAGCGCGGCTTTTGTTTCGTAGCTGTCGTTCATGGTCTCAATAAGAATGAGGTCGGCGCCGTATTTTACGCCGAGCTTTACGGTTTTTGCAAAAACGCTCACCGCGTCCTCGAAATCGAGGTCTCCGAGCGGTTTTAACAGCTTTCCCGACGGGCCTATGTCGAGGGCGACGAATTTTTCGTGCGGCGCCGCGCTTGATTTCGCCGCCCGTTTTGCGTTATTTATCGCGTTTTTTATTATATTTTCAAGTTCTTCGTCCGAAAATTTGAGCGCATTTGCGCCGAAGGTGTTCGTACAAACGACGTTGCTTCCGGCGTCAAAATAAGCTTTATGAATATCCGTTATGACGTCGGGGTGCGTAATATTCCACGTTTCCGGGTGCTCGCCGGGCATAAGCCCTCTCTCCTGGAGCAGCGTTCCCGTGCCGCCGTCAAAGCAGATTATATTTTTTTCGGAAAATTCTAAAAAATCCATAAAACGCTCCCGCTTCTTCAATTTTCGTTCGTTTTTATGCCCACAACCGCCGTAACCGATTTTGACGGCGACATGAGCATGCTGTCGTTAAGAGTAAGTCCTATGTGTTTTTCGCAGTTCAGCACCGCAAAAATATCCTTCTGGCAGAAAATGTCGAAATCTCCGTAGCCGGGGCTGAACCGCGGCCTTGTCTCTGCGCCGAATTCCCTTTTTATATCTTCGCAGAACGCGTCGCAGAGCGCTTCTGCCCGCTCGGCGCCGAGCGCCTGGAAAATAAGCGCCGTCGACGGCGACACCGCGCTGTATTTTGCGATAAGCCTGTCTATTCCGACGCCGAGCGTTGCGGCAAAAATCACGGCTTTTTCGCATTTTTTGAGGTTTTTCGCAAGGTTTTTCGATTTTACCGAAAAAGCGCCGAAATCAAGGTTGTTTTCGCATATTTTCACGTCGAAAACCGCGTAGCACACCTTGCAGGAAAGCGCATTTTTTGCTTTCCCGATACATTCGTCAAGAATTTCGTCCGGGAAAGCGGCGTTTTCTCCGCTTCCCGCGTAGCGCTTGACCTCTTTTTTATTTACCTTTCCCAAATCGTAGGTTTTGGTATATACAGTCATTTTCCCAGCATGTCGGACAGGTTTTCCTGTATTTTTTGCGCCACGTCCGGCTTGTTCATGGAATAAACGTGCACGTTGTTTATTCCGTTTGCGTAAAGGTCAATTATCTGATCGGTCGCGTACGCGATTCCCGCCTGCTTCATGGCATAAGGGTCGGAGCCGAACTTGTCGACAAGGCTCTTAAATCTCTGCGGCATAAACGAGCCGGAAAGTTTTATCGCGCGCTCAACCTGATTTGCGTTGGTGATGGGCATAATACCCGGGATAATCGGCACGGTGATGCCGGCTTCCCTGATTTTGTAAAGGAAGTTGTAAAGGAGATTGTTGTCGAAAAGCATCTGCGTCGTGAGAAAATCACAGCCCGCCTCGACCTTTTCTTTCAGCCTTCTTATGTCTTCCTTCTGATTTACGCTTTCGGGGTGGATTTCGGGATAGCACGCGCCGCCTATGCAAAAGTCCTTGTTTGCGGCTTTGAGCTCGCGCACAAGTTCCGTTGCATACTTATAGTCCCATTTGCTTCTGTCCTCGTTCTGCTTTTCCTCGGGAATGTCGCCGCGAAGCGCCATGACGTTCTCGATTCCCGCCTTTATGATTTCGTCTATTTTTTTTGCAACGGTGCTTTTTGTGGAGGCAACGCAGGTAAGGTGGGCAAGCGTCGGCACGCCGAAGCGGTCTTTTATGTTTTTTGCAACGTCGAGCGTGTATTTGCTCGTTCCTCCGCCCGCACCGTAGGTAACGCTTATAAACGCGGGGCGCAGCTCCGCTATCTTTTCGGTCGCCGCCTTTACGCTCTCAAACACCGTTTCCGTCTTGGGCGGAAACACCTCGAACGAAAGCGAAAGCCTGTTTTGTGTGATGATGTCGATAATTTTCATTGCTTTTTCCTTTTCATTTTATGGAATGTCTGCGTTCGTCGTTTTCGCTTATTTTGCGTTCATAAATCGATATAGGAAGGTTACGACCTGAGCTCTCGTGCAGTTTTCATCGGGAGAGAAGGTGTTTTCGCCCGTGCCGCCGGTAATACCGTTTTCAACCGCCCAGAGAACGGCTTTATAGTAATAGCTGTCCTTTTCCAGATCGGTAAATTTATTGTTTTTTCCTTTTGGCTCGGGACGGCCTACGGTCCTCCAGAGGAAGGTTACAACCTGCGCCCTCGTGCAGTTTTCATCGGGAGAGAACGCGTTTTCGCTCGTGCCTCCCGTTATTCCGCAGTCAAACGCCCATGAAACGGAGTTGTAATAATATGCGTCCTGCGCCACGTCGTCAAAAGGCAGCGGCAGCGCCGGGGTTTCGGGAGAACCGACCATTCTGTATAGGAAGGTAACGACCTGTCCTCTCGTACAGATTTCGTCGGGAGAGAAGGTGTTTTCGCTTGTTCCTCCCGTGATTTTTTGTTCTGCCGCCCACATAACGGCGTCGTAATAGTATTCACCCTTCGGAACGTCGACAAAGTTCATTTTGGGAGTTTCGGGCTCCTTCTCAGGCTCCTTCTCAGGCTCCTTTTCGGGTTCCTTTTCGGGTTCCTTCTCGGGCTCCTTTTCGGGCTCCTTTTCGGGTTCCTTCTCAGGCTCTTTTTCGGGTTCCTTTTCAGGCTCTTTTTCGGGTTCCTTTTCAGGTTCCTTCTCAGGCTCTTTTTCGGGCTCCTTTTCAGGCTCCTTTTCGGGTTCCTTTTCGGGCTCCTTTTCGGGTTCCTTTTCGGGTTCTGCTGCCGGAGCCTCTTCAAGTTTTTTGAACGTATATCCTACAAACAGGCTTTCCTCGTTTCCGGCAATTATCGCGTCGTACCTGTTAATAAATCCCGTAACGAGCAGGCCCCCTTTTGAATCCGTATTAAACCAGTATCCGTCTATCGGTTTCACCCTTATTGCAACGTAGTAATATTCGCCGGCTTTAAAGGTATCGTTCTCATCCATCTTTCGCGAACCGCCGACGCCTTCGTACCACGTAATTCCGTTCTTTGTCGCATTGGGGTATGCCGTATCGATGTAATACAGTCCGTCTTCACGCTGGTTTTCCGCTTTGAACGAGGGCTTTTCTCCGACTACGGGTTCTTGAATATTATAGGTTACGGCGCCCATTATTTTTTCTTTGGCGGCTCCTAAACTGTCGTATTCCTTGCGTACCACAAGTCTGCCGACTCCGTCAAAGTCCAGAACGTCATAATCGGAGGTTGTTCCGTTAAAAGTTACGGTCACGTCCGGCAGTCCCGTGGATTTACGGGCAAAATCGTAGCCTTCCTGCGCTTCCAGTACAACTTCAAAAGAATATCTTTTTTCGGCCGCGAACACTCCCGTAAAGCGGCTGCGGTCGTCGCTTGTGTTATAATTTTCATACCATGCCGCAGAATATCCCGTAACGCCCTCGCTGTATCTGAGATAATGGGCGCGCGCGATGGACTGTCTTCCGATTTTCGGTTCTATAATATCCGAAACGTCAACGTTTGTGATTTTCTTGTTGATCTTAACTTCGGGGAAAGTATAAGATATTACCGCCATGGCCCATCTCTGATACTCGAAAGCTTTGCTGACTTTGGCTTCCTTTCCGTTTACGGTTGCTTTCAGATTATAGGAAGTGGCGGTTGAGTCAAATTCGTAACCGTCTTTAACCTCCGTCATGATCTGAACGGTATAAACGTGTCCCGCCTGAAACATTTCGTTTTGTTTCATATACCTTTCTTCCGTTTCGTCATACCATTCGGGCTGTTGGAATACCGCGTAATTCGCCCCCTCATACGTCATTGTGGCTTTGTTCTGCTGCCACTGCCACTTAACGTCTGTTTTCGGGACCAAAATATTCACGATATCCACCGAGGAAACGACGTCTGCCGCCGCCGCCAGCGAAAGAAATGATAAAACAATTATTAAACTCAATAAAATACCCGGAAATTTTTTCATGGCTGAAAATTCTCCTTGTTTCGTTTTTCCGTAAATTAATATATAAAGCGCTCTTTGCCTTCGCGGTTTTTACGCAGGTAACCGGTCTTAATAAACCGACGGGTCCGCAAGGTCGGGAACCGCGTCGGTCGTCGTGAATGTCCTTCCAGTTTGCGCAGAAGTTACCGTATCGCTGTCGACGGTCAACGAGTACTCTGTCAAATAGGTAACGCCGTCAACCGTTTGCGAAACCTTTAAATAAGTGATGGAGTTTTCGTCGAACGCAAAGAAGTTTGTATAGCCCTCATAGTCGGCATACCGCTCCGCGCCGTCGCCCTGAAGCGTAACTTTGTACGATTTGTCTATCACGGCGTCGGCAAGCAGTTTTCCCTTATCCGTCGCAATTACGAGAGTCGCCGTGTCGGGCTCCCAGTTTGCGGGAATGGAGAATACGATATATTCTTTGTCGCTTCCTTTAAACGTCGACGCCTTGAAATCGTATTCGAACAGTTCAAACTGAACGGAATCGAATTCTTCGGGGTTGTACGCCGTCCTTACGTAGTCCGTCATAAATTCGTCCAGAAAAGCTCTGCCGGTGGCTACCACCTCGGCGCCGAGGTTGTCGCCGTGGATATCGACGTAGTAATACGTGTAGCAGGGGTCAAGCGGAATCACGGAAGACTCCATCTCGAACTGGACCGCAATTCTTCTGAACTCTCCGTTGACGGTCAGGTCGCGATACTCCCATCCGGGCCCGATATCAACGGTA
>JAEEGG010027458.1_pt1 | contig 10786 bp, 10 predicted proteins | sample 9134161 | NCBI WGS metagenome assembly JAEEGG01 (sample SAMN16246543, study PRJNA631951) | gut metagenome | biome: gut microbiome; feature: rumen; material: CR-attached | host: Bos | place: Iran: Karaj | collected 2018-10
ATCTAAATTTTCTAGCACCATATCCTTCTCACCCCCCCATTCTTTTCCATCCCCCAACTTTTGAGTCACCACGATTCACCGGGCATCATCTGTGCGTGGTCTGTAGAGACGCGGTGCACCACGTCTCTACATTTCCACCCCTTCCCTTCTGCGAAATCCCACAAAAAAAAGGCAGCCCGCGGTTTTTGGGCTGCCTTTTTTGTATCCGGTAAAACGGAGATTATTTGTATTCGTAGTAATAAATGTCGGTATAGGAGTAGCGATAGTTATCATACGTGTTTGTATAAGAACAGGTCTGCATCGTGGGAACTTTGCCATCATACGTGTAAATATAATCGCGTTCTTTGTAGTCATTGTCAGAGTCGCGATAGACACGGCGGGTGACATTGTTCTTGGAGAGGATTTCAGTCACACCGAATTCGTCCAAATCAAACAGGCCGGCATAGGGGTTCAACTTGTTGTCGTACGTGTATTCATTGGATTCCCAGTATGCGCCTTCCTCCCAAGTCACTTTGGAAACGTTCTTGCCATCCCATTCAAATTTGATGTCATAACTATAGATGTCCTTCGTGGTGGCTTTTTCATGAATCTTTGCCAGCGACATAGCGATAGATTCCATGCTGGCTTCCGGAATGAAGAAGCGGAACACGTTCAAAGGAAGCGCATTAACGGAAGATTTGTTGTCATAATCAGTGCATCTGATATTGGTGATTTTTCCGTTTTCATGGGTGAAATCCGCCGAAAACATCTTCACAGTGCCATCATACGCTTCAATGGAGGAAATTTTGCCCTTCTCATAATTAATAGTGTAGCGACCGGCACTGCCCCATGAGATAGACACAAGACGTTTTCCGTCATACTCATAGTTTTCAGTATAACTCATTTCACCATCGGAATTGTAGTAGGTGATGCTTTTCAGCAATTTGCCGTCCCAATTCCAAATTTCTTGGATATACTTGGAGGTATTGCTGTTGTTCTGCGTGCTCCAATAGCCGTCAGAATACACCTCATACTTGTAAGTTCCGGAATAGCAAACCCTGTCAATTTTATTCTTCGGGGTAAACTGCCCTTCCTTGTTGCAGGACACAAAGAAAAGTCCGAGTGCCAAAACGGCGACCAATAATGTGATTTTTTTCATAATTAAAAAAATTAAATTAAACATGGTTTCAAAAAAGCGTGCAAAGATAGCAAAAAAACGGACAGCCGCAGCTGTCCGTTTTCAATTTGTAGAGACGCAAAATTTTGCGTCTCTACACTTCCCACGTGTCGCCGCTGTTGAGGAGGTCATCGACGCACTTGTACTTGCCGTTGGCTTTGCACTCGTCCATCTGGTCCTCATAGAGCTGGGTGTAGGAGACTTTCTTGACGTTGCGGATCACGCCGAGGGCAACGGGAAGGTCGCCGCTCATGCGGGCCAGCATCATGTGGATACCGGCGTCCTCGGTGGTCTCGTCATGAATCATGATGTCGTCCAGCGTGATGCCGTTCTCACCGATGGTGACGGCTTCGAGGCAGCGTCCGTTGAAACGGAGACCCTTGTTCTTCTCCTTGCCGAAAATCATCGGTTTGCCGTGCTCCAAGACGATGGTACGGTCGTCGCGGACAGCGCGGTCGGTGATGGCGGCGTGGGCCTTGTCGTTGAAAATCATGCAGTTCTGAAGAACTTCCACCACGCTGGTGCCGTCGTGCTGGGCGGCGCGGGTCATGATGTCGGTGGTCAGTCCCGGCACGCAGTCGAGAGCGCGGGCGAAGAAGGTGCCCTGCGCGCCCATCACCAACTCACCCGGGTTGAACGGGTAGTCGATGGTGCCGAACGGAGAGGTCTTCGTCACCTGGCCGAACTTGGTGGTCGGCGAGTACTGACCCTTGGTCAGACCGTAGATCTCGTTGTTGAAGATGGTGATGTTCAGGTCCTGGTTACGACGGACGGCATGGATCAGGTGGTTGCCGCCGATGGCCATGGAGTCACCGTCGCCCATGTTCACCCACACGCTGAGAGCCGGATTGGCCAGCTTGGCACCGGTAGCGATGGCGCAGGCACGGCCGTGGATGCTGTGGAATCCGTATGTATCAACATAATACGGAATACGGGAGGAGCATCCGATACCGGAAACCATCAGGATATTCTCCTTCTTGTGGCCGGTCTTGGGAAACGTGTTGAGCAGGGAAGCCAGGATGGCGTGGTCACCGCAGCCGGGGCACCATTTCACCATCTGGTCGCTTTGGAAATCAGCTTTTGTATATGCACATTCCGCTTTGGGAACAAAATGTCTTTCTGCCATAACTTATTCTCCTAAAATTTTAGTGAAACAATCTTTTAATTCGCCCACCTCGAAAGGAAGTCCCATGATCTTGTTGTACTGTTTCATCGGACATTCGGGGAACTGGGTGCGCAGGTAGCCGGCAAACTGACCGTTGTTCAGCTCGCAGACCACGATTTTCTTGTACTTGCGCAGGATGTCGCCCGTGTTCTTCGGCAGAGGACAGATGTAGTTGAAATGGGTGTAGGCCACTTTCTTGCCTTCGTTGTTCAATTCTTCGACAGCGAGGGTGAGAGCGCCGGCCGTACCGCCCCAACCCACCACGAGCAGGTCGGCATCGGGATCGCCCGTAACCTCCTGTTCCGGAATGTAGTTGGCGACGCGGTTGACCTTCTCCTGACGGTTGTAGGTCATGAGGGCGTGGTTTTCAGGATCGGTGCTGAGCGGACCGTCGGGGCATTTCTCCAAGCCGCCGACACGGTGGCTGAGGCCTTCCATTCCCGGAAGCGCCCACTCGCGTGCGAACGTTTCGGGATCGCGGCGGAACGGACGGTAGTTCGGGTCGTTGGGCTTGGCCAGACGCGGCGTGATGCTTGGCAGGTCGGCCACCTTCGGGATACGGAACAGCTGCGAGCCGTTGCCGAGGTAACCGTCGGTGAGCAGGATGACGGGGGTCATGTGCTCCAATGCCAGCTTGGCGGCATTATAGGCCCAGTAGAAGCAGTTGGCGGAGCTGGAGGCGGCGACCACGATGAGGGGAGCCTCGCCGTTACGGCCGTACAACGCCTGGTTCAGGTCGCTCTGCTCGGTCTTGGTCGGCAGACCGGTGGAGGGACCACCGCGCTGCACATCAACCACAACCAGAGGAAGTTCCACCATCACGGCCAGACCGAGAGCCTCACTCTTGAGGGAGAGGCCGGGACCGGAAGTGGAGGTGCAGGCCAACGCACCGGCGTAGGAGGCGCCGATGGCGGAGCAAACGCCCGCGATTTCGTCTTCAGCCTGGAACACTCTTGCACCCAGCGCTTTGTGTTTCGCCAATTCCACCATCACGTCCGTTGCGGGGGTGATAGGATAGGAACCGAGGAAGAGCTGGCGTCCGGAACGTTCGGAAGCGGCCAGAAGACCCCATGCGGTGGCAACGTTACCGGTGATGTTGCGGTAGCGGCCTTTCGGCATTTCGGCCTGAGCAGCCTCAATGATATGGGAATGAATGAGTTCCACCTTGTCGGCGTACTCGTAACCTTCGGTCAAAACAGCCTTGTTGAGCTTCACCACATCGGGTTTCTTGGCGAACTTGCGTTCGAGGTAGGCGAAGGTCTGGTCCAGCGTCTTGTGCGTCATGTAGAAGATGATACCGAGGGCGAACATGTTGCGGCACTTGTCGTAGGTCTTCTTGTCGGCGCCCTGTTCCTTGCCGATTCTTTCGGTGAAGGAGGTGACAGGAGCCTTGACGATGGCGTACTCGCGTTCGAGCTCGTCGGTGAAGGGGTCGGATTCGTAACCGGCCTTCTTCATGGCCTCTTCGGTGAAGGTGTCGATGTCCACGATGACGACGGCGCCCTTCTTGGCCCACTTGAGGTTGGACTTGAAGGAGGCGGGGTTCATGGCGACGAGGATGTCGCACTTGTCACCGGAGCTGTAGATGTGGGTACCCACGTGCACCTGGTAGCCGCTCACACCGGCGATGGTGTTGTGCGGGGCGCGGATTTCCGCCGGATAGTCGGGGAAGGTGGCGATGTCGTTGCCGGTCAGGGCGGAAGCATCCGAGAACAGGGTTCCCGACAGCTGCATACCGTCGCCGGAGTCGCCAGCAAAACGGACGACGATGTCGTCTTTTCTAATGATTTGATCTGCCATTCTATTTAATTTATAAATTTTCAAATTTTAAATTTAATGTGGCGACACACCGTGTCGCCACATTAATTCATTATTTCAACACGCCCAATTCCTTACCAACCTTGGTGAATGCGGCGATGCATTTGTCGAGGTTCTCGCGGGTATGTGCGGCGGAAACCTGGACGCGGATACGGGCCTGTCCCTTCGGAACGACCGGATAGTAGAAACCGGTGACGAAGATGCCTTCTTCCTGGAGTTTGGCGGCCATTTCCTGTGACAGTTTGGCGTCGTAGAGCATCACGGCGCAGATAGCGGACTGCGTGGGCTTGATGTCGAAGCCGGCGGCCTTCATCTTCTCGACGAAGTAGGCCGTGTTTTCGTGCAGGCGGTCCTGAAGTTCGTTGGTTTCGGACATCATCTCCACCATCTTGCAGCCGGCAGCGGCCACCATCGGCGGGATGGAGTTGGAGAAGAGGTACGGACGGGAACGCTGACGGAGCATGTCGATGATCTCCTTCTTACCGGTGGTGAAGCCGCCGATAGCGCCGCCGAATGCCTTGCCGAGGGTGCCGGTGAGGATTTCCACCTTGCCGCGGAGGTTGTAGTGCTCGGTCACGCCGCGACCGGTCTTGCCGACCACGCCGGCGGAGTGGGATTCGTCCACCATGACCATGGCGTCGTACTTGTTGGCGAGTTCCACGATCTTGTCGAGGGGGGCCACATTGCCGTCCATCGAGAAGACACCGTCGGTGACGATGAGGCGGAAGCGCTGGGCCTGGGCTTTCTTGAGCTGTTCCTCAAGGTCGGCCATGTCGGCGTTGGCGTAGCGGTAACGCACGGCCTTGCAGAGTCTCACGCCGTCGATGATGGAAGCGTGGTTGAGGGCGTCGGAAATGATGGCGTCCTGGTCGCTCAGGAGGGGTTCGAAAACACCGCCGTTGGCGTCGAAGCAGGCGGCGTAGAGGATGGTATCTTCAGTGCCGAAAAATTCAGCGATTTTCTTTTCCAGCTGTTTGTGGAGGTCGGAGCAGCCGCAGATGAAACGCACGGAGGCCATGCCGTAGCCGTGGGTGTCGAGGGCTTCCTTGGCGGCAGCAATCAGCTTCGGATTGTTGGCCAGGCCGAGGTAGTTGTTGGCGCAGAAGTTGAGGGCCTTCTGACCGTTCTGGAGGGTGATTTCACCGCTTTGCGGGGAAACAATAATACGTTCGTTCTTGTACAAGCCTGCTTCTTTGATGCCGTTCAGCTCATTTTGCAGGAAAGCTTGAAAATTTTGATACATAACGATTGGTTTTAGATTATGATTAATAAGATGAATTTCTTCTATTTTGTTGTTTTATAAACAGTTCAAACGCCTCCCCGCCCCTGTTGCACAAAAGGGGCTTCCACACACAAAAAGCGGGCAAAGGTAATCATTTTTTCAGTTGGGAAAAATAAAAAATTGCATTTTTTCAGGGCAAAAAGAAACCCACACATGGAAGGAGCAAAGCTTAACCTTATCCGCGCAGTGTGGGTTTCTTTTGAAATTTCGGCGAGTGTGTGCAATGCCCACCTCTTACGTCTGAATAATCCTGTTGTTTTTATCCGTTTCCGAAATGTCTTTCAAATTTGAGGTTGCAAAAGTACAACGTTTTTTTTTATTCTATCAAGCACGTTATACAATATCCACAAAAAAATTAAAATTAAGGCAATAACAATTCCGTATTTTATTGCTGAAAGAATTCACAACACACTTATTTTCAGCAATAAAATTTTTTCAAAAACACATTCAAAAACCAAATATTTTGTTATATCTTTGCAGCCCGATTAAAAACGCCAGATTGTGGAAATAGAAAATCCAATTGAAGAAGCACGCCGATATGTGGCCAACGCAGAGGAAATCATCCAGAAAGCCAACTACGATCCTGAGTTGAGAAGCTATACTGACAGCAAATATATCAAGACTGCGGGAAACATATTGTGGTGCGGTTGCCTGGTCGCCCTTGATGCTGTCCTCAAGATACGGGAAGGCAAGGGTCGTCCCTCTATAGAGAAATACAAAGAAGCAGCCGGGAAAAGAGACCGCAAACTGCTTCATTTCCTGAATCTCGGATATGAAACCATGCATCTCGTCATGGGCTACGACGGGAACAAAGAAAAGAAAGTCTGTGATGCCGGCTTTGACAGAGCCAATAGCATCATTGAACGCTGCGAGCTGCTTTATCCGGGAAAACAGTGTGCGTAACGTGCGATTTCGGAGCCACACCGTATCTCTGGAAATTGCAGACAATTCGTTCTCCACGAGGGCTGAGGTTTCAGTAACCCCGCGTGAGTCGGAATAACCTCATATTCCTGTAAATTGCCGGATTTTTGTATTTTTGCCGCCGGTTAACGAAAGCGTCGGCAAACCACCCCCATTAGCCAGTAAAACATCATGACAATCAAGACCCTCCGAAGGATTTTTGGCATCGCGGCCGTGCTGATGCTTGTCGCATCAATCGTGTGGTTCTTCATACATGGGAAAAGTTTCAGGGAGCAAACCACCGATTTTGCCCTATTAAATGACGGAAGTTCCTGCCAGGACGAACACTCGTGGCACGGAAGGTATTCGTCGGAGGGCGACAATCCCCGGCAGTCGCTTTGGGTGGAGGCGACGGGAGACTCCCTCATTTTCAAGTATTCTGTTGCTTTCCTCGATGGCGGACAACCTTCAACCATCGTGGGAAAAGTGGTCGCGAAAAGGGGAGATGCAGAATTGGACGAGGATGAGAACGGGTGCGCCTATTGGGTTGATGAATACATTTATGAGAAAGAAGGCGACTGGTTCGCATTTCGCATAGAGGCGGATTCACAAAGCTCCGTGCGGGTGAAAGCAGACAAGGTCACGGCTGCAAAATACAGCATTCCCGAATCCACGCTGTTGCTCCGGACAGAGCCGAAGAAGGAATAGAGGTAGTTATACCGTAGATTAATCTTTCTTAAAAAATTATTTTTGGCTACAACTTGTATTTTTTGTATGTTTGTAGCCAAAAATAGTTGAAAAAAATCCCACTTTTTTGCCATCCAAATAAGTTGTTATGAACATTTTAAAGAAAAGAGATTGGGTATTTGAGGAATAATTCAGAACGTTAACTATCAAGAACTATGGAATATAACAATTTGAAAGGTCTTCGCCACAGCGAGCAGCTGGTGGTGGAGCACAAAGACACCGCCGCTGTGTATGGCTCCGGCGCATTGGAAGTATTTGCCACCCCCGCCATGATCGCCCTCATGGAGAAAACCTGTCTGATGAGCGTGTGCGACAAGATCGGAGAAGGCAACACCACCGTCGGCATCGCCGTCAATATCAAGCACTTGAAGGCCAGTCCCGTGGGGAGTACCATCCGGTGCGAGGCCGAACTCGTGGAGGTGGACCGCCGCCGCCTGGTGTTCGCGGTGAAGTGCTTCGAGGGCGAGAACCTCATCGGCGAGGGCATCCACGAGCGGTTTGTGGTGGAGAGCGCGAAGTTTATGGCGAAACTGTAATAACCTCGGGCGCACAACCGAGCACACGCGACAGGGCCAAGACCGTCTGTGCCTCGGCTTTCCGAATATCCTGATCCCCTTGCTCGTAAGCTTGGATCATACGGAGGGAAACGCCAGAAAGACCAGCCAATTCCTTTTGGGTGATTCGCTGCTGTTTCCGTATGGTTTTCAAAACATTACGCTGTTCCGACAGGCACTGCTCAATGATGGCATTGGCACTGGCAACAAACTTGGAGAGATCCGCCTCGTGCAAGGTGGAGTATTGCGAAAGTACAACATTGATAGCCAACCCGTTGCGCTGAATAAACGAAAATGAAAAAGAGGTTTGCCACTGGTAGTAGGCCAACGTCCATCCCGCCCAATATTCAGGCGTTCGCTCCAGCGGGTTGTAGGCCGTTTCGGGAGGGGTAATGTCAGACGAGCGCTTCAAAACCTCCAGCATCAGCTCCATCCCCGACAATCCGGCAACGTAACGGGGATTGCCCGTTTCCATTTGCGCCGCCACCCCGCTCGAAAGAAACATTTCGTAAAAAACAGACAGGTCGCAGTGCGCAACACGAACGGCACAATCGAGCATGGTGCCCAAATTGTGCATGGCATCTTCAAGGTACAAAGGGTTATAGGCGCGGGTCATCATTGTCCCATTTTTGTCTAAGAATATCAATCATATAGATAGCATCGACTGCAGGAACCGTAGCCTTCTCTTTTTGGAAATCCTCGCGTGCCCGTCGGTCGCGCGCCATCCGTTTGGCATAATATTGACTGCTCTCCACCGGGATGCTTTCTTTGAAAACCAATCGAGAAAAAGCCTTTTCACTTTTCAACACCACCTGCTCTCCTAATTTCCCTAAAAACATTGCTTTGCGCAACTGATCCAACGAAATGGTATTGTTCAGAAAAGCGTTGGCAAACGAAAAATACGAATCATCGGCGCGGTAGCCGACCAACAGGTCATACTGCTCATAATCAGGCAGAAAATGCTGCAACAGGTAGTCTCTTGCTTCCGTCGGCAGTCCCTGCGACAGCACAAAAGTCCTGTTTTTTAGCAGAATAGAAAGCCAATTCAGAATATGGTAGGGCTTTTTATTCAATGGAAGAATGCTCAATTCCTCAAGATTAATTTCATAGTGATTGGCAAAGCCATCGCTTTTCTCTGTACTGGCCCACTCTTTTGCAAGTTCAAGATTCTCAGTACAATAAAATCCAATACCATAGTCGTTTTTAGGATTTCCTATCCCTAAAACCGGCCGCTCGATGACCTTTGTCGAACCATGATACAAGTGCAAAGTTTTCATAAAAGTATCGTTATAACGAGAGTTTGCAAAAATACAATTTTTTTGATTATCCTGAAAAAAATTTCCATTCCCAAAATAATCGTACTTTTGCGCATTGAAAAATCCCAATACAATGCAAAGCCTTCTACATAAAGTGCGCCGTGCATTTTTGATAGCCATGCTGCTTATGGCAACAGGTCCCCTTTCCGCCCAGGGAACACTCAGCGGAATTGTCGCCAATCCGTGGGGACAACCTTTGAGCGAGGTGTCTGCTGAACTCTTCACCGATGACGGCAGTTCCCGATTTGATGACGAAAAGGCCACATTGATTGCTACCACGCGAACCGATACCATGGGTCGCTATATGATTGAGGACATCCGCTCTGGCCAATATGCTGTCCGTTTCAATCAAGACAAAGCAGGCACTTTCAATATCAATGATGACATCACCTATCAAACAACAATCATTATCGCGAACTGTGAATTTTCTAACACAGATGTTTTACTGGATGTCAATCTTGAACCCATGTGCATACTGGAGAACCCCGGCAAAGTGCCCAGTGCTGTTCTGAAGCCGTGCCACATAAAAGTTCAATGCTATTTGAAATCGCATAGGATGGCGAAAGTGGAGTTTGAGGCGCTGAAGGACAACGAACGAAGCACCCTTTACACCAAAGAGTGTGTTACACAATACTTTCCTACCGGCACGGGACGGGTGAGGATTCGCATTTACGACCATGTGGGGAAAGACCAGTGGCAGCTAAGGAAAACCATGGTCAGAAGGCCCCGAAAATGCAAGTGACTCACTTAAATGAAATGATTGGTAATCTGAAAATGTTGTATTTTTGCGCTGAAATATGAACACCGACTCCCCCCGCATCCATTGGACCATCGCACTCGTGCCCTTCGTGGTGCTTGTAGTGTTGCAGGTGCTGGTCATCCGGCAGTTCGGCTCCGACGCCATCGACGGTGCCAGCCAGACCGCCCTGCTGTTTGCCGCCGCCGTGGCCGCCGCCATCGCCATGGTCGGCTACAAGGTGCCGTGGAAAAACATCAGCGGCGCCATTGAAGACAATATCAAGACCATCGGCACCGCCGTGCTGATCCTGTTCCTCATCGGCGCCATCTCGGGCAGCTGGATGCTGAGCGGGATCGTCCCCACCATGATTTACTACGGCATGAAGGTCATCACGCCGTCGCTGTTCCTGTTCATGGCGTGCCTGATATGCGCCCTGGTGTCGCTCATCACGGGCAGCTCGTGGACCACCGTGGCCACCGTCGGCATCGCCCTCATCGGCATCGGCACGGCGCACGGTTTTTCGACGGGCTGGACCGCCGGCGCCATCATCTCGGGCGCCTACTTCGGCGACAAGATCTCCCCGCTCTCCGACACCACCGTGCTGGCCTCGTCGGTAGGCGAGGTGCCGCTGTTCACGCACATCCGCTACATGCTCATCACCACGGTGCCGTCCGTCACCATCGCGCTGGTCGTCTTCCTCGTGGTGAGTCTGCTCCATCCGGGCGGTGACAGCACGCAGGCGGCCTCGTTTGCCGAAGGGTTGCAAAACAGCTTCGTCATCAGTCCGTGGCTGCTGTTGGTGCCGCTCTTCACCGCCGTGATCATCGCGCTGCGGCTGCCGGCGGCGGTCATTCTGTTCCTGTCGGCCCTCGTGGCGGGCATCGTCATGCTCCTCGTGCAGCCCGACATCGTGGCGCAAATCGGCGAGGGAAGCAGCTTCCGTGCACTGATGATTACCTACTACAGCGGCACCTCCATCGACACCGGCAACGACGTGCTCACCAATCTGGTGCAGACTCGCGGCATGACGGGGATGCTGAGCACGGTGTTCCTCATCTTCTGCGCCTCCACCTTCGGCGGTGCGCTGACGGGCAGCGGCATGATGCGGA
>JAEEGG010027460.1_pt1 | contig 10786 bp, 9 predicted proteins | sample 9134161 | NCBI WGS metagenome assembly JAEEGG01 (sample SAMN16246543, study PRJNA631951) | gut metagenome | biome: gut microbiome; feature: rumen; material: CR-attached | host: Bos | place: Iran: Karaj | collected 2018-10
GCCTCACTTTGTACTGATTCTTGATAACGCAGCCGCAGCGCGTTGTTCGCGAGACTCAACGAGCCCAACGGCTTCGAGATCGACTACGGCAAGCTGCCCAAGATATTGTGCGAGGATGTTGCGAACTGTCTCGACGAGGACGTGAGCCTCGTCCGCACTATGTATTTCGGCACGATTCCGTCCGCCCGCTCCGGATTCAGCACCGGGAAACAGAATGCTTTCTATGATTTCCTCGAGCGCAGCTGCGGGTATGACACCCACATCCACGAGGTGGACGTCGGTCAGGGCGAGGCCCGCGCCGACGAGATATGGGTGAAGGTGGCGCTCACTTCCTCCCTGCTTTTCTACGCCGCCCAGCCTGGCGCCTACGACCTTGTTGTGCTCGTCTCCGACGATCCGGACTACGCCCCCGCGCTCCGCACGGCGCGCCGACTCGGCAAGCGCGTGCAGGTGGTCGGGACGCGTCCGGCGGAGGAGGCGCGCGGCGGGCCGACGCTTTTCCAGAAGGCGAGGGTCTGCGATTTTCCGCCTGTCTATGTTGACGACCATGCCGCCGAGGCGCGTCTTGTTCGCGAGCGCGTCATGCGCGTCTGCAAGGGATGCGGACGTGAGGAGGAGACGACCTGGGCCGGCCCCGACTTCTTCTGTTCGCATTGCAGGGGCAGCTACCGTTGAGGGCGTCGCGATGGAGAACGAGCGCATAGAGGCTCTTGACTCTGCCACGAAGATTTCGGTGGTGATGGTGGACTGCGCGGCCGCAGCCGGCCAGCTCGCGCGCGGGCATCTGAGCGGCCCCACCGCTTCCGTCTATCTCGCCGAGGCCCTTGCCGGAGCCGCTCTTCTGGGCGCGGAGACGTCGCAGGACGGCGAGACGGTCACATTCCGTCTAGACGCGCCTTCCTCTCCGCTTGGCGGGTTCCTCGTGGAGGCCACGGCCGAAGGCACTCTGCGCGGCTACACGAAGAGGAAGATACTAGGAGACTTCGACGGCATGGGCGCGCCGAAGGATTCCGAAGTCCTTGGTTCGTTAGGAACGTTCGAGGTGATACGCTCCGTGCCCGGGGCAGTGCTATCCTCGGGCGCGGTGGCCGTGAAGTTCGCAGGGAAGGGCGGCTATGCGGCGCAAGGGCTAGACGCATATTTCGCGCAGAGCCTCCAGCGGCGCGTGGTGACGGCCCTAGCCGGCGCCGCCGGCGACGACGGCGTGCCGACCGTCGCCCGCGGCCTGATGGCGGAATGTCCGCCCGATGGCGACGAGGCGGCTTTCGTGGGATTCGCGGAGATGTTCTCCTCCGGTGCTGCAATGAAGGCTATCTCCGGTGCTTCCTTTTCGCCGCGCACCGTCCTCAAGAAGATCGGCCTGCCGCATGCGGAGATTCGCCGTACCGTTCCGCTTTCGTTCGCCTGCCGCTGCAGCGCCGAGCGCGCCAGGGACATCATCGCGGCCATGCCGCCCGAGGAGCGTGGGTCGCTTCCGCCGTCGGTGGATGTCACCTGCCACATGTGCGGCCGCATGTGGACGGTCGTCACTAGGAATATTTAGCATGCCGCATGGGCGACAACTTCAACCTAAGACCAGGGATCCAAAAACATGAAGATAAGCAGAAGAGACTTCTTGAAACGTGCAGGCGGCGCAGTCGCTTTCCCGTGGCTCGTGCCTGCCGCAGCCCTTGGGCGCGATGGCGCAATCGCGCCGTCCAACCGCATCGTCATGGCCGGCATCGGCCTGGGTGGACGAGGCACCGGCGACCTCCGCAGCTGGGTCCTGCCCGACAAGGAGGTGCAGTTCGTCGCCATCTGCGATGTGCGCAAGGAACGTCGCGACGCGATCAAGGCCATCGTGGACAAGCACTACGGCTCCGCCGACTGCGCGCAGTACATCGACATGAAGGACGTCCTCGCGCGCCCGGACGTCGACGCTGTCCTCATCGCCACCTCCGACCGCTGGCATGCCTGCGCATCAATCCTCGCCATGCGCGCCGGCAAGGACGTGTACACCGAAAAGCCGGCGAGCATGACCGTGCAGGAGGGCCAGGCGGTGGTGGCCACCGCGCGCGCCACAGGCCGGGTCTACCAGGCCGGGATGCAGCGCCTCAGCGAGCAGAACTTCATCGTGGCCAACGAACTCCTCCGCCTCGGCCGCCTTGGCGAGGTGAAGAGGGTGTACGCCCACCTTGCTCCCGGCGGAAGGGTGTTCCTGGAGCGTAGGTGGATGCCCGCCGAGCCGGAGCCGCCGCGCGAGGTCGTGGACTGGGACGCATGGCTGGGACCGTGCGCGTGGCGTCCGTTCAACAAAAGTTACCTCCACGGCGGCTGGCACCGCGACCACGACCTCTACACCGGCGGCATCGGCGAATGGGGCTCGCACACTTTCGCGCAGTGCCATGCGGCGCTGGGGCTTGAGGGGACTTCGCCCGTGCACTATCCCTGCACCCACAAGCCAAACGCGGAGGGCCTGCGCCTGGAATTCGCGAACGGCGTGGAGATGGTAGTCACGCAGTACGGCTGGCGAGGCACGTGCGGGGTCAGGTACGAGGGCAGCGAGGGATGGGTCTCCTGCGCCGACGGCTATTCGCTTCCCGAAGTGTCGCGCCCGTCGCTCCTCGCCGACTACCAGAAGATCGTGGCCGACTACTGCGTCCGCACCGGCTACACCACGCAGAACCACATGCGCCAGTTCCTGAACGCCGTGAAGACGCGCGGGCGCACCGTGGCGAATCCAGTCCTGATGCATCGTTCGATGACGACTGTGCACTGCGCGAACATCGCGCAGTGGCTCGGCCGCGACATGACATGGGATCCGGCGAAGGAGCTCTTCGTGGGCGACGCCGAGGCCAACCGCATGCTCTCACGCGCCCAGCGCGAGGGCTGGCAGATAATCTGAGCTTATGATATACCATCTACATTCCGTCTTCGAGTCGCTCCAGGGCGAGGGGAGGAACATGGGCAGGCCGGCGGTGTTCATCCGGTTCTGTTCGTGCAACCTCAACTGCCAGTGGTGCGACACGCATCGCGACGAGCGCTTGGCCGTCTCCGAAAACGAGCTGCTCGCGCTTGTCCGCAAGACCGGCAAGAAGTCAGTGATCATAACAGGCGGAGAACCCACGATACAGCCGGGCTTCGACCAGCTTGTGACCATATTGAAGAACCAGGGACTGTGGGTGGCGCTCGAGACGAACGGGGTGAAGGCGCCGCTCTTCCCGGAGAGGCTGGACTACATAGCCGTCTCGCCGAAGCCCGACTTCGAGACGCGCTACCAGGTCAACATGATGTTGAAGCGGGCCGACGAGGTACGCATCGTGGCCCTTACAGACAAGATCTCGCCATTCTGCTGCCGCATGCGCGAGGCGATCACGGCGACGGACTACTACATCTCGCCGCTCTTCTCCGGCGGCCGAGCGCACTATCGCCGTGCGCTCAAGGTGCTCCACATCCTCAACCACGAGGAGCCTGCTCCTTTTCCCCCGTGGGCGCTTTCGATGCAGATGCACAAGATACTCGGGATTAGATGACATTGCTCGTTTGTGGGTGACAAAGCAAGAGGAATGTGGTATCATTTGTTCCGCCCATGTCGGGCAAGGGGAGGTAACCGGAAAGTCCTGTGGAAACCAGGCGCTGTCGCGCAGCCGTCATAGTCGGAATGCGGGCCTCCTTCACATAGTCAAGTACCCTCGCATGAGGGGGAAAGAGGAGAAATGAAGAAACTGCTGATAGCCGCCGCAGTGGCGGCGGTCGGGCGGGGTGCCGTCGCGCAGTCCGCCGAGACGAACGAAGTGGCGGATCTGCCGCCGATCACGGTCTATGCCTCGCGCATAGACAGCGCGAAGGACACCATGCCGGCGAAGGTTGAGGTGTTCGACGCGGAGGCGATTGCCGCGAGCGGCGCCCGAGACCTCCCGGAGCTGCTCAAGAAGAGCGCCAACATAGACATCCGCACGCTGAACGGCAATCCGCTCCAGTCGCAGATCGCGATGCGCGGATTCGGCGAGAACTCGTTCGGGCGCGTGAAGGTGCTCCTGGACGGCGAGGAGCTGAACTATGTGGACATGGAGGCCCCGAACCTCGCGCGTATCCCGCTGGGGAACGTCGAGCGCGTGGAGATAATCCACGGCCCGAGCCCCGTGCTGCACGGCGACGGCGCGGTGGCTGGCGTGGTGAACATCACCACCGACACGCGCGACTACGAGAAGAAGACGCGCATCACCGGCAAGGCCGGCTCGCAATACTCCTTCGGCGCTAACGCCCAGACGAAGGGCGGATTCGAGAGCGAGGGCGTGCAGTACTCGGCGGCGTACGACTACATGATGTCCGACGGCTACCGCGACCGCAGCGCCTACGACATGCACACGGCCGGCGCCGCCGTGCGCAAGAACTTCGACAACGGCTCCACCTTCGGCGTGAAGGCCAACTACTACAACGCCTTCTACGAGATGCCCGGCTCCCTATCGCACGACGCCTGGAAGCACGCGCGCAGGAGCGCCGTGAACCACGACGACTGGGCGCGCGTCTGGAACTACGGCGCCGGCCTCGACTCGAAGATCCTACTCGCGGACGACCAGTGGCTCTACCTCGACGCCGACTTCTCCCAGAAGCACCGCGAGGCGAAGTGGGGCACATACGGTTACTCCAACGAATACGACCTCTACAGCTACTTCCTCTCGCCCCGCTACGTGAACGAGAAGGACGTCTTCGGCTTCGGCAACAAGTTCACGCTGGGCATTGACTTCCGCCATGACCTCTACAAGGTGGAGGACAACTCGGGCTACAACAACCACAGATACCACTTCACCAGGACGCGCTACGCCGCTTTCGCGCAGGAGGAGTTCTTCATTCTCGAGAACCTCTCCGTGATCGCCGGCGCGCGCCTTGAGAACATCAACAATCGCTGGGCCGGCTACAACGGGGTGAGCGAAGGCGACAACTCCGACTGGATGGGCGACTACGAGCTGGGGCTGGTGTTCCGTCCGGTGGACGGCCTGAAGACATACGTCAAGGGCACTCGCTTCCACAGGAGCGCCTTCTGCGACGAGCTCAACTACACCGAGGACGGGCGCTTCCTCGAGCCTGAGACGGGCACATCCCTCGACATCGGCGCGGAGTACGAATTCCTCAAGGAGTTCAAGCTCGACTTCAACGGCTACGGCACGATCATGGAGGACGAGATCTTCTACAACCCCTACGCCAAGGACTACGGCGGCTACTGGGGCGGTTACAACGCGAACAGCCCCTCGAAGACGCGCAGGATCGGCTTCGACACGGGCCTATCCTGGAGGCGCGAGGGCGTCGCGGAGGCGTCGGTGAAGTACGGAGCGGTGCATGCCGACTTCGGGAAGGGTCAGTATCATGGCGAGGACGTGCCGCTTGTCCCGAACCACCGCATTCGCGCCGAGGCGGGGGTGTGGATCTTCGCGGACCTCGAGGTTAAGGGCGGCGTGCGCTACGTCTCCTCGCAGCGCCTCGCGGGCGACTTCGCGAACGAGCACGGCGAGCTGCCGGCGTATACGCTCTTCGACGTGGGGATATACTATGTCCCGTCGTGGTCGTGGGCCAAGGGCTGGCGCGCGACGTTCGTGATGGACAATCTCTTCGACCGCAACTACTGCGACTTCGCCGGCTGGAGCGACTATTCCGGCGCCTACTACTACCCGGCCTGCGGGCGCAGCTTCATGTTCACGCTCTCTTACGAGTTCTGATGGACGCCTTCGCCAGGAGCGCGATTCTGCTTTTCCTCGCGCTGCGCGTCGGCGACTTCGTGGGCGTGGCGGCGGGGATGTGGTTCGTGCCCCGCTACGTGTCGCCCGAGGACATCGGCGCGGTGCTGCCCGTGACGTCCTTTGCCACGTTCCTCTCCCTGCCGATGTTCGCGCTTGCGATGGCGGTGATGAAGGAGAGCGCGTGGCTTTCGGCGGAGGGGGCGCGGGGAAAGGTGAAATCGCTGCTCGTGGGCGTGTTCGCGGCTGTGGCCGTGACGATGGCGCTCGTGCTGGCGGCGGCGTGGGTTTCGATGCCGCGATTCCTCTCGGCGATGAGGGTGTCCGACGCCTCAGTCGGGTTCCTCGTCGTGGCGGCGGCGTTTCTGGGGTGCGTGGCGCCGGTGTACACCGACGCGCTGCAGTCCCTGAAACGCTTCCGCTCGTTGGCGGCGGTGGAGGTGACTGGGGCGGTGGTGCGGTTCCTGGTGATGGCGGCCGTCATGCCGATAAAGGCTCTCGCGGGGTATTTCGCGGGGCAGGCGGCGCTGCCGGCGTTCCGCATGGCGGGGAGCGTGGTGGCGCTGAAGGGGGACTTCTCCGTGAAGGCGGAGCCGTACTGGGACCGCGCGGCGGTGCGGCGGCTTGGGGCGGCGTTCGCGGCGATACTCGTGTACCAGGGAGTGCCGATGGCGGCGGCGCTGGTGGAGCAGTCGGTGCTGCGCACGGGGCTTTCGTCGGGCGACTCGGCTGGATACTACATGGCGTCGCGGTTTTCGGACTTTCTCCACTATCTTACGTTTCCGCTTCTTCTCGTGATGTTTCCATATACGGCCGGTGCGGCGCAGAGGGGGGAACCGCACCGGCCGTTCGTCTTGAAGTGCGCGGCGGTGACGCTGGTGGTTTCGGCTGTGATGGCGATTGCATACGCCCTTTGGGGCAGGAGCCTCATCGGACTGATGCCGCATGGGAGCGACTATGCGGCGTATGCGGGATACATGCCGTGGTTGGTGGTGATAACGGCGGCAACGACGTGTCAGGTGTTCTACACGAACGCGGAGGTCTCGGCGGGGAGGTATGGTTTTCTTTGGTGGCTGGTGCCGCTTCACATTGTCTATCCGGCGGCATTGTGGATGGCCGTCTCGCATGGGATGGTTGTTGATATGTGGACGATGCTAGTCTGGTTTGGCGCGGCGTCATTTGCGCGTTTTCTCTTCGCCGCGATAGGTTTGTGCAGGGTGCCCGTACTACTTGCAAACGCGGAAAGCGCATTGCGCGCGGACGCGTAATTTAGTATAATATATGTCTTGCCAAGAGAAGTTAGAGAAAAGGGCATTGCCTGATGAACAAGAGCAACGACATCTTTTCGGAGGTGATAGTGGGCGTATTCATGGTCGCCGTGCTGTCGCTTCTGGTGTATTTCACCATCGTCATCTCCGGCGTTGACCTCGTCCTGGGGCGCGCGATGACGACGGCGAGCGTCGAGTTCCCCGATGTGGGCGGGCTCAAGGAGCGCGACAGCGTGGTGTACCGCGGCATGAAGGTGGGCTCCGTGGACGAGATAAAGCTCGCTCCGAAGTCCATCACCGTGAAGATCAACGTCGCAAAGGACGTCGTGCTGCGTGACTCGTACCGCATAACAGTGGCGTCCCACTCGCTTTTGGGCGGCAACTTCCTGCTGCTCACGGAGGGCACGGGCAATCCGCTGCCGCTCGCGACGACGCACTTCAAGGGCGAGCCGCCGCTCGACTGGATGCGCGACCTCGGCGAGATCGCGAAGAACCTGAGCGAGCTCACGAAGGAGGGCGGACTGAAGGGGATCGTGACGAACCTCGAGGAGGCCTCCGAGAAGGTCAACGTGATAGTCCAGCGCGTGGAGCGCGGCGAGGGCACGATCGGCAAGCTGCTCTCCACGGACGAGACGCTCTACAGCGACTTGAAGGACGCCGTGGCCGGAGCGAAGACCACCTTCACGAACATCGCCGCCGTGGCGGAGCGCGTCGAGCGCGGCGAGGGGACCGTCGGGAAGCTGCTCTCGAAGGACGACACGGTGTATGTGGACCTCAAGAACACCATCGCGAAGGCGTCCGAGATAGCCGACCGCCTCGCCGCCGGCGAGGGGACCGTCGGGAAGCTGCTTTCGAAGGACTCCACGGTCTACGACGACCTCAAGGCGTCCGTCGCGAACATCCGCGAGGTGACGGGCAAGATCAACGCCGGCGAGGGGCTCCTGGCGAGGCTCTCGAACGACAAGGCCCTCTCGGACAACGCCGCCGCGCTGATGGAGAATCTGAAGAAGGTCTCCGACGACCTCGCAAAGGGCGAGGGGACGCTCGGCAAGCTCACGACCGACGCCGAGCTCTACAACGAGGTGAACGCTCTCTTGAAAGACGTGAGGCAGATCGTGGACAACTACCGCGACACCACGCCCATCTCCACATTCGCCGGCTTGATCGGCGGCGCCCTCTAACCACTAACCCCTAACCCCTGACCCCTAACCCCTATATTCTTAACCCTTCTTTAACACAACCGCGCTATAATATGGCGCAAATCTTAAAACCAAAGGACCAACAAACATGCTCAAAGTCGAAAACCTGAAGAAGTGCTTCGGCGCCTTTGAAGCGGTGAAGGGAATATCCTTCACCGTGAACAAGGGCGAAGTGCTTGGCTTCCTCGGCCCGAACGGGGCCGGAAAATCAACGACCATGCGCATGATCACGGGTTTCCTGCCGCCGACTTCCGGCACGGCCGTGATCTGCGGGCACGACATCTCGGCCGATCCCGTCGCCGCGAAGGCCTGCATCGGCTACCTCCCCGAGAGCGCCCCCAGCTACCGCGCGATGACGGTTGAGGACTTCCTCACGTTCTGCGCCAAGGTGCGCGGGTTCAAGGGCGCCGAGGTGAAGGAGAAGGTGGACGCCGTGATCGAGAAGGCTCGCCTCGCGAACGTGCGCCGCCAGACGATCGACACGCTCTCCAAGGGCTACCGCCAGCGCACATGCTTCGCGCAGGCGGTTATCCACGACCCGCCCGTCCTCATCATGGACGAGCCCACTGACGGTCTCGACCCCAACCAGAAGTTCGTCGTCCGGCAGATGATCAAGGACATGGCCGCCGACAAGGCGATCATCATCTCCACGCACATCCTCGAGGAGGTCGACGCCGTGTGCACGCGCGCGCTCATCATCGCCGACGGCGAGATCAAGGCCGACGGCACGCCCGACGCGCTCCGCGCCAAGGACCCGTCCGGCAAGCTGGACGTCGTCTTCCGCAAACTCACCATGAAGGAGGAGAAGTAACATGTGCCCCTGCTGCAAAGACGGCAAGCAGTGCGGATGCAGGAACGTCCGCACGGTCTTCGCCCGTGAATTCAAGAGCTATTTCGACTCTCCCGTCGCATACGTGTTCCTGGTGGCCTTCCTCGTCCTGATAGGCTTCCTCACGTTCGGCGTGGCGATGTTCTACGAGCGCCGCCAGGCGGACCTGACGCCGTTCTTCTTCTGGCATCCGTGGGTGTATCTCCTGCTCGTTCCCGCGGCCACCATGGGCCTCTGGGCCGAGGAGCGCCGCAACGGCACGATCGAGCTGCTCCTCACGCTCCCGATAACCCTCGGGCAGGCGCTTCTCGGGAAGTTCCTCGCCGCGTGGGCGTTCATAGGCATCGCGCTTGCGCTCACGCTGCCCGTCGTGTTCACGGCGGGGTGGCTCGGGAGCCCGGACTACGGGGCCGTGTTCTGCGGCTACGTGGGGTCCTTCTTCCTGGCGGGCGCCGCCACGGCCGTGGGCGTGTTCGCCTCGTCGCTCTCGCGCAGCCAGGTCATAGGGTTCGTGGTGGCGCTGGCGCTCACGTTCCTGTTGCTCATCATCGGCTTCGACCCGGTGGTGAACGCTGTGGCGAACTGGGGCGTCCCCTCCGCCATCGTCAACGGCGTGGCCGACTGCTCGCTGCTGCGCCACTTCGACGCGATGCGCCGCGGCGTCCTCGACTTCGCGGACATAGGCTACTACGTGGGCGTGATCGTGTTCATGCTCGCCGCCGCGCGCGTCGTCACCGACAGCCGCAAGGCGTCCTGATCTCAAGGAGAATCTCAAGATGAACAAGAAACTTACCGGAATCGTGGGCCTCGTCCTCGTCGCGGTGATCATCATAGCGGCGGACCTGATCCTCTCCAACCTCCCCCTGCGCGCCGACCTCACGGCCGAGCGCCTCTACACGCTCTCGTCCGGCTCCAAGGCCGTACTGGGCAAGCTGGAGGAGGACGTCACGCTGAAATACTACTTCAGCTCGTCGTCGGCCGAGATGCCGATGTCCCTCAAGACCTACGCGCAGCAGGTTGAGAACCTCCTCAAGGAATACGAGCGCGCCGGGAAGGGCCACGTGATCCTCGAGGCCTACGACCCGAAGCCCGACTCCGACGCCGAGGAGTGGGCGCAGCGCTACGGCGTCGACGCGCAGAACGTCACGCCGTTCGGCCAGAGCGTCTACTTCGGCCTCGTGGCCGTCTGCGGCGACCGCGAGGAGACTCTACCGCGCTTCAGCCCGCGCACCGAGGCCACGCTCGAATACGACGTGACGCGCCTCGTGACGCGCGTCGCGTGGCCTGAGCGCCCGGTCGTGGGCCTCATGACATCCGTGCAGGGCGTCCTGGGCGGGCAGATGAACCCGATGATGATGCAGATGCGCCAGCGTCCGCCGCAGGGCTGGGCCGCGTTCAACGAGCTCAAGAAGGACTACGACGTGCGCGAGATCGCCCCCACCGCGGAGTCGATCGACGACGACGTGAAGACGCTCGTCGTCCTCCACGCGAAGGACCTCTCCGAGAAGACGCTCTTCGCCATCGACCAGTTCGTGATCAAGGGCGGCCGCCTCATCGTGTGCGTCGATCCCTTCAGCATCATGGACATGCTCGCGTCCCGCCAGCAGCAGAACCCGATGATGCAGATGGGCGGGCAGGACGGCCCCTCCACCCTCGGCAGGCTCTTCGACGCCTGGGGCGTGGAGTTCGAGACAGGCCGCCTCGTGGCCGACCTCGCCTCCGCCACCAAGCTCAACGCCGGCAACGGACGCGCAGAGGACAACCCCGCGTTCCTCTCGC
>JAEEGG010027463.1_pt1 | contig 10784 bp, 7 predicted proteins | sample 9134161 | NCBI WGS metagenome assembly JAEEGG01 (sample SAMN16246543, study PRJNA631951) | gut metagenome | biome: gut microbiome; feature: rumen; material: CR-attached | host: Bos | place: Iran: Karaj | collected 2018-10
GTCCTTGCCGACCTTGTCCATGGCGTTGGCGATGATCTTGCCGATCTCGGAATCGCCGTTGGCGGAGATGGTGGCGACCTGAGCGACCTGTTCGCTCTCGCTGACGTCCTTCTTGATGGTGTCGAGCTTGGCGACGATGGCTTCGACGGCCTTGTCGATGCCGCGCTTCAGGCTCATCGGGTTCGCGCCGGCGGTGACGTTCTTCAGGCCCTGCTTGAAGATGGCCTCGGCGAGGACGGTGGCGGTGGTGGTGCCGTCGCCGGCGATGTCGCTGGTCTTGCTGGCGACTTCACGGACCATCTGGGCGCCCATGTTCTGGAAGGGGTTCTGGAGCTCGATCTCCTTGGCGACGCTGACGCCGTCCTTGGTGATCAGCGGGGAGCCGAATTTCTTGTCGAGGACGACGTTGCGGCCACGGGGGCCGAGGGTGGCTTTGACGGCGGCGGAGAGCTGTTCGACGCCGGAAAGGAGCTGACGACGTGCTTCGTCGTTGAAAAGCAGTTGTTTAGCAGCCATGATATGTGATCTCCTGTGATAAATCGGTTTGGTTTGGGGTTTGCGTCAGCCGATGATGGCGAGGATGTCGCTGGAGCTGAGAATTTTGTATTCCTTGTCGTTGAACTTGATCTCGGTTCCGCCGTATTTGCTGGTCAGGACGATGTCGCCGACCTTCACATCGAACGGGGCGCGGGAGCCGTCGTCGTTGAGCTTTCCGGTGCCGATGGCGATGACCTTCGCGGACATGGGTTTTTCCTTGGCCGTATCGGGGATGTAGATGCCGCCCTTGATCTGTTCGACTTCTTCGACGGGTTCCACGAGGACGCGGTCGCCCAGGGGCTTGATTTTCTGCGTGTTTGCCATGATCACATGACTCCTTTGTTGGTTGTGCGGATGCCTCTGTCGTTTGTTTCGGTTAACAGAGGCACCCTTGAGGATTGGTTGTTATGGGTTATTGATTCAGGATTGTCGTACCTGGGTTCAATCTTCGGATCAGTCGTCCACGACTTCGGCATCGACCACGCCGTCGTCCTTCTTGCCCTGTGCGGAAGCGTCGGGACCGGGCTGCGCGCCCGCCGCGCCGCCGGCCTGCTGTTGCTGCTGGTAGACGGCCTGTCCGATTTCCATGAGCTTTTCTTCGAGGGCCTTGGAGTCGGCCTTCATGGCCTCGGTGTCGTCGCGCTCGATGCTCTTTTTGAGCTTTTCGATGGCTTCCTCGACGGGGGCCTTGACGTTGGCCGGGACCTTGTCGCCGAGGTCCTTCAGCTGTTTTTCGGTCTGGTAGACCAGGGAATCGGCGTGGTTCTTGACCTCGATCTTGTCCTTGGCGGCCTTGTCTTCGGCCTCGTGCGCCTTGGCGTCGTTGACCATACGCTGGATATCCTGTTCGGAGAGTCCGCTGCTGGCGGTGATCGTGATCTTCTGTTCCTTGCCGGTGCCGAGGTCCTTCGCGGTCACGTTCAGGATGCCGTTCGCGTCGATGTCGAAGGAGACTTCGATCTGCGGGACGCCGCGCGGCGCGGGAGCGATGCCGTCGAGGCGGAACCGGCCGATGGTTTTGTTGTCCTTCGCCATGTCGCGTTCGCCCTGGAGCACGTGGATGTCAACGGAGGGCTGGTTGTCGGCGGCCGTGGAGAAGATCTGGCTCTTGCGGGTCGGGATCGTGGTGTTGCGGTCGATCAGGCGGGTGGTGACGCCGCCGAGGGTCTCAATGCCGAGGGACAGCGGGGTCACGTCGAGCAGGACCACGTCGCCGAGGCTGGCGTTGCCGCTGAGCACGCCGCCCTGGATGGCAGCGCCGGCCGCCACGACTTCGTCGGGGTTCACGCCCTTGTGCGGATCCTTGTTGAAGATGTTCTTGGCGGTTTCCTGGACGCGGGGCATACGGGTCATGCCGCCGACGAGGATGACTTCATTGATCTCGGAGGATGCCAGACCGGAGTCCTTCAGGCAGTTGTTGCACGGGATCTTGGAGCGTTCAAGCAGCGGATCCGTGAGCTTTTCGAGCTGGGCGCGGGTCAGGGTCATCTGCAGGTGCACCGGGCCGTTGGCGTTCATGCTGATGAACGGCAGGTTGATGTCGGAGCTCATGCTGGAGGAAAGCTCGATCTTCGCCTTTTCGGCGGCCTCTTTCAGGCGCTGGAGTGCCTGCGGGTCGCTGCGGAGGTCGACGCCGTTTTCCTTCTTGAACTCATCGGCGATCCAGTCCATGACGACCTTGTCGAAGTCGTCGCCGCCCAGGTGGGTGTCGCCGTTGGTGGCCTTCACTTCGAAGACGCCGTCGCCGATCTCGAGGATGGAGATATCGAACGTGCCGCCGCCGAGGTCGTACACCGCGATGCGCTCGTCCTTTTTCTGCTTGTCCATGCCGTATGCCAGCGCGGCCGCGGTCGGCTCGTTGATGATGCGCTTCACGTCAAGGCCGGCGATGCGGCCGGCGTCCTTGGTAGCCTGGCGCTGCGTGTCGTTGAAGTAGGCCGGGACGGTGATGACGGCTTCCGTGATCTTCTCGCCGAGGTACGCTTCCGCGTCCTGTTTGAGCTTCTGGAGGATCATGGCGGAGATCTCAGGCGGCGTGTAGGTCTTGCCGTTCGCCTCGATGCAGGCATCGCCGTTGCTGTTCGCGACGACGTTGTAAGGCACGCGGGAGATCTCTTCCTGGACTTCGTTGAACTTGCGGCCCATGAAGCGCTTCACGGAGAAGATGGTGTTCTTCGGGTTCGTGACGGCCTGGCGTTTGGCGGTCTGGCCGACGAGGCGTTCGCCGTTCTTGGTGAAAGCGACGACGGACGGAGTCGTGTTGGCGCCTTCCGCGTTGGGGATGATCTTGAAGGTGTTGCCGTCCATGACGGCCATGCAGCTGTTGGTGGTGCCGAGGTCAATACCGAGAATCTTGCTCATAGTGACTGTCCTTTCTTTGGAAAAGGGTTTGATGTTTTGTTCGAGTGATCGCCTTTGGATAAGCATACTTGATGCCAAGTTTTCGGCAATCTCAAAAACAACTCATCTTGCAGTCAGTTGCAAATCTGCGCTTTTATCCCCCTGCCCTTTTTTGCGCGTTCTTCCATGCGTCACTGTGTCAAAATGTCGCGTCAATCTGTCGCATTGGCACATCCATGTCCCATTTTCCTGTGCGCCTCGCACGCGATGAATTGATGAAAAAGGGCAAACGAATTCCGCCCGGAGTTTCTACCTGAAGTATAAAATACACCCCCGCCGCCGGGGCGTCTCCTGAGAAATTTGGAGACGGTCAAAAGGCGATGCGAGGGTGTTTTTTGCCCGTGCCCGAGCGTAGCCGGGCACTGTTTCAGCACACTCCGTGTGTGCCCGAGCGTAGCCGGGCACTGTTTCAGCACACTCCGTGTGTGCCCGAGCGTAGCCGGGCACTGTTTCAGCACACTCCGTGTGTGCCCGAGCGTAGCCGGGCACTGCCGCAGTGCAGGTATTTGCCTGCGGTCAGCTGCGGCTCTTCTCGAGCGCCGCGTATTGTTCCAGCATGCCGTCGTAGAGGCCGCGGAGTGCGGGATCGGGGTCGATGACGGACACGGAGGAGCAGAACTGTGCATAGAGATCGTCGAACGGGATGCCGTCGACCGCGTTGGCCGCGCGGATGGCCGCGCCGAGGGAAGCGGAGTTCGCGACGGAGACGGTCTCGATCTGCGCCTGGAAGACGTCGGCGAGGATCTGGCGGAACGTGGCGCTCTTGGAAGCGCCGCCGGTCACGCGGATGCGCTTGAAATCGCAGCCCTGCCATGCGGAATGGCGGCGCATGGTAAGAGCCTGGGATTCGAGGAGGCAGCGTACACGTTCGGCTTTGTTCGCCGTGGCGACATCGAAATTATAGACGACGCCGGCGGGGACCGCGGGCGTGTTTTCGGCTTCGTAGTACGGGAGCATCAGGCGACCGTCGTTGCCGGGCTTCGTCTCGGCGCACGCGGTGACGTCGAAGAAATGCCAGTCCACGCAAAGTTCGTCGCGGAGATGCTCGCGGGCGAAGGAGCCGTTGGTGAAGCAGATCAGGCTCATGAAGCCGCCCGCCGGATTGCCGAACACATGGCCGCAACCGTCCGGGTCCGTCACGAAGTCCTGCATGGTGGCGAAGAACGTGTCGCTGGTGCCGAGGCTGATGACCGCGGTGCCGAAGGAGCCGCCGCCGACGCCGATCAGGCTGCACGGATTGTCGCCGGACCAGATCACGACCGGGATCCCGGCGGTCAGGCCGTATTTCGCGAAGTAGGCGGAGAGCTTGCCCGCGACGGTCTGCGAGGATTTCACGGGCGGGAGCTTGCTCATGAGGTCGGGAGCAGTCGCCGCGGTGAATTCGGGATCCCATTCGAGCGTGTGCAGGTTCAGCAGGTTCATGCCCGCGCCGTCGCCGTAGTCGATCGGGCAGTCATGGCCGCAGAGCACGGAGCAGAGGAACGAGCTCACGAGATGCACGGTCTTCGTCTTCGCCCAGGCTTCCGGCTCGTCGACCGCGAACTTGCGGATCTGCGGGCCCGTGAAGCGCACGATCGCCGGACTGCCGGTGTCGCTGCGCATTCTGCCGCCGAACTTTTCGGTCAGCCAGGCGCATTCCGCTTCGGTGGACTTGTCCATCCAGATCGGGGCGACCATGCGGGAAAGGATCGGCGTGAGCTGGTCGGCAAGGGTCTGCGCGGGGTTCCAGTCGGGGATCGCGGCGCTCAGGTAAACGGAGCCGTGCTGCTGGCCGGAACCGGAGATGCCGGCGATCTTTGCCATCGGGAAATCCGCCTTTTTCATGCGGTCGAACAACATGTCCAGGGCGGCGACCCACATCCGCGGATCGGCCTGGCGGACGCTTTCGTCATCGTTCGGGAGATATCCGCTCGGAGAGTTGTACTCCGGCAGATCGTTTTTGAAGTTGACCGCGAAAGAGCCGACGACTTTGCCGGCGGCAGTGTCGATGACCTCGGCTTTGAGGCCCTGCGTGCTGGAATCCAGCCCCAGATAGTAACTCATGGTTTCCCCTTGGTTTGAGGCGTTGTTTGTTTTCTTGAAGTTTTATACTATAACAATAGCGCGGAAAGTCCGTTTTTCAAGAGAGCGCCTTGGATTTTTCCCTGATTTCTTTCAGCTAAGGGATTGCAGAAGCCGGTCCGCGAGCTCCGGTTCGATCTCACGCACGGGGATCATCACGAAATCGCGCCGCGCCGCTTCGGGATGAGGGACCCTCAAATCCGGCAGGTCGACGGTTTCCTGTCCGAACAGGATGATGTCGAGGTCGAGCGTGCGCGACACGTGGTAGGCGTGGTCGTTCGGACGGCCGTTATCCGCCTCGATCTTCTGGCAGAGGCGGAGCAATTCGAGCGGCGTGCCGCTCCAGAAACCGGAGACGGCGGCGTTCACGAACTCCGGCGCACCGGGTTCGCAGCCGACCGGAGCGGTTTTAAGCAGAGACGAAAAACGCCGGATACGGAATCCGGCGTTGGAAAGCGCTTCACAGGCCCGACGGAAAGCGGCAGGGACGTCCCCGAGGTTTCCGCCGAGCGCAATGACGCAGAGGGTATCGGGCATCAGCAGTCGAACGCGAAGGCGTTGAACGCGTTGACGGCCTTGGCGATCTCCTTGACAAGATCGGCGGGGATGGGGCTTTCGGCATTGACCGCGAGCATCGAATGGGTGTTTTCGAGGCTGTGCGGGGCGCGGACATCGGTGATGTTGATGTTGTTCTGGCCGAAAAGTCCGGTGATCTTGCCGATGATGCCGGGGGCGTCTTCGTACTCGACGAAGAGGTAGTTGCCCGCCGGATGGATGTAGATGCCGTCGAACGAATTGATGCGGGAGACCATGAGGCGGCCTTCGGCGATTGTGCCGCGGATGGAGATGCGGTCGGAGCCGGCGATGAAGTCGAGCGTGATGGCCTCGCCGTAGTGCTTGCTCTCGTCGACCTCGCGCACGGTGAACTTGATGCCGCGGGATTCGAGGATCTTCAGCGCCTCGTCCGCGCCGCTGAACGCGTCGAACTGCGGGCAGATGGCGGCGGTGACCGGAGCGATCATCCACTTGGAGAACTGGTGGAGCTTGCCGTAGCAGCTGAGCTCGATCTGGGAGATGGCGCGGCCGTTCAGGGCGGCGGCGCCGAGACCGGCGAGCACGGAGGCGAGCTTCTGGTAGTTGGCGTCAAGCCCGTCCGGAACGCCCTTGTTCACGACGCAGGCGGTCACACCGTCTTCGAAGTACGCCACGGTCTGGTCGGCGGCGCGCTTGGCGGCGAGGAAGTTGGCTTCCTTCGTGCTTGCGCCGAGGTGCGGGAGCATGATGTCGGCGATGTCGGCCACGGACTTGTCGCCCGCCGCGTCCTTCGCGTAGACGTCGTTGCAGAAGATGAGGTCCTTTTCCTGCTTGGCGGCGCGGATGGCGTCCTCGTCGACGATGCCGGCGCGGGCGCAGTTCACGAGCATGGCGCCCTTCTTCATAAGGCCGAGCAGCTTGGCGTTGACCATGCCGCGGGTCTTGTCATTTTCCGGGATGTGCAGGGACACGATGTCGGACTGCGCGAAGACTTCCTCGACCGAGCAGAGCGTGGCGCCGAGGCGGTCGGCCAGTTCGGCGGAAAGGACGGGGTCGTAGGCGAGGATCTTCACGTCGAAACCGGAGAGGCGCTTGATGAGCAGGCGGCCGATGTTGCCGAGGCCGAGGATGCCGACGGTCTTACCGGTCAGCTCGCGGCCCATGAAGCTCTTCTTCTCCCACTTGCCGGCGCGGGTGGACTGGTCGGCGGGGACGAGCTTGCGGTAGGCGGCCAGGATCAGCGCGATCACTTCTTCGGCGACCGCGTTGGAGTTCGCGCCGGGGGTGTTCATGACGTCGATGCCGAGCTTGCGGGCGTGGCGGATGTCGATGTTGTCGAATCCGGCGCCGGCGCGGACGACGAGCTTCAGGTCCTTCAGTCCGTCCATGATCTCGGGCGTGACTTTCTCGCTGCGGACGATGATCGCGGACGCGTCGGAGTTTTCAGCGGCCAGGTCGGCCAGCTGGACGTCCGGGTTCTGGACCACGGTGAAGCCGTGTTCGCTTAAAATCTTTTCAACGACCTTGTCAAGTTTGGTAGGAATGAGGACTTTTCTCATGCTTGTCTCCTTGTGCGTTCTCACGCACGGTTGCGGTTGCTCCAAAAAAATTTTGGAGCATATAATATACACCATAAAGCCAAAACTTTCCACCCGGTTTCGACAAATAATGCTTTTTTGTGCCTGAAACGACAGATATTTGGTTTTCTTTTTGTCTGTTTTTCGAAAAAAGGGATGTCCGTGGCCTGAAACGACAACAGACTGTCCTCTGCGAAGCGCCCGAACGCGCTGTGCCGCCAACGTGCGCGCCTCGCAGAAAAAAGTGCGAGCATAAGCGAGCTTACCAAGGCCCCCCTGACTTCCTTTCAGAATACTGCCTGCGCGTCTCGCGATCAAGAAAAGATATCGAGCGTAAGCGAGCTTACCAAGGCGGCGCAGCCGCCCCCAGCAAAGCGGGGACGCGAAAGCGTCCATCACTTCCGTTTTTTTGCCTCAAAACTAAAATTATTCGTAAAAAAACGAGAAGGCGGCTTGATTTTCATCAAAGAAAGGGTATAGTGTTGATTGGAATTGATTTCCGCATAGCCGGAAACTCAATTTCATGCTCATTTCATCGGTTATTTCAGCAAAAGATGATGAAAACCGGCCAAGTTTGATATTAGCTCTTTTGCTCTTAGGATTGAAATACCAGCACAGGAAGATTGTGTCTTCGTGTCTTGCTGGGCGTTTTTCTGTCGTCCTAAGAGCAGGTTCTTGGCCGGACCTTCATCATCGCGTATGGGGAAGCGTCCGGCTTTTTTTGTGCCCAGATGGCGAGCCTTAACGCTTTTTCCACTATTCAAATCCTCTATTTTGAATATGTAATATCAAGCTTAAACAATATCAGATTTTTTATTTCAATCTAACGAACCAAACCATATTTGGAGGAAACAGTATGAAGAAATATCTTTTCGGAAAAACTCTGGCAGTCATGCTTTGCTTCCTGACTCTGTTAATGGGAATGCCGATGCAGTTTTTTGCACAGACTTCCACGCTGCAAACGCGAAAGGATACTGCCACCGATTTTAACAATTTTATCTCGTCCTGCACTCTAGAAGAGCGTATCCTTTTGATGCAAGCATTAGGGGGATTGGACGATGAGGATTTGGAAGACAGTTACTTCGGTTCTCTCAAGGGACTTGATCCTCTTAGCAGCTATGCAAAAAAGAAGAAAGATGCAAGTGCGACAAAACCGTTAAAGCCGGAAACTTTTAATGATGTTGCACCGGAAACAGTTATAGATGCGATTGCAAAGGATTATTTGAAAACGGACATTGTTTCAAGAGAAAAAATATGTAAAGAGTTAAGAGGCAAAATACATTTTTCCGGAATCCATTTGTTCTACAGCTCGGATAATATAGACTACCATGAAGATGTCGTTCAATGGGTAGCAGGAAAACACGATATAGAAAAAACCCAAATAAAAACACTCAGCACATTCGAACTGGAACGTAAAATCGTTGAAATGTACTTTGCGGAGATTTGGGATCAATTAACGGAAGAACAAAGAAAAGAACTTCTTTCAAAAATAGAAAGCGAAACAAACTCTATTTTTACCAATAAAGCTGCAATAGCTGGAATGACTGGGGCAGCAGCCATTGGTGCGTTGAGTACCACTGTAGCGTTTACAGGTTTTGCTTTTTATACTACAATGTCAACCGTTATTGCGACGGTAGGTGCCTGGGTGGGCGTAACCCTTCCTTTTGTCGTTTATACGACATCTTCCTCAGCTGTGTCTGCTTTGGCCGGACCTCCCGGCTGGATCATTGCGGGTGTCCTCTTGGCTGCAGGAACCGGAGTCGCTTTGTGCTGGCCGGAATCTGACCCGGTAACAAAGTTTGTCATGGTCGTTCATTCCATAAAAGTATCCCGTTTGAAATCATTCGATTTGGAAAAAAGCTCGTCTGGGCAAAACAACCAGTACAATCAGAGCAGTTCAAGCTCATATGGGCAAAACAATCAGTACGGGCAGAACATGTACGGGCAACCATATATGCAAAACTATCCGAACTATATGCAACCGCAGTTCCAGTTCAACATGGGAAATGGATATAATGCCGCAAGGAATGAGGCAGCAGCATTGACCCGGGCCGCAACACAAGGCAATGTGGAAGCTATGCTCAATCTCGGATATTGTTATTATTACGGTCAAGGCGTAGCACAAAGTTATTCTAACGCCATCACATGTTGGGCTCAGGCGGCACAACGAGGCAGCACGGAAGCACAATATATCCTCGGGAAATGCTATTATAATGGGGATGCAGTGAGCCGGAATTATACCGAAGCAGTACGTTATTTCCAAATGGCCGCCAATCAGGGACACACGGAAGCGCAGTCCGCTCTGGGCGTCTGCTACTACTATGGCCAAGGAGTGACCAGAAACATGTATGAAGCAAGACGGTGGCTCAGCATGGCGGCGAACAAAGGAGATGCGATTGCACGTCAATACCTGAACAGTATTCGCTAATGAAAAAAGCGTTCGGACAATAAGTCTGAACAATAAGACAACAGGCTATGAAAAAACACCTCCGGCCTGAAAAAGTCGGAGGTGTGTTGTTTATTCTTGGGGAAAGAGCTTGCCGCTTCGCTGGGGGCGCACTTTCGTGCGCCTCGGTAAGCTCGCTTGTGCTCGACTGATTAATTGACCGCGAGGCGCGTTAGGCAAAGGGAAAATGCGAGTGAATGTCCTGGCGGGTCGTCCGGGCGGGTTTGAGCTCAGTGCGGGATATACAGGTAAAAGACCCACTCGATGACGTCGCGGACATCGCTCACGTCGTCGAACGAGTAGATCGGGAACCCGTTGCCGTTTCCGTTCGGGTAGAACAGGACCATCCGGCCGCGCTTCTCGAAATACCATTCCGGCATGCCGTTGCCGTTGCCGTTCGGATAGACTTCGACGGCGTTCGAGCCGCGGAACTTGAAGTAGAAGGTCGGCATGCCGTTGCCGTTCCCGTTCGGGTAAAACTCGACGCCCCGGCTGCCGTATTTGAAGTAGTTGTACGGCATGCCGTTCAGCCCTGGCTGGGCGTAGACTTCGGTGCAGCGGTCCGTCTTCCGCATGGACCACTCGTGGATGCCGTTGCAGTTCCCGTTGTTGTACATCTTGCGCATGGTGCCGCTGATCTCCATGCTGGCGAACGGGAAGCCGTTGCAGTTTCCGTTTTTGTAAGCTTTGATGTAAGCCATGTCGATTACTCCTTCATCCTGTTTTCGATCCGTTTTTCGACCGTTTCGAAGAGCTCGTCCAGGTTTGTCCGGCGTATTTTCGCCGCGTCCAGATACCAGGCTTCCAGCGCGCGGCGGTTTTCCGGCGTAGTCCGCAAGTAGCGGAAGAGATGGAAAAACTCCGTGGCGACCTGTGGCGTTGAGATCGCGGAACGCCGGCAGTCGGCGACGTCGATCCAGAGGAACTTCATGCCGTCGGCGTCCTTCCTGTAAAGCAGGTTGGCGGGCGTGAACCCGCGGTGGACGATCCCGAGGTCATGAAGCCGCGCCAGCAGGGTCAGGTTGCCGCGGCAGAACTCCAGAAACAGCGGTTCGTTGCCGACGTGAGCGCCGTCGCGGAAGAAATCCAGCCCGGTGCGGTAGTCGTCGGCAAACCGGGAGATCAGGAACGAGTTTCTCAGCACGAATCCGCAGCGCGTCTCGCCGACGGCGAGCAGGTCGGGCAGCGGGAAGCCGAGCTCGGCCAGCATCACGTAGTTCGAGGCTTCG
>JAEEGG010027465.1_pt1 | contig 10784 bp, 12 predicted proteins | sample 9134161 | NCBI WGS metagenome assembly JAEEGG01 (sample SAMN16246543, study PRJNA631951) | gut metagenome | biome: gut microbiome; feature: rumen; material: CR-attached | host: Bos | place: Iran: Karaj | collected 2018-10
CTTCATGCAGGAAGCAACCTCGCGGCCACACTCCTTGCTGTTTATTGCTGGCTTCAACTCGGCGATATGCAGATGACGAGAACGCCCGTTATCATCCTGCCTGATATGAAGGTGCTCATCGCAAGTTTGTTCTTAGCCATTGCCGGAGTATTGTTACTAAAAAAGCAATGAGAATAGGATAGTAAATACATAGAGAAAAAACATCAATAGGAGTTTATGGAAAAGATAACATTCAGCCGGACAGATATTAGTGAAGACGTGCTACTACTGATGGTCAGGACATCAGAGCTGGTTAAGCAGTTGAATGGTCTGTCTTTGGCTAATTTTACGCGGAAACAAGAGGTAATTAAGGAGTTGTTCGGCACAGTAGGGAGTAACCCTTTCATTGGCGATAATTTTCACTGCGACTTCGGTAAGAACATCCATGTCGGTGACAATTTCCATGCCGATTATAACTGTACTATGCTCGATGTGACAGAAATTCATATCGGCCATAACTGTCTGATTGGGCCTGACGTAGGAATATACACTGCTGGGCATCGTCTTCAACCAGAAGGAAGGCATCTTGATGGCTACGGAATGCCCATTACGATAGGCAATGATGTGTGGATTGGTGGCCATTCAGTTATTCTGCCCGGCGTTATGATAGGTGATGGTGCCGTTATTGCTGCCGGTTCTGTGGTCACTGAAAATGTTGAACCTCGTACTTTGGTGGCTGGTAATCCTGCCAAGTTAAAAAAGAAAATCGTGTAAATCACAAGGAACCACGTACTTTCAAACTTATGATACGTCTTACCCCTAACAACGGCATTCCTCGCCACATTCTGCTGATGATGGCTGTTATGGCAGGGTTCACTGTGGCCAACCTCTATTATAACCAGCCGCTGCTGGACTTGATTTGCTTGGAGACTGGCATCACACAGGTAGAAGCCAACCTCATCACCGTTGTGACACAGATAGGCTATGCCCTTGGACTGCTGTTTGTCGTTCCCTTGGCCGACATGGTTTCCGTGCGCCGTATCGTTGTACTCGGAATGTCTATGGCTGCTGTTTCAGCTGTGACCATAGGTCTGGCTGACAATGTATGGATGCTGTGGGGAGCATCACTGACGTTGGGTTTCTCGTCTATTATGCCACAGCTGTTCATCCCGATGGCAACGCTCTATTCCCGACCTGAGAACAAGTCTCGGAATATGGGCTATGTGGCTTCGGGTCTCATAACGGGTATTGTCTCAGCCCGTGCAGTCAGTGGTTATGTCGGCGATTGGTTGGGTTGGCGGTCGATGTTCTTCATCGTAGCAGGATTGATGCTTGTAGGACTTGCAGTCACTTTGAGGATGATGCCGCAGGTGACACTCACTTTCAAAGGTTCCTATCGCCAACTGATGCATACCGTTGGCAACATCTTCATCTCGTATCCCCGCATCCGACTCTATTCACTTCGTCCATCCATGAGTTTTGCCAGTATGATGAGTATTTGGTCGTGCATGGCATTCCACTTGGCAGGTTCGCCTTTCCATGCCGGCAGCGATGCGGTGGGCATGTTGGCACTATGTGGCGTAGTTGGCGCTATAGCTGCAAGTGGTGCCGGCAAGTATGTGCCACGAGTGGGCATCATGCGTATGTCCGTCATTGGCGGTTGTCTCCAGCTGATGGCATGGGCTTCAGCATGGCTGTTTGGCTCCAGCTACATAGGACTCATCGTAGCCATCATTCTGGCCGACATCGGAGCACAATGCCTGCAAGTCAGTAATCAGAGCGGCTCCCTCCAACAGCTGCCTCAGGCCACCAACCGTGTGAACACCATCTTCATGACCACCTTCTTCATTGGGGGCAGTATCGGCACTTTCTGCTCTGGACTCGGCTGGAGTATGGCAGGATGGACGGGTGTATGTGTCGTCGGAGGCTTTTTCGCTGCCGCGACTCTCTTGCTTTCTGCCTACGAGCAACTAATGATGAAAAACAAAAATGAGAAATAAATCCAATAAATGATGAAATTCGTGACCATACTCCCGATTTTTATATAAAATTCAGGAGTCACACTCTCGAATTCTTGGTTAACAAACTCAGATGAGAAACACCTCTGTCCTACGGAATCTAATGCAGGGTGCGCTGACCTTATTTTTTCCTCACAATCACAAACAACCGCTGACATGATTCGATGGGGATATTCCACATCGTGTCGAATACAGGGATTTCCACCGACCTGTTGAAATTCTCACAGTCGTCCACATTCCTATACTCATCTACGGAATCCTGGATGAAAAAGTGATTCTTGTCGTAACCCACAACAGGCACATAATGCAGGGTTTTTCCATTGAAAAGCAACACGATGACAGGTATTCCCTTGCTGACTGCATTCTTCAGGTCGTCGGTGGTGCCAGTGTAATACTCCGTTGTGTAGTTGCCGTTCTGCTCCTCAAAAAGTACCTTGAAGCATCTGGGATAAGCTCCCTCACTGTGTTTACATGGAAAAGACGGTTGGTTGAACAATTCCACTCCGTTAGCACTTTCACCGTAGAAACGTAACAGGTAAGCACTGGAGCATCCTGAACATTCGAAGGTGCTCTGTGTGTCGGGGACTGGGTTGGGCGATATGATGTACGACGACGGATGGTTGTGCTGATTCACATATGTCTCGGGTGCTACCAGCCAGTTAGCACGGGCATACGCTTTCTGCTCGTCAGTCATCTTGTCGAGCATAACCATCAGTTTGTTTAACGAATTGCCTTGGTCGCCAGACTGTCCCTCCTGATTCTGTGCGAAAACAGATGTCGTGCAAGAGAGCGTCACTACAACCAACAAGGTCTTAAACAATGACCATGGAGCATTGACTATTGACCATTGGCCCAACCCTCGCTTCATCGCATTTTTGGCCATTGCCCATTGGCTTTGACAAATAAGCATTGAACTCAGATTCATTTTTCTAGATATTTATTCATATTGCAAAAGTATAGAATTAATAGAGGAAATAAGCCAAAATTATGCAATATTTCAGATTTATTGCGAAATTAATACATTTCGATATGATGAGATATATAATGTGTTATTTGTCTAGGATGATTTGGAATGTCTTCATGCCTACATTCCCAATTGCCTTTATGGATACAGATTAGTGAAAAGCTCGGATTGTGAAACCATTTTTACATATCTCATCATGTCAATTAAGAAAAAAATCGTAAATTTGTGCGTCTTTTTATTAATGACATACACAAGAATCAGTTTATTCTGTTTCAATCACCTTTGATAATAGGTCTGCAATGGAAATATCACACACATTTAGAGCGATTGGTAAAGTTTTCTCTGTCTGGAAGTTGCTGAAGCAGGTGTTATGGACAAAATTACATGAATCACCTTATTACATTTCCTTCAAACATTACCGCTATGTGGCAGAACTAAGGAAGAAAGACCATGTCAATGTGGTTTTTCTGCCTATGAATGTGGCAATGTGGAAATACCAACACGTTTACGAGTTGTTCAAGAACGACAAGCGTTTCCATGTCTATATTTTTCTAACCCCTACAGCCACTTTTCAGAAAAGTCAACGTATTGAGGACCTGAAAGCAATGCGTGCCTATTTTGCGGAAAGGAATATGGAGTATGTGGATTATGAGTTGGAAAAGGACAAACCTATGGTGGATATCCGAAGCGTGGTAGAACCTGATATCATGTTTTATACCCAGCCGTATATACGTGCGGTGGACGAGAACAGAAAATTCGTGCATTTCATTGATAAGCTTTTATGCTATGCTCCTTATGCTTTTCTTCCGAGAAATATGGATTCCTTATTCAAAAGTCCATTCACTGAATCCGCGTGGAGATTGTATTATCAAACGGAATCGAATCGAAAACTTGCTATAAGATTAGATAGAAATATAGCAAGGAATGGAAAGGTCTCGGGCTACACAAGTGCTGATGACTATCTCACACCCATGAAGAAGGATGTGTGGAAAGAGAAAGACCATAACAAAATGCGGGTCATTTGGGCTCCACACTTCACCATTATAGAAGGTGAGGGTTATTTTCATGCGTCTTATTTTCTCGAAATGGCAAGTTTTATGCAAGAGTTAGCCATCGAATATGCTGATTGTGTTGCGTTTGCATTCAAGCCACATCCACGTCTCTTTTCTGATTTGTGTGGACATCCCGATTGGGGAACACAAAAAACCAAAGATTATTATGACTTTTGGGAGAACAATGAGAACACCCAATTAGAGACGAGTGGTTTCATAGATTTGTTTAAAGGGTCGGACGCCATGATTCACGACAGTGGCTCATTCACCGTCGATTATTTGTATTTCGGCAAGCCCGTCCTATATGACAATCCCAACATTGAAGATGTGAAAACCACAGCCGATGAACTTGGCAAGCAGGCCTACGATGCCCATTATAGGGTCAAAACTCTTTCAGATATCAAGGCGTTCATCGACAAAGTGGTGCTTGGCGGGAACGACACAATGGCACCTGTCAGGCAAAAATTCTTCGATAGTTATCTTCAACCAAAAGACGGAAAAACGGCATCACAATTCATCTATGAAGATATTGTGAAGTCGATTTGGGGAAAGTAATAGAGCTATAGAAAGATTGTCCTTTGTCCTGTCGTAAGGAGATTCGTATATTCGTAAATCCTTTCTCTGATTTCCTGTTCTCCTTATGATTTACTTTATTGTCCAGTACTTGTAGAAATGCGCTATCCCACAAGTGATTAACAATGCCGTTGTCACAAATAGTATCGGATATCCCCCCACAAAATCTTTGCTTATGTACTTCAACATCAAAATCATTGGAATCCGTTGGTAAATATAGAGTGGGAATAGATGGCTGCCGCACCAGCTCAGGAAAGCGTTACCTATCACCACCTTCATACTGAGCATCACCACCATCAGCGCGAAACAAATCGATGCGAAGTTTTTGGATAATCCTCTCGCAGTTGGCATATAATAGAATGACAAAACAAATGCACTCGCAAATATGATGAGAAGTGGCACGTAATATTTCCGCATCACACCTATTATCTTACTCTCATATTCCGCAAAGAAGAAACCTGCTGGATAGGCCAACATCGTGTTATACCAGTAAACTCTTTTGAAAACCGACAACACCAGTACACAAACCAGCAGTGTGGCAAACAACCATTTCCATTGGTCCTTTCTTCTGACCAATTTCGCTACCCCGTATGTTATGGCATAGCACAACAGAATGACAAAGATATACCAATTCGAATTCCCTACATCTTCCCACGCTATCATCGATAGTACCACCTGCCTTGTGGTCATCGGTTTTGCCATGATGAGATTCATGACGACAAACGCCAATACCGCAATGTCGAAATTCAGGAGAGTAGGCAACAGCCTGTGCCGTGGCATCTTATCCACATATTCCTCTCCTTTCTTTTTAATCGACAATGATACTCCATAACCCGAGTAAAACAAGAACATCACCACCACCAATTGACCGATTCCTTTTCGAAACAAGAGTACCAGCCTGTCAAGTCCTGCATATTCATAACCACAGTTGTCGAAATATCCCATCGAATGCGTCAGCACTATCAGAAGTATAAATATCCCTTTAATGCTGTTGCATCTTTCTATAGAGAGATAACCATCATTTTTCTTGATTTTAATTCTCCATAGAATGAGTATGAGAACGAAGAGGAGGTAAAGAAAAACCATGCTTAGTCGTTTTCTGGTTCAACGAAGGTGATGACTTGATTTTGCAGGTCTGTGGATACTATCCTCGCATGAAACCATTATCCGTTTTCCTGTTATCTTTGTTTTTTGAATATCAGTTTCATCGCCTCGGGGTCGAGTGGTTTCATAGAAGGCAGTTTCAGGTCTTTCACCATGTGGAGTGTACCCTGTTTGTACTTCTGGAAGTGGTCTGTCTTCAGATGACTCTGGTAGGCTTCCTCTGATGCATAAATCTCAAGGATACGAATCTTTGTGGAGTCCTCGGCACTCTGCATAGGGAACAGACAGACGACGCCTGGCTCTCGTTCCACACTCAGACGGTCCACTTCGTTGGCAAATTCCAGGTACTCCTTCAGATACTGCGGATAGACTTCGATTTCTGCCAGACGGACAATCATGTTCGTTGCTGAAGTCACAGCCGATGGCTTTTCTCCCGTCTGACCCAACAACCACAGAGCATTCTTCCACAAAAACATTTCCTTGAATGGCGCGAGGTCAGGTTCCGTCGTCAGGTATTGTTTCATTCGCTGAAGACTCTGGGTGAGCACTTGCGGAGCCACGTATGGATAGTCGGAGCCATAGAGCAGGTGGTCGGGCGTCGTGATGGTGAGCAACATGCGAATCACCTCGGGAGAGTGTGCTCCGGCGAGGTCGTAATAGAGGGCTGCGAGGTTGGCTTCATAATCTATCTCACCCACCATCTTGTTGGCTTGCATCACGGGAGTCAGCGATTTCATGCGAGGAATAGCCAAGGGAAGGTAGGCACCACAATGTGGAACCACCACCTTCACGTTGGGATAGCGAGCCAGTACATTTCGTGAAATCATGTTCGACACGGCGCGGGTGGTCTCTGAGAGGTATTCCTGCATGGCAAGCGGCGTCTGCTGCATCACCTGACGATTGACTGGTTCCGGACGATGGGGATGTAGGATGATGACTGCCTGTCGCTCATTCAACACAGAGAAAAGTGTGTCGAGCTCAGGCGCGCCAAGATATTGGCCATCGACGTTTGTGGCCAGTTTGATACCGTCGGCTTTGAGCGTGTCGAGCGCATAGAAGGCCTCGCGAATAGCAGCATCAACATCGGGCAAGGGTAGGGCGGCGCAGAACTTGAATCTGTCTGGATGTTCCTTCTTGATGCGAGCTGCTGCTTCGTTGGTTTGCCTCACCATGCTTGGTGATGTCGGTTGCGGAGCAGCTAACGTCAGTACCGATGTCTGCACGCCGGCTTCATCCATCCATTTCAGATGATTTGTCACGTCGTATTTCGGCAAAGGAAAACCTTCGTCCATCAGTCGTCCATCACTTTCTAGCGACGATACAAACTCAGGAGTGATGATGTGACTATGCACGTCTATCACTCCCTGAGCAAAACTATTTGCTGCAAGAATTATAGTCAGTAATAATGCTTTAACTTTCAAATTTCTATTTTCAATAATCATTTTTCCCGTACTTGTCTTTTGATGTTGCAAATGTACTGCAAAAACATTAAACAACCACAAAACGATTTACTGATAAATCAACCCGTTTTACGGATTTGGCAGTTTTTTTGCTTTTGTGTAGGTAAAAATGTGTAAATTTGCCAGTGGTTTAGAGACACTAACAATCAAGAATAGATAATTCAACAATTAATGTACAGATGAAACGAACACTATCAATGATTGCCATTGCAGCCATGATGTTGGCGGTGATGGCCTCCTGCGACACCAAGGGTAAGCAGGGCGGCGCCCCAGAGAATGATTCAACAACAGTAACAGACAATGTTGAGACCACGGAGCCAACCGATGATAACATAACTGACGGGAGCACACCTGAAACTCTGAATTTTGAGGTAAGCGTTGTGACTCCCGACCTCGAGGAGCAATATCCCCGTTACGAAGCCACAGTCACTTCGGGCGACAAGACCATACAAGTGCTTAAAGGCAAGACCGAGGACTACCCGAAGGACATGCTCGGGAAATTCGGTCAAGTCACTCAGGTTGACGTGAACTTCGACGGTTATACTGACTTGTTAATCTGCCTGGGTGAGGTACCTGCAAGCGACCAGACCTTCCTTACCTACGACGCATGGATTTATAACCCCGAGAAGGGGCAGTTCCGTCTGCATGAAGGTTTCCGCGACATCTACAATGCTGAGGTCGATGCTGCCAACAAGCGCATCCTGAGCCATTATCTGGTTCGCGATGGCAAGACGAAGTATTACAATGCTGTACGCCTGAAGGATGACGGCACCGTAGAGGAAATGGGTGAGGGTTGGACTGAATAACAATCCCTTATTGAGTTTTCTGAACCCACTTTACTGAGCCTGACTCTTTAAAGTGGGTTCCGCTTTATGAACTACATCGAATACCCAACTCTTTGTCGATAATCAGACCCGCAAAATGGGAAAAAAGTTCTCTCACGTGAAAAATTCCACAAAAGGAGTGATTTTATCAGATTTTTGTGTTACCTTTGACAAGTCATGTTTTGTTTTTTTTGCTTGACTTGAATTGCAGCACAGAGTTAAGTGAAAATTGGACATGGCAAAATACTGAGCGACTTTTGGTTACCCAGGAACTTACAAAGACAGTTTAATTATTGTGCTGCGGAATCTATCGAAAAACAAATAACATGGCAGAATTTGAAGATTCATCTGCTGGTACACCTAAAGCAGCAGTCAAGAGAGAATTAGGCATGGACAATTCAACACCTTCGGAAAAAGCACGAAGAGGTGAAATCTTTGAATCTGATGGCCTTTATGGCATAAAAGATGCAGACGGAACTGTTACATTTCCAGCAAAATACAGTTTTATCGGTAAGTGCCTTGATCATGTCCTATTTCTGGAACGTTAGCTTCGGTCAGAAGAAGACCAACCACCTTTTGTAGGACATTCAAAAATCATTCTCTTTATAACTTTGTGTTCATAATCAAGAATCGTCAAATTAATAATAATGAGGGGAAATTGTTCTCTGTAGGATTGCCCCATGAACTTGAAAACGCCAAGGTCCCTGATGATTGAAATCAAAGAAGCCGTAATCGAACAGGCGGCAGAGATTGCCGACTTGATCATGACAGCGATGACTGACGAATGCTGTCTGTATTTCTGTGGTGAGGGCTACGGATTGGAGGACTTTCGAAGGATGATGACCATGCTCGTAGAGCGTGAGGATTCACAGTATAGCTACAGAAATACGCTGGTGGCGATGGATGATAACCGTGTTGTCGGCATCTCAGTGAGTTATGATGGCGGACTCCTTCATCAACTGCGTCGTGCTTTTATCGAAGCTGCAAGGGAATGCCTCGGTAAAAATCACGGAAATATGGAAGATGAAACACAGGCGGGGGAACTCTATCTTGATTCCTTGGCAGTGCTTTCAGATTATCGCAGGCAAGGCATTGCCACGTCATTAGTCTTGGCTACAAAGAAACGTGCCGACTTGTTGGGTTTGCCTTGTGTCGGTTTGCTGGTTGATACGGCCAACCCAAAGGGTCAGTTGTTTTATGATTCCATTGGATTTCGGCAAGTGGAAGAAAATCGATTTTGGGGTGGTCATTCGATGAAACACTTAGTATTATAGACAATAACGAATAGAGAACAATGATAGAAACTGGAATGAAACATACGAGCGAGCTGACAGTCAGTGAGACCGTCACCGCTATCCAAATGGGGTCTGGGGATTTGCCAGTCCTTGCAACACCTGCTATGTTGGCGCTGATGGAAAACGCCGCCATGCTGGCAGTCTCGAATGAACTGTCAGATGGTCAGACCACCGTCGGCGGTTATATTGAGTCTTCGCACCTGAGACCCTCCAAAATAGGCGATATTGTATCTGCCACTGCCGAAGTAACCAAAGTTGACGGTAAGAAGATTGAGTTCAAGGTATCCGCTTTTTCAGGTGAAACGCTGTTAGGTGAAGGCAAGCATCTGAGATTCATTGTGGATAAGGAAAGGTTCATGAGATGATCCTAATATATTGAAGTCATTATCATACAAGAAATCATTTCGCAATGGGACGGACGGAGCATCCACCATAGCGTTCGCCATTGCGGCCACAATAAGTTTCATTAGGGCTGGCATAGAAAAAACATGCGTGGTCGTCATGGTCGTAGTCGTTGAAGCGAGAGCCTGTCCAGTAGAAACAATATGTTGCTTGTGTAAATTCACTGAATACCGAGTGGTTTCTCGCCGCGGGCAGGAAGATACTGTTTCCGTTCGGACCGGTGAATCTGCAACCTTCAACCCCGTTAAGTGATATCCATTCATGTTGGCAACATTCTATCAGTTCATCAAATTGTTCTCGTGAGGGCATTTGCCATGAATCTCCCCACGTCACGTGAGCGAGATCGTATTCTGTACCGCAGATGCTGAAGAGCTCAAAAGGATACGTAATTGTCAACCCTTTGGACTCTTTGTTATCTTGAACACTGACAATGATGCCAATGTCATCATATAATTGTTGTTTGTCATACCAACCGTCACCGTCTGTATCTTCACCAGTACAATACTTATACGTCATGTCAGTATATACTTCTTTCTCCTCTGTCTCTCCCCAGGCGTAATAGCCACCATATTCCCATGGTTGAGTGGCTCCGACATTGCAGGACGCCCACTTTGTGCCGGAGGGCAAGCCGAGGTCTATCATCTGCGGGTGCTTGACCATGTTGGCTTCATCAACCGAATTATCCTTGGTTACCGACATGATATCGCCATGTCCCGAAATCTCGATGTCGTCATTGATTGAGCTTTCCTGGATGACAATATTTCCGTTTTTTTCTTGAGTTTTCATAGCAGTTGGTGTTTTTCCTTTCTTGATACAAAATTACCAAAAATAAAGCTATTTCCAAATAAATATGTCGATTTGTTGTCTTTATTTGTCATATGTCCCACCCGACACTGTTTTCCCCTTCACGCGTGTTTTTTCATTCAGAGGCTGACATCACCAAACGAGTTGGGTTCTGCCAGCCTCTGAATGAAAAAAACTGGCTTAAATCAAGCCAGTTTTTTCTTTGCGGAAAGTGAGGGATTCGAACCCCCGGAACAGTTACCCGTTCACCGCATTTCGAGTGCGGCCCGATCGACCACTCCGGCAACTTTCCTTGTTGGACTTAAGGTT
>JAEEGG010027467.1_pt1 | contig 10783 bp, 4 predicted proteins | sample 9134161 | NCBI WGS metagenome assembly JAEEGG01 (sample SAMN16246543, study PRJNA631951) | gut metagenome | biome: gut microbiome; feature: rumen; material: CR-attached | host: Bos | place: Iran: Karaj | collected 2018-10
AGTTGATATCGATGTACGCTTGGGTGTTGACCCGCGTAAGGCCAACCAGATGGTTCGTGGCGTTGTTTCGCTGCCGAACGGTACTGGTAAGGTGACTCGCGTGCTCGCTCTCTGTACACCCGACCAGGAAGCTGCTGCCAAGGAGGCTGGAGCCGACTATGTTGGTCTTGACGAGTATATCGACAAGATTAAGCAGGGTTGGACGGATATTGATGTGATTATCACTATGCCTTCTTGCATGGGTAAACTGGGCCCTCTCGGTCGTATCCTCGGTCCTCGTGGCCTGATGCCAAACCCGAAGAGTGGTACTGTGACTATGGACGTTGCTAAGGCAGTAAAGGAAGTGAAGCAGGGTAAAATTGACTTTAAGGTTGACAAGGCCGGTATCGTGCACACCTCAATCGGTAAGGTTACTTTCACCGCTGATCAGATCTTTGAGAATGCAAAGGAGTTCATCTCTACCATTATTAAGCTGAAGCCTGCTGCTGCCAAAGGTACATACATGAAGAGTATCTTTATTTCAAGTACTATGAGTAAGGGTATCAAGGTAGATCCTAAATCAGTTGAATAACTCGTTAAAAGATTAGACAAATGAAAAAGGAAGTAAAAGATACTATTATCGTAGAACTCGGAGAGCAGCTCAAGAATTATCCTCATTTCTATCTGGTAGACCTTACTGGACTAGATGCCGAGAAGACTTCTGACTTGCGTCGTAAGTGCTTCAAGAGCGAGATTAAGCTGCTGATGGTGAAGAACACACTTCTCCAAAAAGCATTTGAGGCTTCTGAGATAGATTTCTCTCCGTTGTATGAGTGCCTGAAAGGTAATACGGCTGTCATGTTCACACAGACAGCTAACGTCCCTGCCAAGCTGATCAAGGAGTACAAGAAGGAAGGCATTCCCGCCCTGAAAGGTGCATACGCAGAGGAAAGCTTCTTTGTTGGTGCTGACAAACTTGATGAGCTGGTTGCTATCAAGAGCAAGAACGAACTGATAGCCGAGGTTGTTGCTTTGCTGCAGTCTCCTATCAAGAATGTTGTTTCTGGTTTGAACGCCGGTGGCAAGATTCACGGTTTGCTTGACGCTATCGCTGAGCGTAACAAATAAGCGGCCTTAAAGGTTAACATAATTCGCTGAAACGCTCTACGGAGCGTAGCGACAAATAGAATTAGGTAAAAAAAGTAAAAACAATTAAAATTTTTAAATAAAATGGCAGATATTAAAGCTATTGCAGAAGAGTTGGTAAACCTTACTGTAAAAGAAGTTAATGAGTTGGCAACTGTCCTGAAGGACGAGTATGGAATTGAGCCCGCCGCTGCAGCTGTTGCTGTTGCTGCTGGTCCCGCTGCTGGCGCTGGTGAAGCCGCCGCTGCTGAGGAGAAGACCTCTTTCGACGTTGTGCTGAAGTCAGCCGGTGCTGCTAAGCTGCAGGTTGTTAAGGCCGTTAAGGAGGCTTGTGGCCTGGGTCTGAAGGAAGCTAAGGATCTTGTAGACGGTGCTCCTGCTACTGTGAAGGAAGGCCTGTCTAAGGAAGAGGCTGAGAACCTGAAGAAGACCATTGAGGCCGCTGGTGCCGAGGTTGAGCTGAAGTAATCAGTTACAAATCCATATCATTTGGTTAGGGACTCCCCAGTCGGTGGTCCCTAACCTTTTCTTGTCTTAGCTAGTATTTCTAGAATGTCTAGATGTACTAGAGTTACTAGAAATACTGAAATAAATATTAATTATGGCATCAAAAGTAATAGACAACAGAGTAAACTTTGGCAGCGTCAAGAATCCATTGCCATTTCCTGATTTCCTTGACGTGCAATTAAAGTCTTTCAAAGATTTCCTGCAGTTGGACACTCCGCCTGAGGAACGCAAGAATGACGGTTTGTATAAGGTGTTCGCTGAGAACTTCCCCATTACTGACACGCGTAACAATTTCGTTCTTGAGTTCCTGGATTACTATATTGACCCACCCCGTTACACTATTGATGAGTGCTTGGAGCGTGGCCTTACTTATAGCGTACCATTGAAGGCTAAGTTGAAACTGTATTGCACTGATCCAGATCATGAGGATTTTGGTACGGTTATTCAGGACGTTTTCCTTGGCCCCATCCCTTATATGACGGCAAATGGAACGTTTGTCATCAACGGTGCTGAGCGTGTTGTTGTTTCTCAGTTGCACCGTTCGCCTGGTGTCTTCTTTGGTCAGAACGTTCATGCTAACGGAACGCTGCTTTACTCAGCCCGTATTATTCCGTTCAAGGGCTCATGGATTGAGTTCGCAACCGACATCAACAACGTGATGTACGCTTACATTGATCGTAAGAAGAAATTGCCAGTTACCACACTTTTGCGTGCCATAGGTTTTGAGGCTGATAAGGACATCCTTCAGATTTTTGATCTTGCTGAGGAGGTAAAGGTAAACAAGAAGGCACTGAAGGCCGTTGTTGGTTACAAGCTTGCAGCCCGCGTGTTAAAGAGCTGGAACGAGGACTTTGTCGATGAGGATACAGGTGAGGTTGTATCCATCGAGCGTAATGAGGTCATTATGGAGCGTGAGACCGAGATTACCGAGGATAACTTGATGGAAATCCTCGAGAGCGGTGCTCAGACCATCCTTGTTCACAAGGATGAGCAGGTTGCTCAGGATTATAGCATCATTTTCAATACTTTGGCAAAGGACCCCTCGAACTCTGAGAAGGAGGCGGTGCTATACATCTATCGTCAGTTGCGTAATGCTGACCCTGCTGATGATGCCTCAGCCCGTGAAGTCATCCAGAACTTGTTCTTCTCTGACAAGCGTTATGATTTGGGTGATGTGGGTCGCTACCGTATTAATAAGAAGTTAGGTCTCGACACCGACATGGATGTCCGAGTGCTGACCAAAGAAGATATTATCGAGATTATCAAGTATCTCATCCAGCTCATCAACTCGAAGGCTGCTGTTGACGATATCGACCACCTGTCGAACCGTCGTGTGCGTACTGTTGGTGAACAGCTGTCAAACCAGTTCTCTATTGGACTGGCACGTATGAGCCGTACTATTCGTGAGCGCATGAACGTTCGCGACAACGAGGTCTTTACTCCGACAGACCTTATCAATGCTAAGACAATTTCGAGTGTTATCAACTCGTTCTTTGGCACCAACCCCCTGTCGCAGTTCATGGATCAGACCAATCCGCTGGCCGAAGTCACTCACAAGCGTCGTCTCTCTGCTTTAGGTCCTGGTGGATTGTCGCGTGAGCGTGCTGGCTTTGAGGTTCGTGACGTACACTATACTCACTATGGTCGTCTCTGCCCAATTGAGAGCCCTGAAGGTCCGAATATCGGTCTTATCTCGTCACTCTGTGTTTATGCCAAGATCAATGAGTTGGGCTTTATCCAGACTCCATACCGTAAGGTGGAGAATGGTATTGCCAACCTTGACAATAATGAAATCGTTTACCTCACTGCCGAGGAGGAGTCAGAGCATGTTATTGGTCAGGGTAATGCCCCGTTGAACGATGATGGAACCTTTATCCGTGAGGTTGTGAAATGCCGTCAGGATGCAGACTTCCCCGTTGTTCCCCCGACGGATGTCGATTTGATGGACGTCTCGCCGCAGCAAATTGCATCTATTGCCGCTTCGCTCATCCCGTTCCTCGAGCATGACGATGCCCACCGCGCACTCATGGGTTCGAACATGATGCGACAGGCAGTTCCTCTGCTTCACAATGAGGCTCCTATTGTTGGTACTGGTATTGAGAAGCAGGTTTGCGAAGATTCCCGTACTATGGTTACTGCTGAGGGCGATGGCGTCGTTGAGTACGTTGACGCTACTACCATCCGCATTCTCTATGACCGTACTGAAGACGAGGAGTTTGTATCGTTCGAGCCTGCTTTGAAGGAATATCGTATTGCCAAGTTCCGCCGTACTAACCAGAATATGACTATTGACCTGCGTCCTATCTGTAACAAGGGTCAGCGTGTGAAGGCCGGTGATATTCTTACTGAAGGTTATGCTACTGAGAATGGAGAACTGGCTCTAGGCCGTAACCTGCTCGTAGCTTATATGCCTTGGAAGGGCTACAACTATGAGGATGCTATTGTGCTGAATGAGCGTATCGTCCGTGAGGACATCCTGACTTCTGTCCACGTTGATGAGTATTCTCTCGACGTCCGCGAAACCAAGCGCGGTATGGAGGAGTTCACAGCCGATATCCCCAATGTCTCGGAAGAGGCCACCAAGGATCTCGATGAGAATGGTGTTATTCGTGTCGGTGCACGTGTCGAGCCCGGTGATATCCTTATCGGTAAGATATCCCCGAAAGGTGAGAGCGACCCGTCTCCTGAGGAAAAACTGCTCCGCGCTATCTTCGGTGACAAAGCCGGCGATGTGAAGGATTCTTCACTGAAGGCCAATCCCTCGCTGTCGGGTGTTATTATCGACAAGAAGATGTTTGCACGTGCCATTAAGACACGTCAGACCAAGCTTCAGGACAAAAAGCTGCTGGAGAAGATTGACGAGGAGTACGAGGCAAAGGTTGACGACTTGAAGGATATCCTTATCGACAAACTTGCTAAGCTTACTAAGGGTAAGACCTCAATGGGAGTAAAGGACTATACGGGTGCAGAGATTATTACCAAGGGTTCTAAGTTTACCGTCACAGCTCTCCGAAACTTGGAGTATGGCGATATACAGATCAGCAATTGGACCAATGATGAGCACAGTAACGAGCTCATTGCCCAACTGATCATCAACTTCATGAAGAAGTATAAGCTGCTTGATGCTGAGATGAAGCGTAAGAAGTTTGCCATTACTATCGGTGACGAACTGCCTTCGGGTATCCTGCAGATGGCCAAGGTCTATGTGGCCAAGAAGCGTAAGATTGGCGTTGGTGATAAACTTGCCGGTCGTCATGGTAACAAAGGTATTGTGTCGAAGGTCGTACGTCAGGAGGATATGCCGTTCCTCGAGGATGGCCGTCCTGTAGATCTCGTGCTCAACCCGCTGGGTGTGCCTTCACGTATGAACCTCGGTCAGATCTTTGAGGCTATCCTTGGTGCTGCCGGTAAGCGTCTTGGCGTGAAGTTCGCCACTCCAATCTTCGACGGTGCTAAGCTCGATGATCTCGCAGAATGGACTGACAAAGCCGGTCTGCCCCGTCTCTGCTCTACTCACCTGTATGATGGTGAGACTGGTGAACAGTTCGACCAGCCTGCTACAGTCGGTATTACCTACTTCCTCAAGCTCGGTCATATGGTGGAGGACAAGATGCATGCCCGTTCCATTGGTCCGTACTCTCTCATCACGCAGCAGCCGCTCGGTGGTAAGGCCCAGTTCGGTGGACAGCGATTCGGTGAGATGGAAGTCTGGGCACTGGAGGCCTTCGGCGCCAGCCATGTGCTTCAGGAGATTCTTACTATCAAGTCTGATGATACCGTAGGTCGTGCCAAGGCTTACGAAGCCATCGTCAAAGGTGATCCCATGCCCACGCCAGGTATCCCCGAGTCACTCAACGTGCTGTTGCATGAACTTCGCGGTCTTGGACTCAGCATTACGATGGATTAAAGGTAATTGTAAATCGAAAATCTGTAAATCGAAAATTAGAAGTTATGGCTTTCAAAAAAGATACAAAGACAAAGAGTAATTTCACGAAAATTACCATCGGACTTGCTTCACCTGAGGATATCCTCGAGAGCAGTTTTGGCGAGGTTACCAAGCCTGAGACCATTAACTACCGTACCTATAAGCCTGAGCGCGACGGCCTGTTCTGTGAGCGCATCTTCGGTCCTACAAAGGACTATGAGTGTGCCTGCGGAAAGTATAAGCGTATCCGTTATAAGGGCATTGTCTGCGACCGTTGTGGTGTCGAGGTGACAGAGAAGAAGGTACGTCGTGAGCGTGCTGGTCACATTGAGCTCGTCGTTCCCGTGGCTCATATCTGGTATTTCCGTTCACTCCCCAATAAAATTGGTTATCTGTTAGGTCTTCCTACCAAGAAACTCGATGCAGTTATCTATTACGAGCGCTACATCGTTATCCAGCCAGGTGCTATGGCAGGCAAAAAGGACGCTGAGGGTAATGATGCCGTTGGTGCCAATAAGTTTGACCTGCTCTCAGAAGAGGAGTACAACGATATCATCGACAATGTTGTAGGTGAGCAGAATGATTACCTTGATGATAGCGATCCTAACAAGTTTATTGCCAAGATGGGCGCTGAGGCAATCTATCAGCTGTTGACCCAGCTCGACCTCGACTCGCTTAGTTATGAATTGCGCGACCGTGCCAATACCGATTCGTCTGTACAGCGTAAGAACGAAGCTTTGAAGCGCTTGCAGGTGGTTGAGGCTTTCCGTCAGAGTGTTGAGAAGGGCATTAATCGTCCTGAGTGGATGATCATGAAGATTATCCCTGTGACACCGCCTGAGCTCCGTCCTCTTGTTCCCCTGGATGGTGGCCGTTTCGCCACTTCCGACCTCAACGACCTCTATCGTCGTGTCATCATCCGTAACAACCGCTTGAAGCGCCTGATGGAGATTCATGCTCCCGAAGTTATTCTGCGAAATGAAAAGCGTATGTTGCAGGAGGCAGTCGACTCACTCTTCGATAATAGTCGTAAGTCATCGGCTGTGAAGAGCGACTCTAATCGTCCGCTGAAGTCCTTGTCTGACTCTCTGAAGGGTAAACAGGGGCGCTTCCGTCAGAATCTGCTCGGTAAGCGTGTCGACTATTCTGCCCGTTCGGTTATTGTTGTGGGTCCGGAGTTGAAGATGGGTGAGTGCGGTCTGCCGAAGCTGATGGCTGCCGAGCTCTACAAGCCGTTTATCATCCGCAAGCTCATCGAGCGCGGCATCGTCAAGACCGTTAAGTCGGCAAAGAAAATCGTTGACCGTCGTGAGCCCGTCATCTGGGACATCCTTGAGAACGTCATGAAGGGTCACCCTGTTCTGCTCAACCGTGCACCAACACTGCACCGCTTGGGTATCCAGGCCTTCCAGCCGAAGCTTATTGAGGGTAAGGCCATCCAGCTCCATCCGTTGGCTTGTACGGCATTCAATGCCGACTTCGACGGTGACCAGATGGCAGTTCACCTCCCACTTAGCAACGAGGCCATACTTGAGGCTCAGTTGCTGATGTTGCAGAGCCACAATATCCTGAATCCTGCAAACGGTGCTCCTATCACTGTGCCTTCTCAGGATATGGTGCTTGGACTCTATTATATTTCCAAGATTCGTCCAGGTGCCAAAGGTGAAGGCCTTTCGTTCTATGGTCCTGAGGAAGCCATCATTGCACATAATGAAGGTAAGTGTGACTTGCACGCCCAAGTGAAGGTGGTCGTTGAAGATCGCGATGAAAACGGCAATAAGTACAAGCACGCCGTTGAGACTTCTGTAGGTCGCGTCATCGTAAATGGTATCATTCCCGATGAGGTGGGCTATGTCAACAAGGTCATCTCTAAGAAGTCCTTGCGTGACATCATTGCTGCCGTTATCAACCACGTAGGTTTTGCCGAGGCTTGCGAGTTCCTTGACGGAATCAAGAACCTTGGTTACCGTATGGCTTACGAGGCAGGTCTGTCATTCAACCTCGACGATATCATCATTCCTAAGGAGAAGGCAGAACTCATTGCCAAGGGTAATGATGAGGTGAAGCAGATTACTGACAACTACAATATGGGCTTTATCACCGATAACGAGCGTTACAATCAGGTTATTGATACATGGACGCACGTTAACAATGACATCGGTAACATCCTGCTGAAGCAGATGACTGAGGCAGACCAGGGCTTTAATGCTGTGTTCATGATGCTCGATTCCGGTGCTCGTGGTAGTAAAGACCAGATCAAGCAGCTCTCAGGTATCCGTGGTCTGATGGCCAAGCCTCAGAAGGCCGGTGCCGAGGGCCATCAGATTATTGAGAACCCCATTCTTTCGAACTTCAAAGAGGGTATGTCCGTGCTGGAGTACTTTATCTCTACTCACGGTGCCCGTAAGGGTCTTGCTGATACCGCTATGAAAACGGCCGACGCAGGTTATCTGACCCGTCGTCTCGTTGACGTCTCGCATGATGTCATTATTAACGAGGAGGACTGCGGCACGCTGCGCGGTCTTGTCTGCACGGCTTTGAAGAATGGTGACGAAGTTATCAGTAGCCTTTCTGAGCGTATCCTTGGTCGTGTGTCTGTCCATGATGTTGTCAATCCCAAGACGGGTGAGGTCATCGTTCCTGCTGGTGAGGAAATTACCGAACCCCTTGCCGAGGCTATCGAGAAGGCAGAGATTGAAAGTGTGGAGATTCGTTCTGTGCTTACCTGCGAATCCAAGAAGGGTGTCTGTATGAAGTGTTACGGACGTAACCTCGCCACCCGTCGTATGGTACAGAAGGGTGAGGCCGTCGGTGTTATTGCCGCTCAGGCCATTGGTGAACCGGGTACGCAGCTGACCCTCCGTACGTTCCACGCCGGTGGTGTGGCTGCCAACGCAGCCGCCAACGCCAGCATCGTATGCAAGTATGAGCAGGCTAAGATTGAGATGGAGGAGGTTCGTACTGTTCCGTTCGATGAGGACGGTCGTGAGTGCGAGATGGTTGTCAGCCGACTGGGTGAAATGCGCTTCGTTGATCCTAACACTAAGATTGTGCTCTCTACGGTGAACGTTCCTTATGGTTCTTCTCTCTATTATAAGAATGGTGAAGTGGTGAAGAAGGGTGAAAAGATTGCCCAATGGGATCCCTTCAATGCAGTCATTGTTACTGAATACGCAGGTACGCTGAAGTTCAACGATGTTGTTGAGGGTGTCACTTTCCGTGCCGAGACCGACGAGACCACCGGTTTGACCGAGAAGATTATCACTGAGTCCAAGGACAAGTCTAAGGTTCCTACCTGCGATGTTATCGGTGCCGATGGCGAGAAGATAGGTACGTACAATTTCCCTGTGGGTGGTCACGTTGTTGTCGAGGATGGCCAGACCGTTAAGACTGGTGAGACCCTCGTTAAGATTCCTCGTGCAGCTGCCAAGGGTGGTGATATCACCGCTGGTCTGCCCCGTGTCACCGAGCTATTTGAGGCTCGTAACCCATCGAACCCCGCTGTTGTTTCGGAAATCGATGGTGAGGTAACTATGGGTAAGGTAAAGCGTGGTAACCGCGAGATTGTTGTTACCTCGAAGACGGGTGAGCAGCGCAAGTACCTCGTATCTCTGTCGAAGCAGATTCTGGTGCAGGAACACGATGCTGTGCGTGCTGGAACACCGCTTTCTGATGGAGCCATCACTCCGAACGATATCCTCGCCATCAAGGGCCCGACTGCCGTTCAGGAGTATATCGTCAACGAAGTTCAGGACGTTTACCGTCTGCAGGGTATTAAGATCAACGATAAGCATTTCGAGATTATCGTCCGCCAGATGATGCGCAAGGTGCAGATTAACGATCCCGGCGATACTTCATTCCTTGAGCAGGAGATTATCGACAAGCTTGACTTCGCTGAGGAGAACGACCGTATCTGGGGCAAGAAGGTAGTTACCGATGCTGGTGACTCTGAGAACATGAAGGCTGGTCAGATCGTCACTGCCCGTAAGTTGCGTGACGAGAACTCCATGCTGAAGCGTCGTGACCTGAAGCTTGTTCAGGTGCGCGATGCAGTTCCCGCTACCTCAACGCAGATTCTTCAGGGTATCACTCGAGCAGCATTGCAGACCAAGTCGTTCATGTCGGCCGCTTCGTTCCAGGAGACCACCAAGGTGCTCAACGAGGCTGCTATCCGTGGAAAGATCGACTATCTGGAGGGCATGAAGGAGAACGTTATCTGTGGTCATCTCATTCCTGCGGGTACTGGTCTTCGCGAGTTCGAGAAGATTATGGTCGGTTCCAAGGAGGAATACGAGCGCATGCAAGCAAATCGCAAGAACGTGCTTGACTTCGCTGAGGAACCAGTGCTTGAAGATGTGAAGTAATTCTATCTTTGATGATAAAAGAAATCCCCGCCAATATTGGTGGGGATTTCTTTGTTTAGTAGGTGTTTACGACAGTCCTTCTATCTCGCCGTCGACAATGGTGATGCGCTCTGCTTGTGGGCTCTTGGGCAGTCCAGGCATGCGAAGCATGTCACCGGCAATGGCCACAATCATCTCGCTGCCGCAGTTCAGGATGACGTCGCGGATGCGGATGGTGAAGCCTTCAGGTGAACCGTAGCGCGTGTTATCGGCTGAGAACGAGAATTGTGTCTTGGCAATGCAGACAGGGTATCGGTTGATGGCCTTGTCATCGCTAAAGCTTTCTCTGATACCTTCTAATTTCCTCTTTCCAGTTTTAGTGAACTCCACGGCAGCGGCACCGTAAATGCGCTTGCATACCTTTTCGATTTTTCCCTCGATGGTGTCGTTTTCGGGATAGGTAAAGTGGATGGGCAGTGGCTGTATGTGTTCAATGGAGTCTACTACGGCCTGTGCCAGTTCTACGGCGCCATCACCGCCCTTTAAGAATGCCTCGTTCACGGCGAAGGAAACTCCGAGGTCTTCGCAGTTTTTCTTAATAATGTTGATTTCCTCTTCGCTATCCGTGTCGTGACGGTTCAGTGTCACTACCACAGGCTGTCCAAAGCCCTGCATATTGTTAATGTGGCGGTTCAGGTTCTTCAGTCCTTCGCGAAGTCCTTGGACATTCGGCTCCTTGATGTGCTCTATATCTACGCCACCGTGCATCTTCAGTCCCTGTGTGGTGGCAACGATGACAACGAGACGCGGCAGCAATCCCGTTTTACGACACTTTATATCGAAGAATTTTTCGGCACCAAGGTCGGCACCGAAGCCAGCCTCT
>JAEEGG010027469.1_pt1 | contig 10783 bp, 8 predicted proteins | sample 9134161 | NCBI WGS metagenome assembly JAEEGG01 (sample SAMN16246543, study PRJNA631951) | gut metagenome | biome: gut microbiome; feature: rumen; material: CR-attached | host: Bos | place: Iran: Karaj | collected 2018-10
GAGAATTCAGCCTGTAACGGAATCCCCTCTTCCACAACCATCTGCGCACAATCATCTCAGGCTTCGTATCCTTCCCTCGGATAGCCGCCATAGTCTTATGCCGTTGTTCTGTAGAGAGTTTATCCATTCAGTTCGTCGATCAGTTCTTCTATTGAACAGCACACCCCATCGAAGAGTTTATACATCAGCTCTGGCTCCTGTTTCACAGGGATATAAGCCAACACCTTCTTCCCTCGCCCAGCAAACCATCCTGCCTCCGTATGCGCACTTCTGCCACATGGCAGAACAATCACGCAGGTATCGCAAGAGTTCATGGCTTCAATATCATTCCCAAATTGGCGAACCGCTTTTGGATGATTCAGATTCTCGCGATACTCCTCTGGAGTCCATTCCATATAGTCTTCACTAACGCTGCTCCACTTAAAACCAGGATCCCCCGATGGCGGGTTACGGAAGTCATAAACATCATGCCCTGCCTCCCTTAACCTGGCGACGACCTCAGGATAAATTTCATTGCGCCAACTGCTGGCTACGTATATCTTTGTGGATGTCATATCATCAATTTTACTAACTATTATCTGAAACCAAAGGATTTGTTGATTCAACTTTCCAACCTAAAGATTGAGCAAAAGAAATAATACTATTCATCTTGTCTGCTGTCCATTGATTAGAGACAGCATATCGAATACCATCTTCACTGATAATAATATCGGAATCGTGATAATAGAATCTTTTTTGCCTATCAGGTCTAAGTGATTCAAGTGAAGATTCAGCGATGACAGTATTTCGAAGAAGATTAAGTTCTTTATTGAATAATTGAGTTACTCCTTCAAAAAGGGGACTTTTTTCTTTCTGATAAAGCTTGATAATCGACCATACCAACCTACCTTTAGTAACAGGAGTTCCGCCGTTAAGAGAATATAATGTATGGTCGCGTTTATTATAATAATCACTTGTTGATGATAGACAAACCAGATTTTGAGGCAGATTCTTTTTTTTCTTATTTTTCAGAGGTTCACATTTAACTTGATCTGTTATAACAGATTCTCCATCCTCTATATAATCTTTTTTCTTCAATAAGAAAACATAATCATCAAGGATTTTTATATCATCTACAGAATAACCTCTTGAAAGAAGCATAAATGAATATGCTTCTTTCAACTCATTGGTTATATTGCTACTATCGAGCAAATTGAGAATACTTTCCTTTGACATAACAAATATATTTTTACATATTGTAAAATTCTTCAAAATAAAAAAATCTCTAAGTCTACTTCTGGGGAACAAAAATATCTCTTGGTCTTGCTTTTCTCAACTCTACATTAATATCACTTGATGCACTAGAAAAAGGGGTGAGTTCTCCATATAATAATGGAATATCAAGGGCGCCATTAAGATTCAAGATTTCCCTTTCAAGCTTTTCGAAAGAAATTAATGCTGCTGCATCATTGGGTGAAATAATATCCAATGTTTTCCTGTTGGCAGCCAATATTAAAGCTTGTTGGATACCCTCTTTTTTACATACTTTAATTGCATCAAGAATATCCGATCCAAGACTCATCTGATGCCTAAAAGTAACTCTTACCCATGTTTTCTCCTTGAAAAAATAACCTGCCTCTCCAATCCATCCATTTGATGTAAACTTTTTAATTATCACGTCATTCAAATATCGTTGCATACCTTTTGGCGCACTCTTGTTGAATTTAATCTTAGCTTCACGTTCAGCAGCAAACAGAACTGAAGCCTCCTTCCATACATCATCCTTTAAGAGCTCTAATGCCTCTTCAGTTTCAACTGTTTTCAGAGTTTTCACCCAGGGACTTGCTAATAATCTTGTGTTCATAATTACTATTTATTCAACCCAGAAATTCGGTGCAGGTGGTATCTTACAGTCTACCGCATATGATAAATCCAATAGCTTGGTATTTGGCAGCATAGGCGGATACCTCTTCAAAATATCCTTTTCATCAATTTCCTCTCCCAATATAATTTTAGGAACACTTGAATGTTTCAATAATAGAGTCTCTCCATCTTTGTTTAAAGAAAAACAAACTGGAAGTTCATTCGGATTTTTCTCAATGTTTAAAGAATCATCAGAGCAGTTTACATAATCCCAAATTTTAGATCTTAGAGAAACACTCTCATCCATCCCACTCTCTGATGTCAGCCTATACTTCGTTCCATCAGATGTTTCAAACACCTTAATAATACCTTCCAACTCAGTATCAACCTGTTTGCTGTATCTAGAGCATATATCAAGAAGGCGTTCTCTCATCAAACCACTCTCGGTAACATTACCAGATTGACTCCATAGTTCCTCTAATGCGGCAACTTGTTTGGAATTTCGTATTTCAAGTAATTCATTCAAGCCCAGATTCTCATTGTCAGAGCCATCCATTATAGCCGATCTAATCTTTTTGGCTACGACATCAGGAAATTCTCCAATAGCAAGGTTGCTATTTTCAAGGCGTTTCTGAATTCTATGATACATGCGGGCCTCAATGCTATTAGGATACCACACGTTGTAAATAACTACCTCATCAGCTATTTGTCCCAATCGCGCAATACGACCAACTCGCTGTTCAAGTCTTGCAGGAGTCCAAGGAACATCTACGTTAATCAATATTCTTGCTGCTTGGAGATTGAGACCTTCTGATGCTGCATCAGAGCAGAATACAATTCTAATATCCCCAGAAAAAAGTCCACGTTTCAAATCATTCTTGTCGCATTGTTGTTCTTTTCCCTTTGAAACTATACACGACTTTGAACCAGTGTAAACACCGTATTTATATATTTTATCAAGCCCCCTGAGGTTAAATTCACGTAGAAGGGCATCTATCGTATCTGTATATCTAGAAAAGACCAGAACCTTATCTTTTTCAAGGCATTTATTCGCAAGCGCAATAGATTCCCTTATTTTTTGATCTTTGCCACTTTCCAATAATGAGTTAGCTCTTTTTAAAAGCTGCGTAATAAATGTAGATTCTATAGCGATAGCTTGGTTTAATGCTGATAAATCAACCTTAGAAAAATCCACATCAAATGATTCATCATATCCTTCTTCTAACAAATCATCAAGTTCTATATCATCTAATCCGATAGGATTCTCCAACACAAATCTTTTAGCACTTTGATAACGTTTTATACTTTCTTTCAAACTGTTTATTTTATCCAAACGCCTTTCCAAACTTTTCTTGCACGAATAAAGAGATGAGGCGACTCTCTGTTGATAGCTTATACGTACAAATCCAATAGATATTTTCCTGTCTGGGAACAATAATTCCTCAATGGAGAAACACTTCTTGGAAAGATAAGCGTTCACATTATTATAAAACATCTCAACTTCCATAGAATCAGAAATAGAGATAGGAGACAGTATTCTTTTCGGGAACTTGTAACCTTTCAGAGAGAGAGAACGCCTTGTATTTCTAACAGTTAGTTGGTGAGCAGGATGTAAAAGTACTAACAGTTGACGAACAATATTCCAATGGTCTCGAACAAAATTTGTCAGGATAGTAATTTCTTCATTCTTAAGGCTAAGTAGTTGTAATAAAACCTCTTTTTGCTCATCATTTAACCTTTCTGTTGACGGCTTCATTTCTTCCATAGTCTTAAATATCATGGTCGCTGCTCCATTCAAATCTGAAAGGCTAGGATAATCTGAGCAAGCAATCAAATCTAATGATCTCATATAAACCCGATTTTGTTGCCAGGCTTTGGGTAAACCCAAAAGCTTCAACAAAGAATGATATTCTCCAGCTTCCTTTTGCATTGGCGTTGCTGTGGCCAAGATTATGTGAGGTATCTTGGTGGACACACTCTCTAGCATCGAATAGATTTGGGTCTTTTTGCTACTTCCGCTAATATCCTTACTAACCCTTGCAGAATGAGCCTCGTCAAGGATTAACAGCTCAGGTAAGCATGAATCTGCCTTTGAGAAAATACTCCCATTCTTCCCAGATCCTCTCGCATACTGAGCAGACATTAGCATTATGCTTGGAGAACTCTTTCCAATCGGATTTGAATTACCTATATAATTTGATTTGTCATTAGAATCGATATATGACTTGCTGCCAGAATCAAATCTCCATACATTCATCTTGAAATGCTCTTTCAATTCATCCTGCCATTGTTTAAGAACTGATTTCGGTGTCAAAATTAGAACCCTTCTCACGCCACAGTATTTTAGCATGAATGACATTGTTGCTGCAACCTCGAAAGTTTTTCCTAAGCCCACTTCATCAGAAAAAAGAACTCTAATGGGCCATCTGGATAAAGCGTCTATCACTGCGCGCTCCTGATGAACATATAATGCCGGGATTTCTCCTGAGACAAAGAAGTTTGGCAGCATGGATGACGATATCTTAATCAAATCATTCTTTTCGAAATAATTTGACTTAGATTTGTAGAAATGTGGGCCTAATCCCTGTTTTATGATTTCAGCAGTATCTTCAGTGACATCCAGGGTTATAACATCATCAAGTTTGTTATTCCACAATGCATTTATGAAGTTTTCTTGAATGGTTACTGCATCAGATTGTTCCCATGATTTTGCAACCATAACTTGCTCAAAGTTTCCTCCTAGTCCAAAACTTGTTTCATTCGGACTACCAACCGCCACTATTTTGTCTCCTTTTTCATCTGTTAAAAGCAACGTTTTTGGATGAAATATTCCTTCCCCTGAAACACCTGCAGTTTTGATTTCAAGAAGTTTATCTTCAATCATCCATGCGACAGTGGCTAATCTTTGTTTCTCAAGACTATCTTTTATTGATTCTATTCCTAATTTTATTTTATTTCTTATTTCTAATATTTGACTCTCTAAGTATTTTTTCCTCGACACTGCATCGATAAACATTTCAGGGAAACTATGTATGCCAATAATCAATCTCATCTTACCATGTTTCTTGTAGAGGGAATCTATACCTTGAGATATTGCCAATAATGATTCGATTGTATAAAAACTTGTGACCCTATCATAGCGTATACAAGCATCTATCGATGGTAAGAGGAAACTATTCAAAATATCAGAACCCTTACCTGCATAGCTAGCCTTAATATCTATTTCTCTGAGACCCATAATTATCTTCCTAAAGCGTCCAATATCTTATCGCATAAATCTTCGTCACCGTCTATACTGTTGCGTTGAATAACATTTTGACTTGCCAAACGACTCAGGATATCCATTAAAACAGCAATCTGCTTGTCGCTCAAGACTTTTCCTCTTTTCTTTTGCCCTGCGAAACTATTTAAGTACTTGATATCCTTTTCATTCACAGAGAAGTTTTTGGCCTTATTCGCCAAATAAAACAACTCACCTCCAGTCAGTTGAGAAATTTGCTGTTCAGGAGTCTCCCCTGCGACTTCTATCATCTGCTGGAATATAAACTCACTTACTGTCTCATTCTTTAAACTGGATGATAATGATAAAGCAGACAATGCCTTATTAATTTCTTCATCATTACCACTCGCCAATAAAGGCCATGTGGTCTTCGGTGGATTTGCTTCAGAGATTTTCTTGATTATATCTTCATCAAGATTACTTAATGACAAGAATGAATAAAACTCTGCTGGTGTGGCTTTTATATAGTTCGAAGTAGTAGCTATATCAAGACCTACAGAATAAAACGCATCAGAAATCTTGAGTATTTTATCCTCAAGGCTTATATCACTCTTATCCCAAGTTCCTTTTATTAATTCTAATGCATCAATCTTGTCCATATCTATTTCATTGATTCTGTTCTCTGTGATACCCATTCATTCCTAATCATCAAAGCCTTCCTAGAGTCAACGTAATTATAGTCGACTAGTGCACGATAAATTGCATCAGAAGTAGCTATAACCTTTCGTACTTCACTATCAATTCTTTTGCGCCAAAGGGGATGATTCTTGAAAACAAGTACTTGAAGTTCCTGTGGTTCCTGCATATCATTAAAAATATAATCATAAGGCCCCACATTATCACCTTCTTCCTCCATCTCTATAAATGTGATAAGGATTTCACTGCCGTCTTCCAACATCAATGATTTTTCAGTCACTATGTTTTTTATAGTGTTGTTAATACTGACGCTTGATTTTGAATCTTCATTATTTCTATTTTCAGATTCCGCTGAAAGAGCATCATCTCCTTCATCCTCAATTGTATATTCCTTATCTAGTTGTTCGATAATTGCTTTCTTCTCTGCAGGCTTATCGACGTTATGATTTCTACTGAGATTTCTTGAAGCGGCCACAACCCCTTTGAGGTATTCTCTCATATGGATAGCTACAAATTCCCAATCTTCTGACTGTTGCACCCCCTGCTTATAGAAAGTTGCATCAAGAAAATCCATATTTACTTCGCCGATAATACGGCTAGTCATCAAGTGTGCAGTGAACCATGTCTTATCATGTGTAACAACAAGCTGCCCTCTCCTATAGATGTTAAAACCATAAAAGCCATCATTATGTGTCTGTGAATCTATGGCTACCCATCCCGTAATGTGATATTTATCCCCAGGTCCAAATTTCTCATCAATTATGACTTTGGTCCCTTTAAGGAAAGAATATGTTTTAGGCTTTGCCTGATAACTATCAGAATCATCAATAACAATAATACTGTCACCGCCCTCAATATGCCCTTTGAATGCATTACCTATATATTCAAGCACAGCACTAACAGGAAAATCCTTAATTTTAAGCTTATTTATCACGAAGGCAGTACCATGTGAAGCTTTCTTTAATGGCGACGAAGGAACAGGTTTGCCATCCTCAATAATAATGTTCCAAGCATCAGACCCTGAAGGGCGTGTACTGTAATCTTTGATATCGAAAGCAGTATGATACTCCACATTTTCACCAATTGGTCTTGTATAAATTTCATAATAGTCCCCTAATGTTGCACAGGAAGTCTTAAATCCCATACCGAAATGTCCCTTCGTCTCTTCGCCCCTTTCTAGATACTTTGACATATCTTCGGCAATACAAACAGCCTTCTCCAGAATATCTGAAGTCATCCCCCTGCCATCATCCATGACTATTACACGACTACCCCTCATGTCAATGGAAATATGAAGCTTTTCCTTTTTACATCTTGCATCAAAACAGTTTGCCACAAGTTCTCCTATTGCTTCTTGCGGCGTTTGGTTTGTAGCACCAATAGTCTCCATCAATCTTGGAGAAGGATAATTTTTAACTACTCTTTTACCCATTAGATTATGTTATGATATAAAATTTACTTTTCTTTTATAATTCTTCCCAACAACGTATCTTTGTACCAATACCTTGTCAGCGACAGCATTTTGTATTCTGGCAAGCTCTCAAGATATTCCAACTCAAACACTAGACGGGGCTCATCATCTTTGGAGTTCGGTTTGATCTCTGCTTTATTCCCTATTCGCGCAACGCGTATCAGATACAAGTCACGTACTCCTTTCTCTTTAATGTAAGGCATGAAATAGTACAACTTATTAATTGAAACAGTTGACGGGAATGTTTTTGTCTTACCTGTATAATAAATTTTCGTAGGTTCCTCTTTCAGAAAATATTCTTCGTTGTCTTTCTTTACCAAACCTATCAACAAATGTTTTGTAGAATCTAATGTATACTGCTTTTGAGGACGGTTCACGACAAGGATTTTCTCTTCATCAGCAAAGAGGCCCAAATCAAGCATCGGTTTGGCATCACGAGCCGTAAAAATTGGTTTAGATGATACTGGAGCCTCGTCAAAGATGAATTGGTATAGGCTCTTTCCAATTTGCTCGACAATACCACATACCAAAGCATTACCCATCAAGAATGCTCGACGTCCATCAGAAACCTGAGAATGAAGTGTATGATTGTCTGGGAACATATTCATACGTTCCAATTCTATAGGTAAAAGTCGGCGATAGCGTCCTGACTTGGTCTTAACGACATGCTTGAAGCGAGAAGGTGAAGCACCTCCTTCGCCTGTAATAATGGTGCGAGAAGGCTGATCAAGGCTATCGGGAAAAGCCATACCACCCTCTGAAAACATATACTTGTAGCCCTCCTTTGAGACTCTTTCAATCTTCTTTGCCCCTTTCTCGTATTCCCATTTCGGTAATTCTTTTTCTGAAATGAAGAACTCTTCAGGCACTAAGTCTTCATCTATAAGATTACCTCCCAATGTCTGTCGTGGTCCATCATATACAGGATCGGCATCAACAGAATAAACATGGCGGTCTATCATCAGACCAGCATTCCCAAAGGGGCTATCCTTCTTTCCTTTATTAAAACCTGCAGAAACCTCCTGGATGGTTCCTTCTATATTGAAATCTGAAACACTCTTATCTTTTACTCTGAACGGGAAAGCCTTAGCCATTACTCCATCGAACTCTACCCAGTCCTCCATGTTCTCAATCTTCTGAGCAACAACAGAATCCTTCTGATAGCCTACAATGTAAGTTCTTCTTCTGCGCTGTGGCATACCATAATCTGCAGCATTGATGATACGCCATTCAACTACATATCCCAAATCAGAAAGGGAAGCCAGGATAATAGCGAAATCACGTCCTCGCTGAGTCGCAGGCGAATTGAGCAGACGATCCACATTCTCGAAAAATATGAACTTCGGACGTTTCTCACCTTTCTCATTGAGAATACGATAGATTTGCCACCATAACACACCCTTCTTTCCTTCAATACCACCAGACCTACTAAGTGTTGCTGCTACAGAGTAATCCTGACAAGGGAATCCACCAACTAATAAATCATGATCAGGAATTTCATTTGTTGGAACGGTATTGATATCCTTATTACAATGGCCCTGTGAACCAAATCTTGCTTTATATACTAATGATGCGTCTTGATGCTGAGTTGACGGTTCCCACTGATTGTTCCAAACTGTCTCATATACATCAGACGCTCCCTCCAAGCCGATGCGAAAACCTCCTACACCAGCAAATAATTCTACCACACGAATCTTATTATTATTCATTTTCTATTAATTTTTTAACTTCATCACGACTCAACCAAATACTTTGAGGTATCATTTTCAAGCCGTTTATTTCAAGTGTCTTGTTTTTTTCTTCTGAAGTAGCTGCTCCTCCCCTTAAAAATACTTTATGAGTTGATTTCTTAGGGAAATTTGGCGACTCCATAAAAGAGCCAGACTTATTGAGTATATAATTTCCATTCTTATCTATCTTCATTTCAATGCGAAGTTTATGGTTTATGATTAAATCGCGAACATCATCCCAAGTTTTCTTCACATTTTCAGAAATAAACTTCTCATCAAAAAAGATACGCTTGAAACCCTCAAATACGACATCTTTACCTACATGCTTATAAATTATAAACAAAAAGTGGTGACCCGCGAAATAATCATATATAGCAGATTCCTCAAACTCACTTTCTCTTGTCCATTCTATAAGATTCGGCAAGAAAAGTTTCATATCTTCCTTTCCCATACCGTTTTCTTTCAGAGGTACACTTTTTGCAATGATTCCTATTTTGGCAAAATCTTCAATATCATTCAGTTTTGAGACATGGCCTCCGAACATCTTTACAACAGCGCTCTCTGCGAAATTTTTAACATCCATATTAAGATTAACTCCAAGTTCCAGAGCTATCTGGGCAAACGACTTTCCCCTATACTTTTGTGTCATTAACTGGCACTTTCTGTCTATATCAGTATATTTGCTGATGGACTCATCAAGTTTTTCAAGATGCTTTTTAGAAAAATAATGGTCAGCTATAACAGTTGCGTAAGCACGTTTTAGCCGGAATCTTGGGTTGTTGGGAAATTTAGGCGCTGTGTCAATTAACATGAGTTGCCCCCGCAATTCATGTGAAAGGCGTGGGTATTGTTCCTCTCTTTCTTTCTGTGTGTGATAATCACGATGAATAACTATAAGGAAGTCCCGGACTAGTAGCCAGTCTTGTCTTAGCAAGGCTCTGTCATCTTCACTAAATACATAAAACTGATAACCCAATACGGGAAAATCTTTATAACCCTCTAGTTTTACTGTTATTGGCGATTTATACCAATAATATACCCATAACATGTGAGCCAGCTTGTGCCAGAAATTTGAAGTTTCAAACTCTTCGTTCACAATTACAGGAATTGAGACTGCAGTTATACTGACGGGCTCCTTACATTCATAAACGTAAGGCGAGTCTTTTTTCTTGGGTTTAACCAGACCTGTCGTTTTTATTTCAGTGAGAACATTATCAACTAAGATATCCGGCTCTTGTTTACTATCCTTTTTACAACCAAGTACAGACTCTTCTATAATATCGCCAACAATACCCTTCACCTTATCACGCCCTTCATGACGAATAAAGAGACGAGCTTTGTCAACTTGCAATAAGGATTTACCTATTATAGCAGTCAACAGAGCATCTACTTGTTTCCTTGTGAATATCCTAGATTGTTCTATATTACTCATCTTTACTATTTCTTAAATACGCCCTTACACATACATTCTTTCAAACTCACTTTTCGTGAGCTATTTAGCTTATCCTTATGAAGGTATGTATGTATAGTCGTAGCCATAAATACTCGTTTTTAGTTTCTAACGTGCAAAGGTAACGGAAATATTTCATATTTCCAAAAATTTGCTCAGATTCTTTCAAATTAAATAGTTTTTACCATACTTATACCACCACCTTGTGGCAGCGCAGAGGGCTAAAACTCGCTCTTTGATAAAGTCCGGATACTTGGGTGTGAGCTCTTCAGCGTTCTTGCTCTGGCAAGCGTCCCATAGGGCCGAGCGATAGCCTGCAATGACACAGAGGAAGGAGAGTAATCGTTATGTTTCATTTTCACTTTTTTTCAATT
>JAEEGG010027471.1_pt1 | contig 10782 bp, 8 predicted proteins | sample 9134161 | NCBI WGS metagenome assembly JAEEGG01 (sample SAMN16246543, study PRJNA631951) | gut metagenome | biome: gut microbiome; feature: rumen; material: CR-attached | host: Bos | place: Iran: Karaj | collected 2018-10
AACGCCTTAACGATGTTATAGAGTTTCAGGAACTTGTCGGCAAAATACTTGTGCTTTATGCGGCGCAGTTCCACGAGGCCGCGGTGACCCAGCAAGCGACGGAATTCGTTCACACGCATGGGGGCGTAGAATTCGGAATGCGGCATCTTGAAGCCGAAAGTCTCTTCGATGTAGTGCATCGCCGAAAAGTACAGCACCAGCAGGCGGTCGTCCAGGTCGAAAACTTTCTTCTTGTTTTCCAGTTCCATGTAGATGGGCGCGTCACCTTGCATAAAGGGCTGCGTATGCGCGACCGTGCGGCGCCAGTCGATGCGGTTGTTGCCGCTGTGCTTGTTCTTGGCCGTGAACACAAACAGGTTCTGGTTCTCGGCGTAAAACAACTTCATGGCGTTCATCACGTCGATTAGGGACGGAGTGGCCTTGCTGCTGTCAAAATGACGCACCTCTGGAGCTTCGGGAATACCGATGCTATTATCGGCGGGGTTAGAAAGCCTGTATTTCCCAATAGAACTACAAACCCATAACGAAAGATTCGAAAGAAACTCCTTGGGTACTTCCTTTGATTCCTTGTCGAATTTAAAGTTTACGTCTGCCGAGATCTTTTGACCGAAAGCCGTTGTGCCGGATTCATCTAGAAACACCTTGGGCAACACAAAGACGATTCTATCGGTGGGGTCCTTTTCCTTTTGCCCCTCTTCGACATACTTGCAATTTGCGTTGTACAGGTAGCCGACACCGTCCAGTTTGCAAAGCCCTTTAGATTCCCTTTGAACGAAACCCTTTGGCAAATTCCAGTCAGAGCCCTTCTCTCTTTGCGGAAGGACTTTCTCCAGGAATCCAGGTTTATACGCAAACTGTTCGAACAGGAAAATCATGCCTGTCAATTCTAGAAAATCAAGCTTTCATAGCTGCGGAGTAAACGGCCATTTCTTCGTGTACCGACTGGATGCTGCCATCAAGATAGGGAATACCCATATCCCCGTACAAGTTAATTAGCGTTTCTTTCGATATGCCAAGTAGTTCTGCCGCGCGACCATGGGAGATTGTCAAATCTTGTATGTAGGGCAAAAGAATCAATGCATTACGAAGTAATTCGCTGCGGCAGCCATTTGCCTCAACGAACGATTCCATCTCTTTGGGAACCTCAAATGCCAATGTGCCCATAGTCATCTTGAACTCCTATATCACCAATATAATATACAAAAACCGCAAAAACAAGTCCCTTAGTTTTTAGGAGCCAGCAATCCATCCATAAACAGCTTTAAAAGGTCCTTTTTCTTGTAAAGGTCCTGGAAAGTAAAGAAATCTTCCTTGTCATTGATTTTTGCACGGAAAAATGAGCCGTTTTTATGTTCGTCTTTGCAGACCTCGCTCCAAAGGTAGAACATCACCTTGCCGAGGAAGCGTTCCTTAGAAATGATGTTGCCGTTGTCGGGTTTGATGAAGAATTCGCCGAGTTGCTTGTCTTCGGATTCGGTGAGGTCCAGAATCTTATCATTGACGGTTTCGACAAAATTTTTCCAAGAATAGAATGAACCGTCGATGTCGATTTGGTAATTGGCGGCATCCTTGCCATCAAAACTAATCGGCACATACTCCCAGTCAAAGCGGCGCTTGAACGCACTGTCCATGGGGAATAGCGACTGGTCGCTAGTGTTCATCGTCGCAAGAATGTTCAAGTTCGGCGGGAGCTTGAGCTTGCCATCGCCGACATTTTCTTCGTATGCCGACCAAACAGATTCTTCGCTCAAAACAGAATTTTTTTCAAGCCATTCCGCAAAATCGCAATCAGCATCGATGGTATATTGCGAAAAACCTTCACTGTCGCGGTCAAGCAACTGGAAAATATCGCCGAAAATCTGGGCGCAGTTCCCGCGGTTGATTTCTTCGATAACGAGATAGACTTGAATATCTTTTTCTTCTTTGTCATTCTCGCCATTCCCGTTGTCATTCCCGCGAAGGCGGGAATCTCCTTTAGCCTCGAAATAAAGCTTCCAAGCTGCAGCGTAAGCCTTTGCGAAAACTTGCGGAACAAAGGAATAGGTGATTGCATTCCCTTCTTTCTTGGGCTTGTATGCGCCTACGAATTGTGCGTAATCGTAATCAGGGTGGAACGTAGTGCGGAACTTGCGTGATTCGGGAACATTCTTTAAACCGTAGCCCATTGCTGGGTCATCAATCTTAAAGGATTTACCAGTGCCTGGAGCGCCGAAGAGAATATTCTGATAATAACGCGGAATACCTGTATTTCCAGTTTTTTGCTTATTTTTTAAGGCATTGTTTTCGAGCAAATCATTCTTTATATCTGTATCTGAAGATTCCGCTTCTTCAATTAGAATTTGGGGAACTTTGTCGTAGACGCCCCTTTGCTTACAAAGTTCAACAAACCATCTAAAGAAATCTCTTCGATTTGTTTCTGTTTCCGAATGATACCAATCGTTGCTTATGGAATACTTATCAAACAAGAAGAATCGTTTGTAAAGCCGTCCGTCATATTTGCGATCATTTTCGACGGCACTCCTTAATAATATGACAGGAATGTTGTAGCGACCCAAAAAATTGTGATTTCCGCAAAAAGAAACATCTTGAAGATTCTTTAGGTCTTCTCCAGTTAGCGCGTTTTTTTCTTGGTGTAGAAAACGGCTCCACGCTTTAAAAAGTTCTTCACTCGCTTTCATTTTGAATCTCCAGCTTAAATCTCTTTATTCTCATCTTTATCTTCTTCTTCTGTATTGCTTAGGTCCCCATTTAATTTCTTTTTCAAAGAGCACATGGCCTCGATTGTCTCAGGATCATGGATGTCGGTAAATTTCAATAATACACCCAAACGAATGTTCCTGTTAACTCTTTTTCGAGCTCCTTCTGAAGATGCTAATTTATAAGAATTAATCAATTCAAAAATGTTTTTTTCTTTTGGATTGAGTGTTCCAACCAATTCTGTATCATTTTTGAATCTAGAATACATTTTGGCAAACTCATTCAAACGTTCTGCACAGTCATTATCAACATTCCTTCCATTTCCTAGCAAAAGAAATACAAAACTAAATAATGTGTACATCTGAGTTTTTCTTCTTGCAAATAAAAACATTTCCTCAGAAGTTAGTAAACGTTCAATATTTTCAATGGCTGTTATTATTGCAGCCTTGTCTGTTTCCATATCGGGATAATCGTCTTTTAAATCATCATATATTTCATTAAGCGCTTTTTGGTTAACTTGGTCTATTATTCCTTTCTTGTACAATAAAATAACATTCGCACAGAATTCGACATCTTTCATCCTTCTTTCATCAGCGGCAGAAAAAATTCCAACTTTTTCCCAGAACGGATCTTCAGAAAGTTCAATAGTGAGATTCGCAAACTTACCAGATTTTGAATGCCTCTTTTCTTGGTCATTTAAATTATAATTTGTTAAATTTAATCTATTAAATATATCAATAATGTTATCTCTTTCTACTTCTGAGTGAATTTCAATAACATACAAATTATAATCCCAAAAATGAGATTTTTCCGCAGGGGTCAAATCATTAAAATATTTATCTCTGTAAAGTTCCTTTGTTCCATCATTTAGCAAAAATCTTTCGGACAATTTGAATTTACCGTTTGTAAATTCTGATATTGCGTTTATTCGTTGTTGTCCATCAACTATTTTCATAATGGATTCCCCAGTCGTTGGATCAGCAGGGAGTTTCCAAAAGAACAATACAGGGACATACAAGTCTAGCAAGATAGTTTCAATTAACCGAACTTTATCCTTTTCGACCCAAACAGAATTTCGCTGAAAGGTGTTGTCCACCACTAGCAAATCTTTTTTAAACATTGTATTTATATCATAAATGCGAATCTTTTTATCATCGGCATGAAACATAGCTTTCTCCTTTATTTTTTAACGCTCTAATTCCGTTCAGTTGATATTCTTTTAAATCATCCCAATTTCTATATAATCTAAAGGTTATAGGGTGCGCTATTAAAAGTTTTCTTTGTAAATTTGCGATTGTGGCATCGGCCCTTTCATCCCATTTTTTTCGCATTTCAGGAATTTCACGAATGTCTTTATCATTAATGAAGCCCTTATATATAGAGCTAGAAACCCGTTTGAATAATTTGGGCGAAGGGAAATTATAATTTTGATTACAGTTGTCGCGAAATCCTTGCCAATAATCATTGTACAATTGATCAGAAACAATCGCAATGTCAATGTCTGAATAATTACCTATTTCATCTTCAGCTCCAAAGGATTTAAACATTTTTTGGGGAGATAAGCTAAATCCAACCTTGGCACTGCCAACCATTTTTATACTATAAAAGTTAACTTTAAAATTAGATGAAACTATTTCCTTAAACAAATCCAAGCTTTCTAATAGCTCTTTGTCTTTAAGGGACTTGTACTCTGAAAAATACCAGTTTGAAGATTTTAAAATATGCTTAACATAAAACTTTTCTGGTGTTAATAAACCTAGATCGTTTTTTAAAGATTCAACATTATTTTGCATATTCAATCCCTCGCTAGTAAAACATTGATTTCACCTTTTTTTTCAGCGTAATACAAAACATTATTCAATTTGATCGCAACAATATTTGTGCTAACCGTTTGGTCATATAAAATTGGATAAATCCCTTTTGTCAATTTATATTTTTCAGCGGACAAAAATAAGACTTCATTATTCGGCATAGACAAGGCGTAAGCGCCCTGTTCAAGAACGGTCAAATTATATGACGAATCCTTATTGAAATCGTCTATGCACTGTTTAATATCATTAGTGACCACTGCATAAGAAAAGCGATGGAGATTGCTTTGAATTTTAGACAACAATTCACAGAATCCTATTTGTTCAACAGGATTCATTTCGCGAAGAGTGCCAAATTCATGGGTTGTTTTTTCCACATAAGCGAGATGTTTTTTCCCATTATATTTTAACCATTCAATATACGGCAAGTTGGCAAGAATCGTTTCTGGCTGATTTCGACTTGAACCAGAGCCGTGCAAAAAACCATCAACATGAACAATTCGCTTTTTTTGTAGTTCGCTCCAAAGATTTCTTATTTCATCTAAACTGCGTTTTCTTAAATTTCCCTGTGCATTTCTTAATAACAGAGAACATTTCTCTCGTTCGATTGCTTCAATAGTAAGTTCTGCGCCTGGCCTTATACTATGCAGTTGCAGACCTATGAGTTTCTCAATATCTTTTAAAAGATCATTATACGTCATCGACTCACTCCTCAAAGGCTGGAGGAAATTTCAACACACTGGCATCTTCATCTGAGGATTCTATAGCCACAACATCTTCTAACCACTGTCTTAAGAAAGATTCTGACTGCGAATCTTCTTTATTAACTTTATAAAAAGTAACCTTATTTGGCAAATCGATTCTTGTTGCATCTCGTCCTGAAGAAAGAGAATCCTTTAATGATAAACCCGCCGCAAAACGTCTTATATCTGAAACAAAATCCAAAACAATAACTTTGTCTTTGCCTTCCGAAAGGCGTAAGCCGCGGCCTAACTGCTGAATAAAGATTCTTCTAGAATGAGTGACCCTCTGAAATACCAAAATATTAACATCGGGAACATCAATCCCCTCATTAAAAATATCAACAGCACAGATGACGTTAATGTTACCTTCGTCGAAATCGCTTAATATTCTATTTCTTTTGTATTGTCCCATTGCTTCAAATCCACGATCTGATGCATTGGAATAAATTGCTTCCGCTCTACAAAAACCTAAAGCATTTATCTTATTTTTCATCGTTATTGCGTGTTCAATAGTTCCGCAAAAGATAATTGCCCTTGGATTGGTTTGTTCATTCCATGCTTCATGGAATGTATCAACGACGGAATCGTCCCATTGATTAATAAAAAGAGTTTTGTTAATCTGCTTTGGTGAAAAAGATTTTCCTTTTATATTTTTTAGCGAATTCCAATCAATATTATTTGTAAATATTCTGTAATCAATATTTGCTAAGAATCCGTTTTTCAATCCATCAATTATGTCTACGCTTATTTTGGGCTCACCAAAGTATTTTGATATTTGAACTTCATCGGCCCGCCACGGTGTTGCTGTTAACCCTAATGCGAAAGCTCCGTTTTCTTTTCCCGCAGCAAGATAATCAAACACTTGGTCATACATGGATGAACCAACGTGATGACATTCATCAACCAATAAGATATCAAATAAGGGGAGCTCTTTTCGGTTAATTATATAATTGTAAACAGTGTCAACGCAAGCAAAAGTAAAATCTGCATTTTCTAAGCTTTCGTTATTTTGTGGTTCATAATTATTCCAAACAAGAGTCGTTTCTGAAGGTTTAAGAAACGGCCAAAAGGCGCGTTCCAATTGGTACACTAAGTCATTAGTATGTGCACAAACAAGAACTCTTTTTTGTTCAATTGCCCGAATTCTTCGAATACTTTCTGCAGCAACAAATGTTTTTCCTAAACCAGTAGCAAGAACCACAAGGGCTCTTTTTTCACCCGAAAAATATGCGCCTGTAATTTCTTTTATCGCCGATTCCTGATATTTGCGAATGCTGCGAGTATTCAAAGTTTTTTCAGGCAGTTTTCCTGTTTCATTTACCAGTCTTGATGCATCCCATAGTTGCATCGGAACTTTATTATAGCGCATCAAATTTTGTTGATACTGTTTGGCTGAAGAGTCAAACCCCATAGAGGCAACAACTACTGGTATATCTGCTTTGTACTCATATAGAGCTTTTAGCGTTTCTTCAAGAACAGAATCTCCTACAGCCTTTTTCCAGTGCTTCGCTTGAAACAGCCATTTTTTTCCATATCGTATTGCTGTAACATCGGCTCCATGGTCATCTCGTTGTCCGACAAGTCGAACATTTGAGAATCCCATATACAGAAGCAATCGGCAAATATTTCGTTCAAAAGCCTGCCATGAACTGTTTGCAATGTCGCGCAAATTATCGAACATTATGTAACCATCTCTTTTCTTAAAAACTCAATGGATAATTTTACTCGTTGAAGTGTTATGGTGTCAGAATACTTATTTTCTAGGAATTGCAGGACATCATGTAAACAATTTTCATATTGCCGAATCAGTTTTTCTCGCATGGACAGTATATTGTCTTCCCCAAGAAGCTCTTCTCCGCCAATGGCTAACGAATTTTTCCATATTGCCCCATTAAAGAATTTTTCTGGATTGTCATGGAATATGGAGATCAAAAAAGAATACGGCACATAAAGTAAATACGCTCCTGAATCTTTAAGTTCGCCAATTGTCGAAAGATCAATTTCGCTAGAAATCAATGAATTGGTCAAACTTTTTTTCTGTTCGTTATCGAGTTCATTGAAATAGGTCGATGCATGCTCTTTCAGAAGGTCGCTCATTTTTAAGCGCAAATCATCCATAAACTCTGAGGCTTCTTTATAGACAGAATCAACATTAACTTCTAATGTATTTTTCCATCTTGTATCTAGAACTCGCCATATTAAATTGCTTAAACTATGCCCATTTTTACTGCCATTAAGCGGATGAGCGTTAAACAAATACATGGCTATTTCACTTGCAATCATATGCTCTTTCGAAACATTGTATTGTGAGAAGACTGGATGACGGTGGTCTAAGAAAACCGACATTTTCCCAACACTCTTTTCCACAATAATTGGGGTTGTATGTCGCGACGTTGGTATTTGCATTGGCGTTCGAACGGCGTAAACATCTACCTGAATAGGTTGGCTATTTTCGCCATCAGGGTATCTAACAATCAAATTAGAACAAGACAAGGAATCGATTTTTTCTGAATTATTCAGTAAATTTTCTTCTGATAATGGATTCTTGAACCCTTTGGCAGAGCCACACTTTGAACATTTTGACGCATTAGCTGTATTTTTTGTTGAACAAATTTCACATATCCATGGTTCAAGAATTTTTGGTGTCTGATCTGCACCGCAATGAGGACAATTTATTGCCGATTTTGGAATATATTTTCCACATGCCTCAAATACGCATGTTTTTCCTTGTAAAATATATCCGCAAACACTACAAGTTTCATCTTCCTTTAAATTCTGGGAGCCACATTGAGGACAAATAGGCAATTCTTCAACAGGGGGTTGATCAGCATTTTCGACTAATTTCCACCATTCACTGTCATCGTAATAACCAGGAAGTTTTTGCTTGAATTTTTCATAAAGTTCTTTTTCTTTATCGCGAGATATTCTATGTGCTGAACCATCTTCCCAATAACCCATATACATGTCGCCACGGCCAAAATTTCTAACTCGTCTATACGCTTGATAAAGCTTAAATAGTGGCGAAGTATTGGAGTCTGCATTGGGTTGCGTTGGCTGTAAAGAGCTGTTCCCACGAATGAAAGTCATGGCTCTCGACCACTCTGCACTCGTTCTTTGAAAATCCTGTTTCATAAAATCAACAGGAACAAAATCTAAATGGATTTCGCCGACAATTCGTCCATACTGTGAGTCAATGGGATAATCCTTAATGGTTCTCTTAAATTCATCAACATATTCAAAAAAAGCATTCTTTTCTGCAATTTTTATTGCACGACCGTTGCGAATTAAATCTATACCGAATTCAGTATCAGAATCAAATCTTTGAATTCCAATCCATCCTTTTATTCTTTCTTCAATCGTCCTAGTTGAATTTGAACCGCAATGTGGACATGTGGTTTCCTCCGACGGAAGAATTGCTCTACATTTTCCGCAACGACGATTTGATCCGATTACCTGATCAAATTCAAAACATGCGGGGACATTTCCATTCTTTCGTACAACAAATCTCTTTTTGTCCCAAATACAATGTTCAAAAGGAACACATTTTTCACCATTTATGGAGATCTTTATTTTCCCCTCTCTCAAAATGGAAGCATATCGTCTGCCGATTTCTTCTCGGATTTTCGGCATCCCATATTGAATCAGTTTTAAAATGCAATTTCGATTTTGATTGCCCTCTGGCCACCAATCTCTTATCTCTATAATCGTTCCATGGTTTCCAATAGCAAGTTCTTTCTTAGGAATTTCTTCTACATCTAGTGAGTAATCTTTTTTCTTGTTTATCTCTTCAAGATTTATTTCCGTTTTCACCCAGACAGACATGTCTGATCTGCTTGTATAAAAAGTAGTCCGATTGCCCAATTTCCCAGTAGAAATATTAAAGCCCATTCCAAAAAGGCCTAAAGTATCATACGGATTGTTTCCAGAATATCCTGCTTTAATAGCCTTTTCTGCTATCTCTGATGTCATTCCAGGGCCGTTATCCTGTATTCGTAAGACTCCTGAATTTTCGCTTAAATTTTTTCTGGTGGGTAGTTCTACGACTATTATCGGATCGTCAATCTTTTCTCCATCAATCTTCGCACTGTAAAACGAGTCTATGGAGTTGTCGATTAACTCGCATAATGCATCCAATGGTTGTATGGATGTGTGCGTCAACGCAATTAAAATCTTTGGATCTGGTGTAAAATCGAACTTCATACTTCCGACCTTTTTATTTTAATGCCATTTCAAGATACTCATGTAATGATTTTGCGACTCCATTTGCAAGAAGAAATGGGACTCCATTACCAATGGTTTTAAAGCAGTTTGTTAAAGTCATTGATTGGGGTAGTGCAAACTCCTTAGGTAGTGATTGAAGCGCCATCGCTTCAGCAACAGATAAACGACGTTCTTTATACGGATGCAAGTGAACTTCATTGTTTCCATATGCAACAGTAGGAGAATACCTCCAACGATGAATTCTCTTATATGATTTCTTGTTTGAATCGCCCTCCGGAATCGTTTGCATCCTAGAAAGACCGGCTTTAGGCTTAAAAAAACGATCTTTATCTGGATGGTGCTCAACGTCATTATGTTCAAACCAATATTCAACGGTGAGTTCATTCGCAATACCTTCTGGACAGACGCGGATGCTGTCTTTCCGAAAAACATCCTCTTGGGGCCATTTCATATCTTTTATATCCTGTAATGAATATCTTATGTTTTGATCCCAAGGGAAAGACGAAAGTATGTTTTTCTTGTTGTAGTATTCCTCTTTCAGTATATCTTTTTTTATTCCTATTAGTATAATTCTATCACGATCTTGTGGTGCACCAAATTCCAAAGAATTACACAATCGATCTGTGAGACAATAACCTGCTGTTGTAAAAATCCGTTTTAATGCATCATAAAAACGACGATGCTTTGCGGTTTTCCACAAACCCTTCACGTTTTCAAATAAGAAAAAGTCAGGAGAAAATGAAGTAATTAAATTTGTATATGAAAGAGAAAGAATGCCATTTTTTCCTTTACGTCCTTTTTGCTTCCCTGCAATAGAGAAATCAGGACAGGGAGGCCCACCAATGAAGCCAACTAAATTTTTTTCTCTTTTCAAATTTTCAGTTAAGGCTGTTTTTAATGATCCCTCTGTTAAATACCCATTTATATCACAATTATCGTATCCAAATTTTGGTGGTTTAATATTCATCTTTTTTCTAGAATAGCGATAAGCTTCTAAAAATGGTTCAAAATATTCATTTACCTGAACAATGTTAAAATCGGCTTTTTCAAAGCCTAAGTCTAGCATTCCACAGCCTGAAAAGAAAGAAAAAACATCAAAAGTTTTCTTATCCATTTTATGATCCAAAGAAATAGTCATACTTCTACATACGCAAAAGATTGCGGAGCAGATTGAACGTTGTAATCGGCTAGGGATTTTTCCTTGCGGTATCTTTTTGTAGAAGCGACCTTAATTGCATACGCATTGTCGCGACCTTTGAAATACTCGTCGTAAAATTCCTGCGAAATACCTGAGTACAGTTTTGTCTGTATTC
>JAEEGG010027472.1_pt1 | contig 10782 bp, 9 predicted proteins | sample 9134161 | NCBI WGS metagenome assembly JAEEGG01 (sample SAMN16246543, study PRJNA631951) | gut metagenome | biome: gut microbiome; feature: rumen; material: CR-attached | host: Bos | place: Iran: Karaj | collected 2018-10
AATCGACTTTAATATTTCCTTAATTTTTACCTGTTTGTCTTTCCCTATGTCAAGAATAGGCAGATAGGACTGAAGGAAAGGATACAGGAGCTAAGCTTGAGCCCCGACGCTGCGCGGAACCGGTGCCGGCATGGTGATGTCCTGTCCCCGGACGGAGCAGAACCCCCGCCTTCGCTGGCCCTGCCGAGAGATGGCGCATGGGTGCGCCGCATGCTACTTTTCTGCGTGCAAGGGACGCCGGGCAACGGTGGGAACCCAGCCGGCCCTGCGATCTACCCCTTTCCCTCCAGCAAACAATGTTTCCATGGGACGAGACTACTACATTGCCAGCTGCGTCTTCACGGCGAAGCATCCTGAACTGAGCGCCGCCATCCGCCGGCATGTCGACGGGACCCTGGGCCTGCCCGTGGTGCGCTGCTGCGTGCCCCGCTACAAGCTCCAGTCCTTCACCGACAAGATGCCCGAAGGCAACCTGCGGGAAGCATGGCAGGCCCTGCCCGACTGCGCCGACTTCCAGCCCGGCGACACGGTCTACTCGCTCTGCCACAATTGCTCGTCCATCATCGAGGAGCAGAAGCCTGACGTCCTGGTGCGTTCCCTGTGGGAGCTTCTGCTCGAGGACAGCTCCTTCCGCCTGCCCGACTACGGCGGCATGGAGATGGCCGTGCAGGACTGCTGGCGCGCCTACGACAGGCGCGAGGAGCAGGACGCCGTGCGCGAGCTACTGCGCCGGATAAACGTCAGGCCCGACGAGCTGGCCCAGAACCGCGAGGCAACCGAGTTCTGCGACATTTCGCTCCTGCGTCCGGCCCCGCCCCGCAACCTGAAGCTGGCGCCGAAGCGCTACGTGGAGAACGCCAAGGGCAGGTTCCTCCCCCATTCTCCGGAAGAGCAGGAAGCGGGCATGCGCGCCTATGCGGCCACGCTTCCCCATATGCCTGTAGCCGTCTACTGCCACTACTGCGAAGAAGGGCTTGAGCTTGCCGGCGTTGACGTGCGCCATCTGGCTGCCATGCTCTTTGCCGGCGAGGCCGGACGACAGGCGTGAGGCGCACGAAGGGCCAGCCTCTTGAAGCCGAGGCCAGCCTCCTTCCCAAGGCCTGCTACTTTGGCGCGGCCTGCGCCGGCAACGCCCCCGTGAACCGCGCCTTCAAAGGACACGGCACCGCCATGTCCTGCACTGACGAAGGCAGCCTGAAGCTGGAGCGCTTCGCCCGCAGCCTCAGGAGCTGCTTCACTGCCGCCGGCCAGGCCGACGGCGCGGAGGAAGGCTCCAGGCCCAGGCGCCACTGCGCCGCCAGCTTCGGCAAGGCTCCCAGAGCGCTCAGCGAAGAGGACGGGGGTCAGGGACTCGAGGCGTTCCGGCGTCCCGGCCAGCAGGCACCAGTACCGGCTCCGCTCGGCAAATTTCCGTTCTGCGCTTTTTGCATCGAGCGGCTGACAGGACAGGGGAGGTAGGCCCGATGCTTTCCGACAGCCTCCGCAGGGAGTTGGCCGGCGCCGGCTGCGCCCTGGTGTGAATGACACCCAGAAAGTTTGCCGCGTGCTAACTTGAAAGTTTACCATCCGTGACAACCAGAAAGTTTACCACTTGAGCTTGCCATCTCGCCAACCCTGGCAATTAGAAAGTTTGCCGCATGGCGTTTCGCCGACCTCGCCACAGGGCTCTGACTTCAGTCTCCGGCCAGAAGCTCAGCGCTGGACGCGGCTCCGAACAAGTCTTCTTCTACCACGCTGATCGTCCTCGGCAGATAGGTCTTGTGCTTCTGCCGGATGCCGGCCTTGTTTTCCCGCTCGATGATGGGGACCATGCCGTCCATGATCCGGCTGTCGGAATAGCCGTCGAGCATGAGACGGCAGATCACGGCGTAGTCCCTTCGGGAATGGTCCTCCGTCTTGTTCTGGTCCCTGATGCTCCGGAGCCACTCGGCGCAGCACTGTCCAGCCTTCCTGCGGACATCCGGGAGTCCGGAGCGCAGAATGCGCCTCCGGACCGGCCTGCCGGCGCCGCGGGCGGCCTTCTCCGCCTACGGCCACGTCGGCACCGGCATGGCCACGGCCCTGCACTTCACTTACCCTGTTGCCGTCCTCGTCCTGGTCTGCCTCGCCTTCTGCGAGCCCCTTTCCCTGCTGGACGCCCTGTGCGTGGCGCTGAGCGCAGCTACCAATTTTTTATATCTCTATACCAATCAAAAAGCCCCTGCAGAAGAAAATTGCAAGGGCTTTGTTATAGTCTGGAGCCAACTGAGAGACTTGAACTCTCGACCTGCTGATTACGAATCAGCTGCTCTACCAACTGAGCTAAGTTGGCGAAAATCGCTAGGAAGACTTTCTAGCGGAAAGAGGGCTCCCTGTCAATCTACAAGGACGCTACTTCTTTCCGGTCTTCTTGGAACCCTTGCCTGCCGGCACCACGGTAATCTCCCGGCGCTGGCGCTTGCCCTGCTGCTCCGCGCCCTTGCCGTTCTGTGCCCTGCCACCGGAAGCTACAGGCTTCTTCTGGTCGCTCTTGCGGACGTCCTTGTCCTTCTTCTGGTCCTGGCGGCCCGACGGGGAGCCAGCGCCACGCTTCTGCGAGGACGAGCGGACTTCGTCCTTATCCTTGGAACGGTCCCTGGAAGGGTCCTTGCCGGAGCCTCTGGCTTCGTCCCTGTCACGGCCGCCACGGGAGCTTCTGGCCTCGTCGCGGTCTCGATCCCTGCGCGAAGAACGCGCCTCGTCCCGATCGCGGTCGCGTCCGCGATCCTTGCGGGAGCTTCTGGCCTCGTCCCTGTCCCGATCGCGACGCGACGATCTGGCTTCGTCGCGATCGCGGTCCCGGCCACGGCGGGAGCCTCTGGCTTCGTCGCGATCCCGATCCCTGCGGGACGATCTCGCCTCGTCCCGATCCCGATCGCGCCCGCGACGGGAGCCTCTGGCCTCGTCCTTGTCCCGATCGCGACGCGACGATCTCGCCTCGTCCCGATCCCGATCCCGCCCGCGACGGGAGGATCTCGCCTCGTCGCGGTCGCGGTTCCGATCGCGACGCGAGGAACGTGCCTCGTCGCGGTCACGGTCGCGTTCGCGCCTGCGCTCAGCGCGCTCTTCGCGTTCGCGCGCCGCCCTATCGCGCCGATATTCCCGGTCTGCCTCTTCCGATGCCTGCGCCAGCGCCATGCTTCCCTTGCTCATGTCGACGCGGCGCGCGCCGATGAAATGGGTCTTGAAGAAGCCCGACTCCATGGACTCGATGCGCACGCGGGTGTTGGTCCGCGGCGCATGGATGAACTTGCCGTCGCCGATGTAGATGCCGGTGTGGTAGCCGCCGTGGCTGCGCCGAAAGGCGACAATGTCGCCAGGCCGCATCTGGGAGAGGTCCCGGATGGCGAAGCCGACTTCCTTCTGCTCGGCGGCCGTGCGCGGGAGCCTGACGCCGGCGCCCCGATAGGCCCACTGCACGAGGCCCGAGCAGTCGAAGCCGCCGGGCTTGACGCCGCCCCACACGTAGGGCGTACCGATGGCGGAGTGGGCGCGACGCAACACTTTGCCGGACACCGTCGGGTCGTTCTCCTCGGTCCAGTCCCAGTCGCCGCCCAGGTCGGCATAGCCGGCGTAGGACTGGCGGAAACGCTCGTAGTCGGCGTAGCTTTCTTCCGGCTTCTTCCTGTGGGAGCAGCCAAACGACAAAACGCAGACGAGCACAAGGATCAAGACTTTGTATGCATTACCCATTTCGACTCCACTCGCGGCGGGCGGGGATCTGGCAAAGGTGCAAGACCGGCCTCAACAAAGTCTTATAAACAATTTACGGTCTGTTAGACAAGGACGCATCCCTGCCGAAAGCCGACTCGAAGCTCGCGCAATTCTAAACAATTTCAAGAGGTTGTCGAGAAAAAACGCCCTCTTCACAGGGAAGGAAGAAAAATGCACCCTGTCTGCCGGGGGCCACTAGTGGCTCGGGAAGTCGAAATTGCGCTCGATGCAGGCCATGGCGTTGTGGTTGTGGATGGACTCCATGCTCTCCACCTCCACGCGGTAGCCCCTGAGGTGCGGGTGCACGTCCAGCTGCTTGGCGACGTTGCGCACCACGTCTTCGACGAAGCAGGGATTGGCGAAGGCGTGCTCGGTGACGTACTTCTCGTCCTCGCGCTTGAGTATGGTGTAGACGGGGCTGGATCCGGCCCGTTCGGCTATCTCCACAAAGTCCTCGATCCAGTCGAAGCCGCACATGGCGAGGGTCATCCTGACCAGAGTGCGCTGGCTGTGGGCCCCCTCCTCGCTGATGGCCTTGGAGCAGGGGCAGACGGTCATGACCGGCACCTCGATGCCGAGAATGAAGGACTGCTCGTCGGCCGCGTTGAGCTCGCCCGTGAGGGTGCAGTTGTAGGCAACGAAGCTCGACGCTCCGGAGGACGGCGCCTTCTTGCGGATGAAATAGGGGAAGCGGAAGCAGACCTGGGCGCGCTTGGCCTCGAGGCGCTCCTTGATGGTGGCGAGCAAGCCCCGCAGCGAGTGGTAGCTGATCTCCCCGGCCCAGTTCTCCATGGCCTCGACGAAGCGGCTCATGTGAGTCCCCTTGAAGGAGGCAGGCAGATCCACGGAAAGATCGGCGCAGGCCACCGTGCGCTGCGTACCGTTGGCGCGGTCGCGGGCGGAGAGGGGGACCCTGACCCCGCGCACGCCGACCCGGTCGATGGGAAGGGGAACTTCGGGCGCGTTTTTCTGAACATCGATCATCAGGCCAAATCCTTTCCGGTCGTCGTGGGCACGAAGACGCCATGCTTGACGCCGTTGCAGGCGATGAGCCTGTCGGCAAGGGAGCTCACGGCCTCTGCATCGCCCCGGAGCACGAGCACCTCAAGGCAGTTGTGGTGATCAAGGTGGACGTGCATGGACGTCACCACCACGCCGTAGTGGTCGTGCTGGATGTCCATGAGGCGTCGGGCGAGATCGTGGGAGTGGTGGTCGTAGACGAGCGTCAGCGTGCCCGCCAGCTCGCCGCTCTGCTTCTTCCACTCGTCGCGGATCAGCGCCTGGCGGATGAGGTCGCGTATCGCCTCCGAGCGGTTCGTGTAGCTTTTGCGCCGGCACAGGTCATCGAAGGGAACAAGCAGATCCTCGCTTAAGGAAACACCGAAACGGGCAAGCTTAGCCATAGCGTCCTCTCCTCCAGGGCGTGCCGCAGAAGCAGGGGCTGGCCTCTGCATGGCAAGGAATGTATCCAGTAAGCCCCGATCTTCCCGCATGTCAATCGTGAGGCGCCTGCCGGCGCGCCCCGGATCCCCCGTGCGGAGCATCTCGCGACTATTGTTCATCCCCTTGGCATCTGCTATACGAAGATGATTGTTACACCATGCTGGAGGCACAATGGGGCAGGACATCTTCGATACGGCAGTCATCCTTCTGCTGACCTTTTTCACCATCCGCGGCTGGCTGAACGGCTTCGTCGGCGAGATTGCGGCCATCGTTTCCCTGATCGGCGGCTTCTGGGGCGCCCACACCTTCCACAAAGATCTCGCGCCACAGCTCACCTTCGTCTCCGACCCGCTCTGGCAGAACATGGTCGCCTACGTAGCCATCTTCGTGGCCGTCATCATTGCCGTGGCCGTAGTCGCCAAGCTTTTCCAGCGCATCCTGTCCTTTGCCTTCATCGCCTGGGCGGACAGGATCTTCGGCGCCCTGCTGGGGCTGGCCAAGGGCCTCATCCTCTGCACCATCGCCTTTCTCTTCATCAACAAGTTCTTCGCCAGCGCCGAGTTCTTCCAGCACTCCCGGGTGCGACCCTACTTCGCGACCTTCATTGACGAAGTGCGCACCCATCTGCCTCCCGACCTCGTGAAGCGCTTCAGCATCTGACGCCCGCAGACCCAAGGAACCACCTAATGAGTACATGCAGCATCGACCAGCTCAAGGACATCGTCGCCCGCCTGACCGGCCCCGGCGGCTGCCCCTGGGACAGTAAGCAGACGCCCGAAACCCTTAGCGAGTACATCATCGAGGAAAGCCACGAGCTGGTCAGCGCCATACGCTACGGCGAGCCCGACGACGTGTGCGAGGAACTCGGCGACGTGGCCTTTCTGCTGGTGACCATAGCACACCACTTCGAAAAGCAGGGCAAGTTCACGCTGGACGACGTCTTCAAGCGCAACGCGGCCAAGATGGTCCACCGCCATCCCCACGTCTTCGGCAACGAGAAGTTCGAGAGCCTCGACGAGCAGCTCAAGGCCTGGGAGGCGCTGAAGAAGGAGGAGCATCAGCAGGAGGGCAAGGCCACAGGCATGTTCGACTCCCTGCCCCGCGACCTCGATCCGCTGGCCCGCGCCTACCGCATCCACGCCAAGGCCTCGCGCGTCGGCTTCACCTGGGAGAGCGACGAGGACGTCGAGCAGCAGGTGGAGGCCGAATGGCTGGAATACCTGGACGCCCAGAGCCGTGGCGACGAGGCCGGCGTCAAGCACGAAATCGGCGACCTTGTCCTGACGCTGGCTGAACTGGGCCGCCGTCGCGGCGTCAAGGCCAACGAGGCTCTGGACAACGCCAACGAGCGCTTCCTTTCGCGCTTCCGCCGCATGGAGGAGCTCGCCCGCGCCCAGAAGCGGGAGCTCGGCGACATGAACCTGGACGAAAAAAATGAGCTCTGGGAACAGGCGAAGCAGGAAGAGGCCGGAAAGGCTCCGGGCCAAAGCGCAGCCGATGCCCCCCTTGCGAAGCAAAGCCAGGCCGAGTAGCCCCCGCAGGCCCAGCGCCCTCATCGCGGGCGTGCTGGCGCTCTGCCTTGCCCTGCCTCTGGCCGGCTGCGGGCAGGGGAACGTGCGCGAGCGCCCCGGCGCCCTGCACAATCCCACCCTGGGCGGGACGGAGAGCCGGGTGAGCCCCGCCTACGCGCAGTGGCTCAGCCGCCAGGGCATGCTCAGCCAGGCCGAAGCTCTCGTCCATTCCGTCTCTGGCACGGCCAGACTCTGGGGACACAGCTCCGGCGTCCAGAACGCCGGGCTCGTGCTCAAGGCGGCCCCTGCCTGGCTTGCGCTCAATCCTTGGCGCGCCGGTCTGAGGGCGCCCTTTGCCAAGCAGCTCGGCGAGATCGATGCCGGCCTTGCGGCCTGGGGCTTTCAGGGAATCTATCTTTCGCCCCTGCTCGAAACGGACGGCGTGTGGCTCAACGACCGCTCGCCCGCCCGCTTCGGCTCCAGCGCCTGCTCCATCGCCCCTGCCCACGAAGCCGGGCCGGCAGACGTCGTTTCCGACCGCATCGGGCGCGTCGAAGCCCTCGGCATCCAGCAGGGCACGGCCATCGTGCCGGCGGCCACGGGCATGGGGCCCGATTTCATGCTCCAGGCCAGGCGCCATGCAACCCACCAGGGGCTGTACTGCATGATGGAGATCCCCAAGACCTTCTGGGCAGAGTTGCCCAAGGCAGCCGACAGCTGGGACTGCGCCCCGCTGTCCGCAGCCCTCTGCGCCCGCCTGGCCAGCGAGGGAGTCATTCCGGCCGGCATGGCGCAGGACCAGACAGCAGGCGCCGTTCCCGCAGGCTGGGCGGCCACGGGCGAAGTGCTGGGCACGGACGGACAGCTTCGCCGCTACGCCTACCGCTGGGCCGTCACGCCCTGGCGCCCCGTTCTGCTCTGGCAGGACCCCTCGGGCAGGGCGCGCACCCTGCTGGCAGGCTCCATCATCCAAACCACGGGCCTCCAGCGGCAGGCCCTAGCCGGAATCAGCCTTGCCGGCCTCAAGGGGCTCGACGCCCCGAGTCCGGATCCGGCTGCGCCAAGCCTTGCGCCAGCGCCGGAAGCCCTTGCCGACATGACGGGCCAGGTGCACCGCTACGGCGGCTGGAGCCTGCTCGCCGATACGGCCTCGGCCGGCGACGGCACCCTTTCCCGCTTCCTGGCCTGCGCCGACTTCGTTGCCGTGCCGGAGCTGCCGGGACTTGTCCGCCAGGCCTTCGCCAGCGGGAACGCCGGCCCGGTGGCAGCCCTGCTCGAGTCGCTGGCAGCCCTTGGCCCAGACGCCAAGCGCCTAGCCCTGGGGCTGGAAGATGCGGAAAGCCCCCAGACCAATGCGGGACTGGCGCAGGATCTGCTCGGCGGCAGCTCTCGCCTTGGCGACGGCAAGGCCAGGGCAGCCTCCCTTGTCCACGCCATGGTGGCCCTTCCCTGCGCCCTGCCCGGCCTGTGCTTCGTCGCCTACGAGGATCTGGCCGGCATCGCGAAGCCAGGCGATGCCGCTTCCGCCCTCTTTCCCTGGCCCGGCCACGGGCGCGCCGAAGACGCTTCCGCCCTGCAGCCGGCGGCCCTGCTGGCCGGCGTCCTCAAGGTGCGATCCTCCCGCAGGGCTGCCGAAGGCCGCATCGTGGGCCTTGCGCACAGCCCGTCGACGCTCGCCGTGGCCAACGGGCTGCCGGACGGATCGCTGCTTGTCTGTGCAGTCAACTTTTCCGGGCAGGAACAGGTGCAGACAATTGCCATTCCCCCCGCTTGCAAGGTACATAGGATCGAAACGCTCACGCCCGGCATCACGGGCGCGGCGCGCCTTGCCGGGCGCGTCCTCACCATCTCCCTCAACGCCCGCCAGGCCGTCCACGTCCTCGTGGACGCCGGAAACGGCAGGAAAGGATTGTGACCATGGCAGACCCCAGCCGCCACCCAGACGCCAGCGAGCCCAGCGCAGCCGAGGCCGCGGCGCAGAGCCCTGCAGACGACGCCATCGCGATGCCGGCAACGCAGGAAGAGCTCTCCCAGCCGGCGGAACCCCTTGCCGGGCAGCGCGAAGCCGAGGCTGACGATGCCGGCGCAGGACCCGCGCAGCAGCCCGAAGCCCCTGCTGCCGGCGCCACGTCCGAAGCGCCCGCCGGCGAGCTCTTTGCCATGGACAACAATGTCAAGACGGCCAGCGAAACGGTTCCTGCCGGCGAAACGGACGCCACTGAGATCTTTGCCATGGACGAAGGCGGAGCGAATCCCGACGGCGCCAGCGAGGCAAACCAAGGCCCTCTGGCGCCCGAAGACGCCAAGACCCACAATTCCTTCTTCCGGGCACTTTCCTTTGCCACGCCTCTGGTCCTGCTGGCCGGCATGGCGGCCTGCTTCTGGCCTCCCTTCTTCTTTGGCGACCTTTACTGTCCCCAGGAAGTGCTGCAGTGGCAGTTCATCCAGTCCCTCGGCACCTCTCCCCTGCTGCCAAGCGCAGCCGGCGCCTGCTGCATGCCCCTCTTCCCCTGGCTCGCCCACTTCATCTCGCTTGCCCTCGCAGGCTCGCCCCTCGCTCTGCCACTGGCCAGCTTCGCCGGCGCCTGCTTCGCCATGATCGGCCTCTGGCTGCTCTGCCGGCTCGGGCGCTTCGGGCGCTACACCCCGCTGGCTGCTGGACTCGCCCTGCTCTGCATGCCGGCCTTTCTGGCCCTTGCCCAGTTCCTCGGCCCCATAGCCTGCGCCACGGGCCTGACGCTCACATCCCTCGGCCTACTGGCACGGGCCTGGATGAAGGAGAGCGACTGGCCAGGCATGCTGCTCGGCCACCTGCTCGCCGTACTGGCAGGGCTGACCGGCGGCCTGCTCTACGCCCTCCTGCCCGTCCTCACCTGCGCTCTCTTCTGCCTGTGGCGCTGCGGCTTCAGGCGGGCGCGCAAGCTCGACGCGGTGGCGGGCTTCGCCCTCTTCCTCTTCGGCTTTCTTGGCTGGGCGGTGGCGACCATCATCTTCACCGACAACGTCACGCCCTCCGCCGTCATGAGCATGCTGGCCAAGATGCCCGACTTCAAGGGGCACTGGTGGATACCGCTGGCCTGCTGGGGCATTGGCTCCCTGCCCTTCCTCTTCCTCGTCATCTGCTGCTCCTGGCCGAGAATTCTGCGCAACAGCATCCGCGATCTGAAGGCAAGCCGCCACGAGAGCGCGGGCGCCATCCTCTACATCGGCCTGATGCTGGCCCTTGGCCTCGCCCTCTTCTCCCCGCACGTCGCAGACTGCTTCCCCGCCGTGGCGCTCACTGCCGCCCTCGCCGGACGCGCCCTCTTGCGACTCGGCAAGGCGGGCCTGCGGCTCTTCTTCATCCTGGCTGGCCTTTTGCTCGTCGCCATCGGCCTCGCCTTCCTTGCGGCAACGGTACCCGGCGTCCAGAGCTTCGTCCTCGAGACCGCCGGCATCCCGCTGCCCCGCTCCTTCCTGAAGCTGGCCAGCGAGCTGACCGTCACCGGCATCGCCGCCACGCTGGCCCTCACGGTGCTACCCATCTTCAGCGCAGCCGCCATACTGCACGTTGCCTGGCGCAGTCGCACGGCAGCCGCCCCCCTGCTGACATCGGCAGCCATGGTGGCCCTCATGGCCCAGCCCACCGGCATCATGCTGGCCCCTGCCTTTGCCGACATGCCCTCGCTGAAGCTCAAGACCTTCAGCCAGCTCACCGGCCAGGAGCCCTCCATGCGCGCGCCGGCACGGCCTGCGCAGCAACCGGCTCCCGCCGCGCCTGCGGTCCAGCCCCAGTCCCAACCCCAACCCCAGAACGGCGATGCCGTTCAGCCGGCCCAGCGTCCCGCGTCCGCCTACAGCACGGCAGCCGATCCGGCGGGTCCGCGTACCATCGCAGGCCAGCCGGCAAGCCCTGCGCCCGAAGTCAAGCCTGCCGAGGCGGCCAAGCCGGCGACGCCCGAAGTCAAGCCTGCCGAGGCGGCCAAGCCGGCGACGCCCGAAGCCAAGCCTGCCGAGGCGGCCAAGCCAGCGCCGCCCGGCGCCACGGCTCCCCAGGCAGCCACAGCTGGGACGCCTGTCGCGAAGGCAGCGCAGGTGGCTCTCGGTGGGCGGCGCG
>JAEEGG010027473.1_pt1 | contig 10782 bp, 9 predicted proteins | sample 9134161 | NCBI WGS metagenome assembly JAEEGG01 (sample SAMN16246543, study PRJNA631951) | gut metagenome | biome: gut microbiome; feature: rumen; material: CR-attached | host: Bos | place: Iran: Karaj | collected 2018-10
CCTCCCTTCTAAGGGGAGGGGGCATGGGTGGGGTGTTTCTCATGATTCCGATTATCCGATTAAACGATTATCCGATTAAACGAAAAAGACGTAATATTGTTATAATGACAATTCAACGAAAAATCACTAATTTTGCACCAAATTTCACAAACACACAATCTTATGGCATCAAAATTAAGATTCAAGGTTGTTGACGACGCATCCAGCCGCAAGCCCGTGACCGTGGAAGTTCCCAAGGAAAGGCCTTCGGAGTATTTCGGCAAGTACGTCTTCGACCGCAAGAAGATGTTCAAGTATCTGCCTTCAAAAGCTTATGAGAAGATGTGCGACGTCATCGACAATGGCGCGCCTTTCGACCTTACCATCGCCGACGCTGTGGCAGAAGGCATCAAGACCTGGGCGATGGAACTTGGTGTCACCCACTACACCCACTGGTTCCAGCCGCTGACCGAAGGAACTGCCGAGAAACACGACGGTTTCGTGGAACACGACGGTAAAGGCGGAATGGTGGAGGAATTTTCGGGAAAACTCCTCGTCCAGCAGGAGCCTGACGCATCGTCATTCCCCAGTGGTGGTATCCGAAGCACCTTCGAGGCACGTGGCTATTCCGCTTGGGACCCCACATCGCCTGTCTTCGTCATCGACGACACATTGATGATACCCACCATCTTCATCTCTTACACGGGAGAGGCTCTCGACTACAAGGCACCGCTCAAGAAAGCGCTCTATGCCGTCGACCGTGCAGCTACCGCAGTGTGCCATTATTTCTACCCCGATGTGAAGAAGGTCATCACCAACCTCGGATGGGAGCAGGAGTACTTCCTCGTTGATGAGGCGCTCTATGCCACACGCCCCGACCTCGTGATGACTGGCCGCACCTTGCTCGGACACGATTCTGCCAAGAACCAGCAGATGGACGACCACTACTTCGGTTCCATCCCCGACCGCGTGGAGAATTTCATGCGCGACCTCGAAATTCAGTCTTTGCAACTCGGCATACCCTGCAAGACACGGCACAATGAGGTGGCGCCCAACCAGTTCGAACTCGCACCCATTTTCGAGGAGTGCAACCTGGCCATCGACCACAACATGCTCATCATGATTCTCATGCGCCGAATCGCGCGGAAGCATGGCTTCCGTTGCCTCCTGCACGAGAAACCCTTCAATGGTGTCAACGGCTCGGGAAAGCACAACAACTGGTCGTTGTCTACAGACACCGGCATCCTGCTCCACGGACCTGGCAAGAACGCGCTCGACAACCTGCGTTTCGTCACCTTCGTCACAGAGACGCTCAAGGCTGTGCATGACCATAACGGACTGCTCAAGGCCTCCATCATGAGCGCCACCAACGCACACAGACTTGGTGCTAACGAGGCACCACCAGCCATCATATCTTCTTTCCTCGGAAAGACAGTCTCGTCCATACTCGACCATATCGAGAACTCCACTAACGATGAGGACATCAGCATTGCTGGCAAGGTGGCTATGCGGCTCGACATCCCATCCATTCCGGAGCTGCTTATCGACAACACCGACCGCAACCGCACATCGCCTTTCGCTTTTACAGGTAACCGTTTCGAATTCAGGGCTGTCGGCAGCGAGGCCAACTGTGCCAGTGCCATGATTGCACTCAACACCGCCATGGCCGAAGCGCTTACGACATTCAAGAAACGTGTCGATTTGCTCATTGAGATGGGAGAAGCCAAGGAAAGTGCCATTCTGAAGGTCGTCAGAGAAGACCTAAAGGCTTCTAAAGCCATTCGCTTTGATGGAAACGGCTATTCCGACGAATGGAAAGAAGAGGCCAAGCAACGTGGACTGGACTGCGAGACCAGTTGCCCGATTATCTTCGACCGTTACCTCGATGAATCAAGTGTACGTATGTTCGAGAGCCAGAAAGTGATGACACGCTTCGAACTCGAGGCACGCAACGAGATAAAATGGGAAACTTACATCAAGCGTGTACAGATTGAGGCGCGTGTGTTCGGAGACCTTTGCCTCAACCACATCATCCCCGTTTCCACACGCTACCAAAGCACGCTCATCGACAATGTCCACAAGGTGAAGGAAATATTCTCTGAGGAGAAGGCCAACAAAATCACCGCCAACAACATCGACATCATTGAGAAAATCTCGGAGCATCAGTCGTTCATCATTGAGAATGTGGATAAGATGGTGGAGGCGCGGAAGGTGGCCAATCGCATCGAGGATTGCCGCGAGCGGGCCATCGCCTACCACGACAATGTGGAGCCCTTCCTCGATTCCATCCGTTATCATGTCGACAAACTCGAACTCATGATTGACGACGAGATGTGGCCGTTGCCCAAATACCGAGAACTGCTTTTCATCCGATAAAAAACAAAAAAAACGCTTTGACTCAATGCCAAAGCGTTTTTTTTATTTCTTATCTCTTAACTCTTAATTCTTAACTCATACAAGTCGCTGGCCACATGCCTTTTCAGCACTTCAAGTTCGAAATCCTTGCCTGCGATGATGCCGAAACTGCGCAAGTGGTATTCCACTGTCTTGCGAGCCAGTTCAGGGTGGTTGTTCTCCTCACTCAGATGGCACAGCCAAACGTTTTTCAATCCCTCATGGAAGCACTTGGCCAGTGTTTCCGCACTCTGGTGATTGCTCAAATGACCACGTCCTCCTTTGATACGGTCCTGCAGCACCTTAGGATAGGTGCCACTGGCAAGCATCTCCTCATCGTAGTTCGACTCAAACACCAGATAGTTGCTCTTGCCGATAAACTCATACACATTATCTGTAGGAGTGCCTATGTCAGTCATGATGGTGAACACACCATCCGACGGGTCGTCTGTATGTATGCTGTAGCCCACGTTCTCGGCTGAGTCGTGAGGCAGTTCGAAAGCCGTGATGCGCAGTGAACCGATGCTGAACTCCTCTCCCTTGGGTATAAACTTCACGTACATGGGCTCTATCTTGCGGTAGTAGCGATAGCTGTGGCGGATACCCTCGTGAACAAGTTCGGTGGCATAGACGGGAAGGCAGAAGTCTGTGCTGATGTTGCCCGCCGCTTTCACGTGGTCTGCATGGTCGTGCGTCACGATTATAGCGCGAAGTTTACTGGCGTTCAGACCATATTCGCGCATCAAGTGTTTCACCTTCCTCACGCCGATACCGGCGTCAATCAGGATGGCGTCTTCATCATCCGACAAGTAGTAGCAGTTGCCACTGCTACCACTGCCGAAACTCATAAACTTTAACATAGCTGTCGGAACGTCTGCTTACTGATTGGCGTTCTTTACCTCAGATTCATTCACTAAGATACACAGCTCGTCAAGTTGCTTCTGGTCCACTGTTGCAGGAGCGTCGAGCATCACATCGCGTCCACTGTTGTTCTTCGGGAAAGCGATGCAGTCGCGGATGCTGTCCAGACCAGCGAAGATGCTCACCCAGCGGTCAAGACCGTAGGCCAGACCTCCGTGGGGTGGGGCACCGTATTGGAAGGCATTCATCAGGAAGCCGAATTGCTCGCGGGCTTTCTCTGGGGTGAAGCCAAGGATTTCAAACATCTTCTCCTGAAGTTCGGAGTCGTGGATACGGATGGAACCGCCACCAACCTCGATGCCGTTGCAAACCATGTCGTAAGCGTCGGCGCGAACTGCAGCGGGGTCTGTGTCGAGCAAGGGGATGTCTTCGTCCATCGGATGCGTGAATGGATGGTGCATGGCCATCAGACGGCCTTCCTCTTCACTCCACTCAAACATCGGGAACTCGGTCACCCACAACAAGGCGAACTTGTTCTTGTCGCGAAGACCTAAACGACCACCCATCTCAAGACGAAGCTCGCAGAGTTGCTTGCGGGTCTTCATAGCGTCAGGACCGCTCAAGATGAGGATGAGGTCGCCAGCATTGGCGCCCATGGCATTCTTCAACTGCTCGAGTACCTCGGGACTATAGAACTTGTCCACACTCGACTTCACGCTGCCGTCGTCTTGAACACGGGCATAAACCATGCCCTTGGCACCTATCTGAGGACGTTTCACCCAGTCGGTCAACTGGTCAATCTGCTTGCGGGTGTAGACTGCGCAGCCTGGGACACAGATACCACCGATATAAGCGGCATCGTTGAACACGGCGAACTCGCCTGTGCCCTTCAGCACGTCCATCAACTCCACAAACTCCATGCCGAAACGCATGTCGGGCTTGTCGCTGCCGAAACGTTTCATACACTCAATCCAAGGCAGACGAAGGAACGGACCTTCCAACTCAACACCACGAACTTCCTTGAACAGGTACTTGGTCATGCCCTCGAAAGTCTGGATAATGTCTTCCTGCGTGACAAAACTCATCTCGCAGTCTATCTGGGTGAACTCAGGCTGACGGTCGGCGCGCAAATCCTCGTCACGGAAACACTTGGCAATTTGGAAATAACGGTCGATGCCTGCCACCATCAGCAACTGCTTCAGGGTCTGAGGACTCTGTGGAAGGGCATAGAACTGACCGGGATTCATTCGTGAGGGAACAAGGAAATCACGTGCACCCTCAGGTGTGCTGCCCACCAATATCGGCGTTTCAATCTCCAGGAAACCTTCGCCCGATAGGTAGTTGCGGATAGCGATGCACATGCGGTGACGTAGTTCAAGGTTCTTGCGAACCACACTGCGGCGCAAGTCCAGATAACGGTATTTCATCCTGATGTCGTCGCCGCCGTCGCTGTTCTCCTCAATGGTGAAGGGAGGAGTCTTGCTCACATTCAACACGTTCAGTTCAGAAGCGATGATTTCAATGTCGCCAGTAGGAAGGTTGGCGTTCTTGCTGTAACGCTCGTTCACCTTGCCAGTCACTTGGATGACATACTCACGGCCAAGGTCGTTGCTTGCGTCAAACAAAGCCTTGTCGGTCTCCTGGTTAAACACGATTTGGGTGATGCCATAACGGTCGCGCATGTCAACAAAGGTCATGCCGCCCATCTTACGAACGCGTTGCACCCATCCAGCAAGCGTTACCACGCTGCCGGCATCACCAAGGCGCAACTCGCCACATGTGTGTGTTCTGTACATAATGCTTGTATTTTTTTGTTTGTCTTTTCCTTCACTTACAATTGCGGAAGGCAGGCTTACTGTCTGCGCTTTGCCACAATCCTTGGATGGTTAGGGAATCCGCATCTTGGCGGATATGCATCCAAACTGCAAATTTAAGCATTTTTTCCCATTCATGGTCTTTCATTCCCGTCTATTTCTCTTTTTTCTGATTTATTCTTTTCTTTATCCATGATAAATCAAACTTTTCTGCTATATTTGCAGTCCATTTGAATTCTTCAAAAACAACAAGTCAATGAAAATCTACAATTCTATGTTTATCCTTTCTTCTCTGTTTCTCCTGTCGGCTTGCACAGGATGCAACGAGAAGAAAACCGAGGACCCGAAGGTCGTTATCAATAAAGTGGAAGAACCCAAATCCACACAGAAGATGCAGGAATACGACCTCCGCGACACGCTGACCATCGCAGGTGCCAAATATGAGTTCTTCATCACACGAAAGGTTGACACCACCAAGGTCAAAGTGGAGTCAGGAAGTGAATTCTACGACAACAAAATCCACCTCGTCATCAAGAAAAAGTCTGATGGCTCAGTCTTTTTCGACAAGACTTTCAGCAAGCACTATTTCTCTTCCATCGTACCAGCCGATTTCATGCGCAAGTCTATTCTGCTTGGCATTGTTTTCGATTATGACAAGGCCGACGACCACAGTCGGTTCTCTTTCGCAGCCAGTGTGGGCGACCCTGAGGACGATGAAATGCTCGTACCCATCTTGATGACCATATCCCCAGATGGGGCTATTAATATGGTGAAAGACAATATTAACAGTGAGGTTCCTGAGAATGGGGGAGTGGCTACCATCGACCCCACCGAGGACCAAGGATAAAAAAACTATGATTCAAAAACGCATTGCAATTATTAACGACGTGTCGAGCTTCGGCAGGTGCTCCACAGCTGTCATCCTACCTATTGTTTCTCATTTAGGCATTCAAGGATGTCCGCTACCTACCGCGCTCTTTTCCAACCACACCGGTTACGACAGTTTCTTCCGTCTCGATTTCACACGATTCATGCGCTCCTACATGGACGAGTGGCACAAACTCGGACTGCTCTTCGATGGTATCATGACGGGGTTTCTCGGTTCTGAACATCAAATAGACATCTGCCGCGACTTCATCAGCGAGTTCAGCAAACCGCAGACACTGGCTATCATCGACCCTGTCATGGGCGACAACGGACGTATCTACAGCACCTATACACCGAGGATGTGCAAGGCCATGAAGCGCCTCATCAAAGATGCACATATCATCACCCCCAACCTTACAGAAGCATGTTTCCTCACGGAAACTGACTACCGACCTGGGGGATGGCATCAGCAGGAACTGACCGACATGATTTACCGTTTGCGCGACATGGGTGCCAACCAAATCGTCATCACGGGCATACGCATGGGGACCAACTTCATCGGAAACGCCATCATGGACGCAGAGGGTATCGTCACTTTCCAGCGACAGCAAATCATCGAAAGAATCCGTTCGGGTACAGGAGATGTCTTCGCTTCCGTTCTCGGGGCCGACGCGGTCAATGGAGTGCCCTTCGAGGAATCTGTTCGGCGAGCATCCCGCTTTGTGCGTTCCAGCCTCCTCGCATCAGAGAAGTTCGACAACCAGACACCACGCGACGGCATATGCTTTGAAGTCGCACTCGCAAAACTCAAGAAAGCATAACTCCTGCCCTCTGCACAGCTCTGGCAGCCAATTTCGGATGCCTCAAGTCTGGTGGACATTATTCCAGTGGGGAATCCACGACCTATCATCAACCCCAAATAACAACTCCAATCATTATGAAAAAAACTTTCATCCTTGCCACCATGCTGGCACTCCTTACAGGCAGTTTCTTCTCCTGCGATAACACCACTAAACAGGAACCTTACAATCCTGACTCTCTCTTTGGCATTATCAACGACCATTATCTCGACGACACCATTGCTATGGAGAAAGATCCTTCCGCCTACTTGCTTTCATTGATTGACAAACACATACCCGACCAAGTCAACCACGACAGACTGATTGCCGATATGGTGTCAATGCAGATGTTGATGGGTGGCATCAGCGAGGAAATCACCAAATTCAAGGATGCTGCCATCACCCACATCAAGACCGACTCCATTGTTGCACGTATCAATAAGGAATTCGCTGATATCCAAAGTGATTATGAGAAACTCAAACCCGGCAATGCCATTCCTAAACTCTCTATCAACACACCTGATGGCAAGAACCTCAACCTTGCCGATTGTAAGGGAAAACTGCTCTATGGGGATGTTTGGGCCACATGGTGCGGACCTTGCGTCGGAGAAATACCCGCTCTTGAGGAAGTCTACAAGCACTTCAAGGGAAACGACAAGATTGAAATCATCAGCATCAGTTGCGACCAAGACAAAGATGCATGGACACAGTTCCTCAAGGAGAATCCACACCAATGGGCTCAGTATATTGTGGCTGAAGACGGTCAGGATGCGCTCAGCAATGAGTATAAGGTGATGTCTATCCCTCGTTTCATGGTCATCGACCCAGAAGGTAAGTTCATCAATGCTGATGCTCTTCGTCCTTCCGATGAAGACATCATCTCATACCTCGAAGGCCTCCTGAAGTAATTCCCTACTTTGATTCAATGACTTTCCCCCCTCATGTAAAGGCGATGAACGCAGGACGCGTTCATCGCCTTTCCTTTTTTTTGCCTTTTCTCGACAGAAAAGTCCAATTTTGCACTAAAAAATCTAACGCCATGCTGTCTTTCAAGGATTTCATACAGACCATCGAAGATGGTTACGACATGCAATGGTTTCATGCCTGTGTGGCCGATTACTGTGAGCGATTGTTGAAAGGCGACATCAAGAACCTCATGGTCTTCATGCCACCACAGCACGGCAAGAGCGAAATCGTGTCGCGAAAGTTTCCCGCCTGGGCGCTCGGTGTGAATCCCGACCTCAAGGTCGTGGGGTGCTCATACTCGGCTGACCTGGCAAGGCAGTTCTCCAGAAGCATTCAAAGAACCATTGACTCAAAAGCTTACCAGGACATCTTCCCTGAAACCTACCTCAAAGGGATGCACCCCAAGGAGACTTGTCGCGGATACATCAGGCACGACGACCATTTCGAAACCGTCGGGCACAAAGGCTTCTATAAGGCAGTGGGCGTGTGTGGCTCACTCACAGGAACGCCTGTAGATATCGCTATCATCGACGACCCAGTCAAGGATGCGCTGCAATCCAACTCGCCTACATTCCGGAACCGAGTGTGGGAATGGTACAACAGTGTACTCGCCACACGTCTCCACAACCAGTCGTCGCAACTGCTCATTATGACACGGTGGCACGACGATGACCTTGCCGGTAGGTTGTGCAAGATGGAACCTGACGAATGGACGGTTCTCTCCATCCCTGCTGTTTGTGAGCAGGATGGAGACGGCGGGTTGAGCCAGAGGAAGATAGGAGAGGCATTATGGCCTGACCGGCACGCACTCCAAAAACTCCTCAAACAAAAACAGCGAGCACCCAGGGAATTCAATGCGCTCTACCAGCAGCATCCGACAATCGAAGGAGGGAATATTGTCAAGCGGCAGTGGTTTCGACATTGCTCTATGGAACTATTCAGGTCCAAACGCTTCAAAGAACCTGTCCATTTCTACCTCGACACCGCTTACGGGAAGAAAAAGCAAGGGCAGGACAATGACCCCTCAGGCATTCTCGCCGCTTGTGCCATTGGAAACGACATCTATCTCGTCCATGCCATGAAGATGTGGAAGGATATGCCTGAACTGCTGAAGTTCCTCCCCGAGTATATGAATGCCCATTTTGGAGACGCGCAGAGCAAACTCAACGTGGAGCCCAAAGCCAACGGCCTTAGTGTCGTGCAGATGCTGAGGGCGGCTACCCGGCTCAATGTCAAGGAAACGCCCTCTCCCCGTGATTCGAAGGAGGTGCGTCTCAGGGCTGTATCCGCTGTCATTGAGTGTGGTAGGGTGGTGATGGTGGATGGCGACTGGAACGACGACTTCATGGACGAGGTCTGCGGATTCCCTTCACGTGCACACGACGAGTATGTCGATATCCTTGCCTATGCCATCAACGACCTCAACGCTATCGACGACGACACCCCCGACTTCCTCGATAACCTCTTTTAGTCAACTCCCGCCCATTCAAGGTTCTATAAACTCCCCTCCCATCTAAGGGGAAAGGCAGAATAAAAATTCGATAATTCGATAAATAGAACGTCCCTTACTTGCATGAGTATCGTCTAGCACGATAGTGCTTAACTTCCTCTTTAACTTCATTTTTAACTCCCTCTTTAACTACATTTTATAATATCATGGATAATCAATTCAACAGTCTCCTTCATCAAGGCGACATCGACAAGGCTTTGTCGTTGATGACCACTAACAGTGAACGTACAGCAGAAGCCCTTCGCGAGTACAATCCCGCATCTCATGCCATCAACAAAAGGCATGACAAACCCATTTACGACAAGAACGGAAATCTCAAACGTTGGGTGAAGCGATGGAAACTACCCATCGACTACCCCCGGTACATCAACGAAATCGCGCTTGTCTTCATATACGGACGACCAGTCGTTTGGCGACAACTGAGCACAGGTACAGACGAAGCGTTCGGGCATTTTTCCAGACTTATCCAACGACTCCATTTCAATGCCAAGATTCGAGAGTGCAAACGTCTGGCTGGTGCCGAAACACAGGCGGCTTTACTCTTTCATCCCTACCGAAACAAACAAGGGAAAGCCGACTGTCGTTTGAGAGTCCTGGCCAAGAGTAAAGGAGACGACATCTATGTCGCTTGGGACCATTTCGGTTGCATCAAGGCTTTCGCATGGGGATACAACGCAACCAACATGCAGGGTGAGACCAACCGCCACATCGATTTCTTCACCGACCAGCACATCTACCATGCCATTGCATTGGAAGAGGGATGGAAAGTGACGGAGGAAGACAATATCATAGGGAAGATACCCATTGTCCTTTTCCAACAGGAAAAAGAATGGGCTGGGGTAGAGGCGCTCATTGAGCGAGAGGAGTACATCGCCTCCAGAAACGCCGACACCAACGATTATTTCTCCGACCCAATGCTCATTCTCGACGCCGACATCATCAAGAACATGCCTGACAAGAACGACGAGAACAAGACGCTCATCAAAAGGGGAGGTTCGTCTGAGGCGGCGGCCTCGTATCTCACATGGGACAACGCACCCGAAAACAAGCAAAAGGAAATAGAATGGCTGCAAAACCATATCCTTTCCAAGACGTTCACGCCCAATATCGACTTCGACAATATGAAGTCATTGTCAAATGTATCGGGAAAGGCGCTCAAACAACTCATGGTATTAGCCGACATCAAGGCTGCAAGACACAAAGAACAGCACGATGAATTGCTCGACCGTTTTACCAGCATCTGCATCGCACTCATAGCCAATGTCTTGGATGTGTCGTTCAAAACTCAGTGCGACAAACTCGTCATTACTCACGAGTTCCAGCCTCCATTCGAAGACTGACACTCCCCGCCCCTCTAAGGGGAGGGGTGCCTGAAAGGCGGGGTGGGGTGTTGCATCCCCCAGTGTAATCATTCATCTCGGTTGTGTGCAGGCCCGCAGTGCGGGGCTGTAAAGCTCTATATTTGCAGCCTCGTTGTCCTTAACGTTCAATGTTCAATGGTCAATGTTCAATGGTCAATGTTCAATGGTCAAAGGCCCTCCGTATCTCCTTC